>Ga0193753_10003200_pt1 | contig 12297 bp, 14 predicted proteins | sample H1c2metaG_FD_144925 | JGI IMG/M metagenome (GOLD analysis project Ga0193753, IMG submission 144925) | Soil microbial communities from a riparian zone of the East river system, Colorado, United States - H1c2 | ecosystem: Environmental > Terrestrial > Soil > Riparian zone | place: USA: East... | reverse complement strand
CGATGTTCATGTTGTCCCATATGCCATCTCTCCCATCTTACTTAAAATTTATTGCAAAGGAAGGTGAGCAGGTGATTGGTCAGATGGGCGAACCGGGTAGCGAAGTGTACTATAAAATGTCCGTCAATATGGTCAAATAATAACTCTTCGGGGTAGAAGACCCGGAAGAAGATCCACCCTATTCTCATGCAACCATTAACCGTTTAAAAAAATAATCATGAAAAAAGCATTCATCATTCTCCTCCTTATCTTCCCGGCCAGCGTCTTCGCACAATTTGGTATCAAGGCAGGCCTCAACTTCGCAAATGTTACGAAGGCCTCATCCATCAACAACAGCAGCCGCACCGGTTTCCATGCGGGGATATTCCTGGCGCCCTCCTCCAAGAAAATATTCGGATCGCGCACCGAGATCATCTTTTCGCGCCAGGGATACAACTATAAGTCGGGCACCAATACGGGAACGGTAGACCTCAACTACATCATGCTCCCGCAGTACATGACCATCAACATCACAAAATATTTCCAGTTGCAATTCGGTGCTCAAATGGCCTTCCTGTTGAATGCCAAGGCCGATAGCAGCACGGCAACAGGCCAGCCGTCTCCATACGGAAAGGCCCTCGATCTCTATAACAAATTCGATTATGGTTATGGCGGAGGGTTCGAGATACACCCGGTAAAGGGATTGATCATTGGCGCACGGGTGAATATCAGTCTCGGGAATTTATATAAGGACCCTTCCAGTTTTGCCGGGACAACACCTACAACCAGCAGCTTCGTCCCCAAGGTGAATGTAAAGAATAACGTATTCCAGTTCTTCGCAGGATGGAGATTCGGAAAATAAGCAAACCCTATTCCCTGACGATTAAAATATTCCGGATGAAAAAGATACTGTTATTCTTTATGGCGTCCTGCGGCATGGCTTCCCTTTCCGAGGCGCAGGTGCAGTCACAGCAATACCCCGAGCCGGACTTCACGCATGAGGTCTCTTTTCTGAAGCGCGATAGCGTCTTCTCGACCGTCAGGCTGGAGAAAGGAAGTTCGAAGATGGAGAGCAAGACAAAGATGGGCGGTCTCGGCGGATCGGAGACCGGCTATTCGCTCGAAGGCAGCCGATCACCCATCCGCCTGCCTTCGGGAAATATATCCTTCGTGTATAGTACCGGTGAATCGGTTAAGACACCATCTGCGTCGACCGACTCGATAATGAGAGCGAATGGAATGGACCCCTCCGCCATGAGCGGAATGGGCAGCATGGGTGGAATGTCAGACCCCTCGAACCAAATCAGTCTTTATAAGATGGACAGTGAAAAGGGCAACCGGAAGATCACGCTCATGAAAAGTCCCGGCGCCATGCCTTTCGGAAGCAAGAAGACAAAATCCGCGGATAAACTCACACTGAGCATGCGCAAGATCAGGGAGGGCTATTGGGAGTTCGTAGTCGACAAGCCGTTGACGAGAGGCGAATATGCATTCGTGATGATCGATATGATGAATATGAGCGGGGGGATGTTGTTGTTTGGGTTTGGAATAGACTGAAAACAATTAGCCAATTAGGCGTGCTACGATTTGTAATGACATTACGAATAAGGATCATTGGCACATTTACAAATTGGCACATTGGCTAATTATTTTTATGGAATACTGCACGACAGGAATCTTCATTCCATGTTCCGCCCGCCACTCCTCCTGCTATATTTATTCCTTGCCTTGTCATTCGCCTGGTTCGTGTCGGGCGGGAGGGTAAGGAAACATGCTGCATTCGAAACGGCGCTGAGATCGGATGCCGGAAGCGGGAGATCTGTTTATGATAAAATGAGATTGAAGGCGGATGAGGCGCGGACCTTCATTGCACGCAAGGGATATGATAAGGGTATTTGTTTCCTCGTTGATATGAGTCTTCCTTCCGGAACCAATCGATTCTTCGTGTACGATCTGAACAATGATACGCTAGTGAGTAGCGGGTTGGGTGGCCACGGACGGTGCAACCAGAACTGGCTGGAAGGAAGGAAATATGGAAATACAGTGGGTTGTGGATGCACTTCTCTCGGAAAATATAAGATCGGGCATTCCTATTCGGGAAGATTCGGCCTCGCATTCAAACTCTATGGACTGGATAAGACGAACGATAAGGCCTTCGACCGGTTCGTCGTCCTGCATTCATATGATTGCGTTCCGCCCAATGAGCAGCCCGGTGAGATTTGCCAGAGCGATGGCTGCCCGATGGTCTCACCAGGATTTCTTCAGCATCTGAAACCGGTTATTGAAGGAAGGGAGAGGCCGGTTTTGTTGTGGATTTACGAATAAACAATTTGACAATTTGGCAATTTGATAATTAGCCAATGATCCTTGTTACATTAGTCATTACTCATCGGAGCACGCCACATTGTCAAATTGCCAAATTATCAAATTACCCAATTTAGGCCAGAGCGGCCTCCATCGTAATCGTCGTATTCAATAATTTACTGATCGGGCAATTCGCCTTTGCATCTGCTGCAACGTCGGAGAATTTGGCTGCATCGATACCGGGAACTGTGGCCTTCACTTCGAGATGACTCGCAGTAATGGAACCATTCTCCAGTGTAATGGTGCACTTCGTATCAATGTTGTCTGCAGTAAAGCCTGCTTCATTCAGCGCGAAACTAAGTTTCATCGTGAAACAATCTGCATGTGCGGCCGCTACCAGTTCCTCGGGGTTTGTACCGGCGCCTTCGGCAAACCTGCTCGAGAAAGAATATTGTGTATTGTTGAGGATGCCCGATTGGGTAGTCGTCAATCCCTTGCCCTCTTTGCCTGTACCTTTCCAGTTTGCTGTAGCGAAACGTTTCATAACTAGTAATTTTAATTTTTATTGAGGTTGGTTTTCTTCTGCTAACTCGGCCAGCCTGTTTTCCGGCTCATTGTATTCTATGATGAAATTATTCATGCCGTCGCCGATCATGATCTTCATGAATTTCTGCTGTATCAGTTCAAGCAATGAGAGGAAGAGGAAAATTGCATGTACCCTGTTCTGCGCCTTCTCGAATATCTTCTCGAAGGAGACGGTCTTTTCTTTCTCAGCGAGGGAAAGCATATCCTCGCGGCTGGCCTCCATAGTATAGCGGTATTGGACCACGGTATGCACGGGGGCGTTGACACGATCCGAATATTTCTGCATCGCCTTCTCGAAGGCCTTCATCAATTTGAACAGCGTGATATTCTGGATCTCCGTTCCCTCACCGGCCTCCTCTCCAATAGACGATAATTCCTTTTGAATATTCCCCCTCTTGACCATGAGCATCCGCAGCGCCTCCATTTCCGCCATCTGGGCGGATGCCTCCTTAAAGCGTTTGTATTCGAGGATCTTGTTTACGAGTTCCTCGCGCGGATCGATCTCATTGCCCTGTGCATCCAGTTCCTTCCTCGGCAGGAGCATCTTGGCCTTGATCCGCATCAGCGTGGAAATAAAGAGGATGAACTCGCTTGACAATTCAATATTCAGTGTATCCTGCTGGTGAATGAAATCCAGGAAATCATTGGTGATGTTGGTAATAGGAATATTGTAGATATCCAGTTCATCTCTTTCAATGAAGAATAATAAAAGATCGAATGGACCTTCAAACTGGGCGAGTTTGATCTGGTACGATAAGGGATTGGCCATATGAATAAATATAAACCCTGTTCCTGACGTTTTTTGTCAAAAACAGGGCTCAAAAATAAGGGAAATAAAATTGACGGCTATTTCTTTAAAGCGTCCCTGATCTCGCGTAAAAGTATCACTTCTTCCGGGGTAACTGCCGGTGGCGGGATCTCTTTTTTCTTCATGCTGTTCATCCCTTTTATCAGCAGGAAGAGGATAAACGCAATGATGATGAATTTGATGACTGCAGCAATGAATTTTCCATACTTGACCGCCCCCCACGACAACTGGTCGAGATTCTCCGCATCGGCGGCCTTTAATGCAGGTGTGAGCAGCAATGGGGTGATGACATCATCCACCAATGATGAGACGATCGTGCCGAAGGCGGCGCCGATTATTACCGCCACGGCCAGGTCGACCACGTTGCCTTTTAAAGCAAAATCCCTGAATTCTTTAAGCATTCCCATAACAAAAATTTAAAGGTTGAAGGGTTTGGTTTTAAACAACAAAAAGGTACCTCAATTGTGAAGAAATACAAAAATAGTTTGCTCACTCTTTCTTAATGCCGGGATACTGCATCTTCAATCCCTTTAAAAGATCGCGGAGCGAGGTGGCGACGAGATATTCCTTATACCAATTCTGATCGGCCGGCACGATTATCCACGGCGGCGAAGCGCAATTGTCGAAGCAATCCGAATACATTGTCATATAGATACCCCAGAGTTTCGATTCCGCGAAGTCATTCTCATTATACTTCCACATCTTCGCCGGATTCAGTGTCCGTTCCTTCAGCCGTTCGAGCTGTTCCTCCTGCGAAATATGCAGGTAAAATTTCAGGATATGTGTGTTATTATGATTCTGGAGCAGGTCTTCAAAATCATTGATGGCCTTCATCCGCAGTTTCTCCGTTTCATCGTTGCACCATTTGTGTACCCGCGTTACCAGGATATCTTCATAGTGCGAACGGTTGAATACCTGTATCATGCCTTTCGGGGGTGTATGGCTGTGAATGCGCCAGAGGAAATCGTGGGAAAGCTCTTCGGGGGAAGGCGCCTTGTACGACTTAACAGTCACCCCCTGCGGGTTCATATGACCCAGCACATTCCTGATCAGGCCGTCCTTGCCGCTCCCATCCATTCCCTGGATCACGATGAGCACCGAATGTTTGTTCTCTGCAAAAAGAAGGTTCTGCAATTCGTTTACCTCCTCGAGCAGCCCCGTCATTGCTTCCTTCGTGGTCTTCTTATCCATGTTCTCCGGCGCCCGTGTATTTATCTTATCGAGTTTTATCTTGCTCATACTTTAAAGTTATGTAATCATCATTCTTCTGCAAGAGAAAATAATCCATGAACCTGTCGTCGCGATTTATCACCTTTGCGCATCTTTATGAATAGGAAATTTCTAAACTGGTCGATCTTCATCCTGCTCTGTTTCATCTGGGGCAGCTCATTTATCCTCATGAAAGAGGGGAAGGACCATCTCACCGCATTCCAGATAGGCGGCCTCCGCATTTTTTCAGCGGGGCTCATTTTTCTACCCGTCGCCATCTTTGCCCTAAATAAGATCTCGCGCCGCAAACTCGGCGTGCTTGCCCTTACGGGATTCGTCGGGAATCTTCTTCCGGCCTTCCTGTTTGCCGCAGCCATCATGAAGATCGATAGCTTGCTGGAGGGGATATTGAATTGCCTTACGCCGATCTGCGTGGTGGTGATTGGGTGGCTCGTATTCGGCACCCGCATCCGCTCGAGGAAGATCCTCGGTGTGTTCATTGGCTTCGCCGGCCTTTGTCTCCTGACCTTTTTAAAAAATGATGTGAGCACTGCCAACCTGGGATATTCGGCACTCGTAATAGTAGCCACGATAAGTTATGGTTTCAATGTAAACATGGCCAGCCACTATCTCAAGGGCATCAATCCCGTTCATATGGCGGCGGTATCGCTCGTCATGATGGCTATCCCCGCAGGCCTGGTATTGTGGCAACAGGGTTTCTTTCAGCTCGATTTCTCCAGTGCGGCCATGCAATGGTCGGTGCTTTGTTCGGTATTGCTGGGAGTGGTAGGCAGTGCGCTGGCAACGGCGATCTTTTATATCCTGGTGAAGAATGCCGGAGGGTTGTTTGCCTCGATGGTAACGTATGGTATTCCATTTGTGGCGCTGTTCTGGGGCTCCCTGGATGATGAGCCGGTGACCTGGCTGGAGATCGCTTGCCTGGGGATCATACTCGTGGGAGTATTCCTGACTAATTTCCCGGAAAAGAAGCGCAAACCTGCAGATGAGGCGGAGAAATAGATGGATCAGACTGCCATGATCTCTTTTTCCTTCGAGCCAAGATGTTTTTCTATGACGGAGATGTACTTGTCGGTCACTTGCTGCACTTCGGCCTCCGCGTCCTTTGCGGCGTCTTCGCTCAGTCCGCTCTTCTCCAGTTTCTTTATGCTTTCGATGGCATCCCGGCGGATACTGCGAATGGCCACTTTCGATTGTTCTCCTTCGGCCTGGCATTTCTTCACCAGTTCCTTTCTTCTTTCTTCTGTTAGCGGGGGCATGAACAGGCGGATGATCGCTCCATCATTCTGTGGAGTTACACCGATATTGGCATTGATGATGGCGCGCTCGATGGGCTGCAGCATATTTTTCTCCCAGGGCTGAATGCTGAGCGTACGTGCATCCATGGCGCTAACATTGGCTACCTGGCCAATGGGAACGGAGGAGCCGTAGTAGTCTACGATGATGCCATCCAGCATTTGGGGATTGGCCTTGCCTGCGCGGATCTTTACCAATTCCGTTTCCAGGTGTCCGATAGCCTTCTTCATTTGCTCGTCTTCAATGGCAATGATCGCTGAAACATCTTCTGTCATACATTCATTTTTGAGAAAGGCAAAGCTACTGAAAGCGTGCGTTTAAAAAAAAAGCCGGAGAAAGTTCTTCCGGCAGATTATAAATGAAGTGGGAGATCAATTTCGATCCGCTGTGGCTGCTTCCTGTGTAAGGGAGACCACTTTCGATGTCTTCTTGAGTTCGGTTGTACCATTCAGGTTCTTGGCAACAACAAGTCCGCGGCGTGATTTTCCATAATACAACAGCCCGAAACCTGCCAGTGATAGCGTTAGCATGCCCAGGATGAGATAAGTTGATCCGAATGAGCGGCACACATAGGCCAGTGCAATAAAGGCGATGTTTATGGCAACGCACACGAGGGTAACGGCGGCATGGCCGAGGCCCCTGTCGAGCAACAGGTGATGGATATGATTACGATCCGGTGTGAACGGCGAACGTCCATTGAATATCCTTATGGCGAAGACGCGCAGGGTATCGAGTAATGGAAGAATGAGAATAGAAAAACCGATTGCCGCTGCTGAATCTACGTGTACGAGCGGGGCGGGATTGCTGGCGACATTGATGAAGCGGATGACAAGAATTGCATTTACCAATCCTATCATGAGTGATCCGCAATCACCCATGAATATTTTTGCCGGATGATGATTGAAAATGAGGAAGGCCACGAGGCTGCCCGTGAGTGAATAGGCGAAAAGGGCATACGACTGGTACCCGGTCATATAGAAATACGTTCCGAAGACGAGCATGGTCAGTACGCCGAGACTTGCCGCAAGACCATCGATCCCATCGATGAGATTGAATGAATTGATGACGACGATAATAGTGAGATAAGACAGGGCCAGTGCGAATCCTTCAGGAAGTTTGTCGAAGCCGAAGAGGCCATGCATGCTATCGAGACGAATTTGGCCGAGATGGATCAGTATCGCCGCGGCAATCACCTGGCCCACGATCTTCTTGCTTGCCGAAAGCACAACGAGATCATCTTTGAGTCCGAGGAAAAAGATGACGAGTGCTGCGGCAAAGAAATATTGAAACTCGGGATTGAGATCTCCCTGGATGGATAATAGTGAAGCGAGAAGGAAGCCGCCGAATATACCAACACCGCCTAATGAAGCCACGCGATGGGTGTGTACCTTTCTTTCGTCCGGCTCATCGAATAATTTCTTCTGATCGGCTATTTGTAAAACGACAGGTATAGCCAGGAAGCATATAATAAAGGAAACTGAAGCCGTTAGTAATACATCAAGCATCAAACAGGGTTTTACTGTGCAAAAATAGGTCTAATCCTTATAGCTTCTTATTGGACATGAATTAATAATACTACGGCAATATCAGAACCACTTTAACCCAATTGAACGCAATTCAGAACAGATTAATATCTACGGATCGGCTTTTTTAGAAAAAAAGGATGCATTTTTGCAATGTCACCCACTTAATGGATGGACAAGATACAAAAAGTTTAAAAAGTTCCTAATTTTTATGCCTGAGCTTAAAGCAATTGCGACACAAATACGAAGGGATATCGTACGTATGGTACATGGCGCGCAAAGTGGACATCCGGGTGGATCGCTGGGATGTGCCGATTTTTTTACTGCGTTGTATTTCAAGGTACTGAAGCACGATCCTGCCTTCAACATGGACGCCCATAATGAAGATGCCTTTTTCCTTTCCAATGGCCATATATCACCGGTTTTCTATTCCGCGCTTGCGAGATCGGGGTATTTCGACCTGAAGGAATTGACCACCTTCCGCAAGATCAATTCGAGGCTGCAGGGTCACCCTACCACGCATGAACATTTGCCGGGGATAAGGGTCGCCAGCGGGTCATTGGGACAGGGCATGAGCGTTGCTATTGGGGCGGCGTTGAGTAAAAAACTAAACAAGGAGTCGGGTACAACGGTATACTCTCTCCATGGCGATGGCGAGCTCGATGAGGGGCAGAACTGGGAAGCGGTGATGTTTGCCGTGCACCATAAGGTGGACAACCTGATATCGACGATCGACTGGAATGGACAGCAAATCGATGGGCCTACGGACAAGGTGATGAGCCTGGGAAATATCCGGGCCAAGTTCGAGGCATTCGGATGGATGACGCTCGAGATGAATGGGAATGATATGGACGATGTGTTGAATACCCTGGCGAAGGCCAAATCCTTGACGGGGCAGGGTAAGCCGATAGCTATCCTGATGCATACCGTTATGGGCAAGGGCGTCGACTTTATGGAAGGATCGCATGAGTGGCATGGTATTGCGCCGAATGATGAGCAATTGGCGAAGGCATTGGCACAATTGCCGGAGACGATCGGTGACTATTGATTTTAAGTACCTTAGTCAGTTGACACCTGGTTGACATCTATTCGCTTCGCAACGAAAATTTTTGTCCCGCCGCTTTCCTGGAAGGAAGCCAGGAGGCGATGATCGCAATAACCACCACCGTCGCACTCACCAATAAAAAATCAGCCAGGCGCAGTTTTACCGGGAAATAGTCTATCAGGAAAGACCCGCCCTCCAGCGGTATGAGATGGAAACGCACCTGCAGCACAGCTATTACCAACGCCAATACCATCCCCGTCACACTCCCGATAAAAGCGAGAAGCAATCCTTCGCTAAGGAATATCTTCTGAATGAAATTGCTGTTGCCGCCCAGTGCATGTAAGACACCAATATCCTTTTTCTTCTCCAATACCAGCATGGTCAATGCGCCGATCATATTGAAGGCGGCAATGATCAGGATCAGGCAAAGCACTCCATAGATCACCCATCTCTCGGTGTTCATCACCGAATAAAGACTCTGATTCTGCTCATACCTTGTCTGTACCTTGTATCCTTTTCCGAAGATCTTCTTCACATCTTCTTTCAGATCGTCTGCCGCATCGGGATCACGCAGCGTTATTTCTATGCTTCCGTATTCATTGGGCGCAAGCTTGAGCGCCCGTTTCGCAAAGTCAATATTGGTGATGGCATATTTATCATCGAAGTCCTGTTGGATCTGGAACACCGAAGATGTACGGATGGTATCGTTACTGATATCATTCAATTCATCCAGCTGCTCGGTGGTGCTTTTCCGCGGCAGGTGTATCTGCAGCACGAAGATGTTCCGGTCTGCCTGGATTCCCAATGCGCCCTCCACGCCCGAACCTACGATCATCTTCGGCGAGTCCTCCGTACCCAGGTCATACTCTCCCTTTACGATATGTGCCGCAACGCCCGTAACATACCTGTAATTAGCGTCTACTCCCTTGAGGTTTATCACAGATTGGTAATCCCCATTCCGGACCAATGCCTTCTCCTCCACGACAAGCGAATAATTCTTCACGCCCTTGATCGACTTCAATGCCTGGAGCTGCTCAGTGGTGAGGGTGATGTTCTTGCCTTTGAGGGCAGAGACCTTCAGATCGGTGTAGAAGGAAGAATACAATGACTTGACCAGGTCTTCGAAGCCATTGAAGACACTCAGCACGAGAATGAGCGCCGCCGTGCCGATAACGATCGCCACAATGCTTATCCATGCGATGATATTTATCGCATTCGTGGATTTCTTGGCTTTAAAATATCTCCAGGCGAATAGGAACGTCAAAGCGTGGGGGATTTAGTGAACTATGAACGTGAATCGTGAATCGTCAATCGTCAATCGTGAATTGCACAATAATTATATTAGCTTCAATTCGAAGGAGTCTATTCACGATTGACGTATCATGATTCACGGCTACTCAAATTGTCTCTCCGTCTTTAGACGAATCATTCAGCTTCTTAAATATCTCTTCCATCTTAAACACGTGATCCAGCGTGTCGTCCTTGAAAAATTTCAATACGGGGATACTGCGTAGCTGGTGACGCACCTTTGCCGCCAGTTCCTTCTTGATATCGTGGTGGCGCTCTTCTATCTTCCTGAGAGCAATGGTTACATCCTGCACCTGGAAGAAACTGAGATAGAATCTTGCCTCCAGCAGATCGGGCGTGACCTTCACGGAGGAAATAGATACCATGCCTCCGTCAATCATGTTCAGCCCCAACCGCTGGAAGATCTTGTTCATCTCTTCATTCAGCAGCCCCGCGATCTGTTTCTGTCGTTTCCCTTCCTCCATAATCTGTTATATTTATCGCCCACCCCGTTAAAGCTTCGGCGGACGCTGTAAAATTAGTTACTTTGCCCCGTTTAAGCGATTTATACCAAGTAATGAAGAAATATTCAAGGATTTTCGGGTACCTGGGGAATTATAAGGGTCAACTCGGTCTGTATTTTGCCTGCGTTGTCCTCTCAACTCTCTTCGGCGTTATCTCGATCGGGCTTCTAATCCCATTTCTCGGGCTGATTTTCGACACAAGTGCGTTTGGCGGGGATGCGGTAAAGACGAATGCCCTCGGCTCCTTCATCACCGATACTCTTCAGAATATAATCACCAAACAAGGCAAGGAGCAGGGATTGATCGCAATTTGCCTGTTCATCATCACTGCCACCCTGCTGAAGAATTTCTTCCTCTATCTTTCCAACCGGATCTCGGTTCCCCTGCGCACGGCCATTGTCACACGATTGCGCGGCGATCTGTATGATAAAATATTGAGATTACCCATCGGCTATTTTACAGAGAAAAGGAAGGGCGATATCATATCGAGAATGACGAACGATATCGGGGAGATCGAAGGGTCAGTAGTTGGCACCTTCGATGGCATGATCAAGGATCCGCTGACCGTGATCGGGTATCTCATTTTCCTCGTCATCATTTCACCACAATTATCCCTGTTTCTTCTCATCCTTCTTCCCGTGACCGGCTTGCTGATAGGACGGGTGAGCCGGAAACTGAAGCGGCAGTCGCAGGACGCGGCCATCAAACTCGGCGAGAGCCTTTCCATTCTCGATGAGACCCTGGGAGGATTGCGCGTCATCAAGGCATTCCTCGCAGAGAAGATATTGAGTACCCGTTTCCATCATGTGAATGCAGAGTTGTTCAGCATCCGCAAGCGAATGGGCGCCCGGCGCGACCTGGCCTCACCACTCACCGAAGTGTTGGGTGTAATAGTGCTCAGTACTATTCTCTACTTCGGCGGGCGGCTGGTACTTGAAAAAAACGGTTTGGAGGCAAAGGAACTCATTGCCTATATCGCCTCCTTCGCCATGCTCATCAACCCCGCCAAGAATATTTCCACAGCATTCTTCAACATACAACGCGGCGCCGCGGCATTGATCCGGGTAGAAGAAGTATTGAAGGCGCCGGTAGTGGTGGATGAGAACATAAATGGAAAGAAGCTCGAAGCATTCACGGACCGGATCGAATTCAAGGATGTCATTTTCTCCTATGACGATGCCATGATCCTTAATAATATCGACCTGACGATACACAAGGGAAAGACCATTGCTCTTGTCGGTTCGTCGGGTGCGGGCAAGTCAACCCTGGCGGACCTCGTCCCGCGTTTTCATGATGTGACGGACGGCAAGGTACTCATCGATGGAGTGAATATCAAAGACTACTCATTGCATTCCGTGCGAAGCATGATGAGCATCGTTACGCAGGAGCCAATCCTCTTCAATGATACGGTGGCCAATAATATCTCGCTGGGTTATCCGGAAGCAACGGAAGAGCAGATCATCCAGGCGGCAAAGATTGCGAATGCGCATGATTTCATAATACAAAAAGAAGGCGGGTATAACAGTAATATCGGTGACCGGGGAAGCAAACTCAGCGGTGGCGAACGTCAGCGGTTGACCATTGCCAGGGCGGTGTTGAAGAATCCACCGATACTGATCCTCGATGAGGCCACTTCTTCACTCGATACGGAAAGCGAAAGACTAGTACAGGATGCGATCAATAATATGATGCAGAACAGGACGAGTATAGTGATCGCCC
>Ga0193753_10003199_pt1 | contig 12299 bp, 10 predicted proteins | sample H1c2metaG_FD_144925 | JGI IMG/M metagenome (GOLD analysis project Ga0193753, IMG submission 144925) | Soil microbial communities from a riparian zone of the East river system, Colorado, United States - H1c2 | ecosystem: Environmental > Terrestrial > Soil > Riparian zone | place: USA: East... | reverse complement strand
CCCGGGCGCGACTACAAGTGGCCAGTGCCATGGGATCCGATCGTGCCGGGCGAAGTGATCTCGGCCGGTGACCGATCGCTCGTGGCCGTGCACACCCCTGGGCACGCCCCTGACCATCTCTGTTTCTGGGATCCCGAGGCTCGCACGCTCTTCTGCGGCGACCTCGCCCAGCGCGGCACGACGGTGTGGATTCCGTTCGAGCTGCGTGGCGACCTGTCCGACTATCTCGAATCGCTCGAACGCGTGTTGCGGCTCGAACCCTCGCGGTTGCTGCCCGCGCACGGGCCGATCATCGACGAGCCGGAGACGCTCCTGCGCCGCTACATCGGCCACCGTCTGGCGCGCGAACGGCAGATTGTGGAGGCGATGCGGGCCGGGAGCGCGACCCCCGACGACATCACGGCGCGTGTCTATCAGGCCCTGTCGGAGTCGCTCTGGCCGATGGCCAAACAAGGCGTGCTCGCGCATCTCGTGAAGCTGGAGCGCGAGGGCCGCGCCCATCGCGACGGCGAGGCGTGGCATATCATTGAGCGATGAACCAGGTAGTCGATTTCATCAACGTCAATCGCGACCGGTACGTTGAGGAGCTGAAGGAATACCTCGCGATTCCGAGCATTTCGGCGCTGCCCGAGCACGCCGCCGACGTGCGGCGCGCGGCGGAGTGGACCGCCGACTCGATGCGCTCGGCCGGCCTCGAGAACGTCAAGCTGATCGAGACGCCTGGCAACCCCGTCGTCTACGGCGACTGGCTCAACGCGCCCGGCAAGCCCACGATTCTCTTCTACGGGCACTACGACGTGCAGCCGGTGGACCCGGTGAACCTGTGGACCACACCGCCGTTCGAGGCCACCGTGCGCGACGGCGAGATCTACGCGCGCGGCTCCGCCGACGACAAGGGCCAGGTGTTCATGCACATCAAGGCCGTGGAAGCGCACCTCAAGAAGGGCGGCAGCCTTCCCCTCAACATCAAGTTCTTCATCGAAGGCGAAGAAGAAGTGGGGAGCCTGCACCTCGACGAGTTCGTGCGGTCGCACAAACAGGAGCTTGCCGCCGACGTCGTCGTGATCTCCGATTCGCCGATGTTCGACCGCGGGATCCCGTCGATCTGCTACGGGCTGCGGGGCCTGGCCTACTTCCAGATCGACCTGCGCGGCACCAAGAGCGACCTGCACTCCGGCTCTTTTGGCGGCGCCGTGGCCAACCCCGCCTACGTGCTTGGTCAGGTCCTCGCGCAGATGAAGGACAGAAGCGGCCACATCAAGATTCCGGGGTTCTACGACGACGTGCGCCCGCTGAGTGACGCGGAGCGCGCGGAATGGAAAAAGCTCCCGTTCAACGAGACCAAGTACCGAAAGGACCTCGGGGCGCCGCGGCTCTTTGGCGAGTCGGGCTACTCCACGCTCGAGCGTGTCTGGGCGCGTCCGACGTTTGAGGTCAATGGACTCCTGTCCGGGTTCACCGGCGAAGGCGCCAAGACCGTGCTGCCGGCCACGGCCATGGCCAAGGTGAGCATGCGGCTCGTGCCCGACCAGCATCCGGACAAGGTGGCCGAGCTGTTCGAGGCGTACCTGCGGAAGGTGACGCCGAAGACAGTCGAACTGAAGCTCACGCGCATGCATGGCGGCAAGCCTTGGATGACCGAGTTCGACAACAAGTACGTGCGGGCGGCCGGGAAGGCGATCGAGCTCGGGTTCGGCAAGGCGCCGGTGTTCAACCGCGAGGGCGGCTCGATCCCGGTGGTCTCGACGTTTCAGGAAGAGCTCGGAGTGCCCAGCGTGCTCTTTGGCGTGGGGCTGCCGGACGAGAACGCGCACGCGCCCGACGAAAAGCTCGACCTCGGCAACTTCCACAACGGGATCATCGCGTCCGCGTATCTCTATCAGGAGATCGCCGGCGTCGAGTGAGTACGTGGCCGCGGGTCCGGTGAGTACGTAGAGGCGGGTCTTTCGACCCGCCTGGTACGTAGGGCGGGCCTTTAGGCCCGCCGTCAGCGAAGTCCCAGCGTCGCCTTGTCCTTCCACTGCCTGAACGTCTCAGGGATCAGCTCGGGAGCGTAGCGCACCGCGATGGCGGCGATAATCGCGTCGACCGGTGCGCGGTCCAGATTCGTCAACAGGATGATCGTGAGGCCCTGCTTCGGCAGGCGCGTAAACCCGGGCCGGAATCCGGGAATCGTGCCCTCGTGCCGGATCATGGGCACGCCGGTCACGTGGCCGCCGGGCGGAAAGTCATCGAGCTCCCAGCCGAACCCGTAGGGAAACGTCCCGCCGCCGTTGAGCACGACCGGTTTCCACATCTCTACCTTCGATGCGCTCGACAGCACTCGATCACCATCGAGGGCGACCGCCCATCTGGCCAGGTCGGCGGCGGTCGAGGCGAACGCTCCGCTCGGGCGGAGCGCCACGAGAGGTGGAGCGGCGCTCCACGCGCCGTCCCTCCAGACGTAGCCGGATGCACGGTTGGGCAACCGGTCGGCGTCACTGGTCGTCGTGGTCCTGGTCATCCCGAGCGGCGCAAACACGCGCCGCGCGATGAATTCGTGCCAGGGCGTGCCGCTCACACGCGTGATGACCTCGGCCAACAGGAAATACCCCAGGTTGGAGTAGTCGTACTTGTCGCCCGGCTTCCACTGCAAGGGGACTTCGTAGGCGGAACGAATCACGCTGATATCCGGCTGCGCCTTGCTCAGATCGGAGGCAGGCGCTTCGCGCTGCAGCCCCGAGGTGTGCGTGAGCAGGTGGCGGATCGTGATGTCTCGCCACGCCGCGGGCACGTCCGGCATGTAGTTGTCGATGCGGTCGTCGACCGAGAGCTTCCGGTCCTGGGCCAGCAGCATGATGCCGGTGGCGATGAACTGCTTGCTGAGGGATCCGATTCGGAAGACGGTGTCTGGTCCCGGCGCGATGGTGCGCTCGCGGTCGGCCAGTCCGTAGCCGCCGGTCCGGACCAGGACGCCGTCCTTCACGACGGCGATCGCGACGCCTGGAATATTACGCTGCTTGATGGCCGCGTTGACGAAGTCGTCCAGGTCGTCGCCCCACGCCGGCACGGCCGCGACGACCATCACGCTCACCGTCATGAGGAACCGCTTCATGGGCGGGAATAATAGTGCGAGCGGACGCGAAAACGGCCGGCGATGTGAATCGCCGGCCGTTCGGTTCTCACCAGCCCCAAGGCCGAAGGCCCAAGGCCTGACGACCGTCTGATCTACCGCCGACGCCCGTCGCGACGGTCCCAATCCCGCCCGCGATCCCGGTCGCGCGACCAGTTCGGCCCGCGGCCGCGATTGTCCCATCCGTTGTGCCGCCCGTTGTTGTACCGCGGCTGCACGACGACCACTCGCGGGCGATACACCTCGCGGTAGTACGGGTCATACACCGGTCGGTAGGCGGGGCGATACACCGGCGCGCGGTAGATCGGCGGCGGCACGTAAACCGGCCGGCCGACGCCCACGTGCACCCCGATGTTCGGCCCGAAGACGCCGACGCTGAAGCGTGTTTGTGCCGAAGCTGGTGCAGCGCTGATGGCCAGCGCGCAGCCAAGACCGAGAGCCCATCCGAGATAGCGTCCCATGTGAAACCTCCTGCTGCCGGACGGCCCGGCCACTTGGTGATGCCATGCTAAGTGCAGGTGCCATGCCAGAACCTAAGTCCATACTCTCTGGGTGGTTGGACGGCTGGGCTGCCCTGTGGGGTTGCCCTGCATGTGCTCTCAAGCGGACGGTAGTGACCTTCGGCGGGCACGCCAGGATGAGATTCGTCCTACCCGCCTCGCCGTCTGCGAAGCAGACGGCCCACCCCGCCTAGTTCATAGCCGCAACGCGGCGGCGGAGCGTCTTCACGTGCTCCCAGATCTGCTCCTGCTCCTCACGCGAGTCGTCGTCGAGCTCGCTCATGCTCGCAAGCTTGAGATACGCCTGGAGGTCGCGCAGGGCGGCCGTGAAGTCGTTGAGGTGATAGGCGAGCAGGCCCCGGTCGCGCAGCTCGTTCAGCGCCGACGGCGTGAGCGCCAGGAGCATTTCGGTCACTTCGCGCGCCTGCGGGAACGAACGCATGTGCACGTAGAGGCGCTTGAGATTGAGCAGCATCCGCGAGACGACCTGCGATCGCGTGGCCGACGCGAGCAGCGACTTGCTGAAGGCCAGTTCATCGCCCACATGGCGCTGCAGCAGCAGGCGGCATTCGTGCTCCGTCAGCAGCGTGCCCCCGTGGAACGGGTCGATGATGAGCCCCGCACCGACGCGCGGTTTCCCCTCGCAACAGCGCACCAGAAAATGGCCAGGGAAGTTCACGCCGTCGACCGGCAGGCCGGCGCGGCGCGCCACTTCCATGTAGACCACCGAGATCGTGATCGGGATGCCCGTGCGCCGTTCGAGTACCTCGTTGAGGCAGCTGTTGCGCGGGTCTTCGTACTGCTTCCGGTTGCCGACGAAGCCGAGATCCTCGAAGAGGTAGGTGTTGAGGGCCTGCACGCACGACGCGGGGGTGGTGTCGCCCGTGTCTTCGCTGTGGCGCTCGATCGCACAGCGGGCGGCTTCGCCCATGGAGTCGAGCATCGCGAGATATGGCTCGGGATCGAGACGCGGATACTCGATCCGCGCGATCAGGAGCGCCGCCTGCGCCAGGTTGCCGCTCGTGTCGCTCGAGGCCGCCGTGAGAGCCTCAACCAGGTCCGTTCGCATCCCGTGCACGTGCTACCTCGCGCCTGCCGCGCACAGACGCTCGAGCGCCTCGAGCGTCAATGTCTGCAGCCCGCTGACCACCAGCTCGGCCCCCGTCAACTCGCCGGCCGGATAGCTGTTGGTCACTCCAACACAGCGTAACCCGGCTCCCCGCGCAGATTCGAGCCCCCAGCGTGAATCTTCGATCGCCACGCACCGCTTCGGGTCCAGGCTCCCGCCGGTGGCATCCTGCAGGCGTTCGAACGCCAGCCGGTAGGGCGCCGGCGAGGGCTTGCTCTCGGGCGTATCGCCCGCAGCAACGATAGCCGAAAAGAGCCCCGCCACGCCGGCCGTTTCGACGATCTCGTCGATCTCGTGGCGCATGGCGCCCGACGCGATGGCGATGGGCACGGCCGCTGCCGCCGTGCGCACGAACTCGATGGCGCCGGGGAAGAGGACGGAGCCCGCGTTCAGCATGGCCTGCAGCTTCTCGCCCTTGCGCGCCACGAGGGTGCCAATGGCGGCCGCATCCAGGCCGAGGCCACGGTCCTCGCCAAACGCCTGGAACACCCCGACGTCGTCGAAGCCGAGATAGCGCGCGAAGTATTCCTTGGCCAGGAGCTCCAGCCCGTCCTCCGCGAGGGCCTGCTGAAAGGCGCGGAAGTGCAGGGGCTCGCTGTCGGCAATCACCCCGTCGAAGTCGAAGATGATCGCCTGCAGGCTCGAGGTCACGCGCCCGGGGCCTTTTCGCCGGCCCGGATCTCCACCTTCAAGCGATTCGATGACGGGGGGTAGGGGCAGTCGTACTCGGCGTTGTAGGCGCAGGTCGGGTTGTAGGCGAGGTTGAAGTCGATCGTGTAGAAGCCGGTCGTGGTCGGATGCAGGTCGAGATACCGGCCGGCTGCGTAAGTGTCCTTCCCGGTCGTCACGTCCGCAAATGGCACGAAGAGCGACTCGATCCGCTCACCCTCGGGCACGAAGGCGGCTAGGCTCATCGACTGACCGCGGAGGGAGAACTCGAGAAGGCCCACGCGCTGCATGCGGCGCAGCTTGCCCGTGGACGTCGGCATCTCGAACACGGGGCGCTCGTTGGCGAGCTTGAGCTCCGCCGGCACGCTGAACGCAGGGTCTGGCGCGTAGTACCGCAGCGGCAGCAGCGTGTCGCGCTTGCTGACCGGGATTGGCTCGGGCTCTTCGCGGAACGCGCGGTCCTTCGTGGCGCGCGCCTCGGCGATGCGCTTCAGATATTCGCCCTGGTCCGGCGCACCAGGTCCCGACGTGCACGAGGCGGCCGCCAGAGCCACGACGATGGCAACGGGAAAGGCGGAAAAGAAAGCGGAGCGACGCACTAGTTAAGGATATACCCGCCCCGGGCGGTCGTGGCCTCGGCGAGGAGCCGCCGTAGCCGCACCACGTTCACGGGATTGGGCTTGAGCACGCGTCTCAGCGCTGCGAGCAGGGTGCGCAGGGTGTCGCCCTCGGCCGTGGCGGCCAGTGCCCCCTTTGCCGCCGCCTCGATGCGCATGGCCGCCTCGGTCACGAAGGCCTGTGCGGCGGCCTGGTGGAGGTTCGCCAGGGCGTGACCCGTGCGTGCCGCCTCCGACGCCCGCGCCACAGCGCTCTCCGCCGCGTAGGTGTCGATGAGGATGTCTGCCGTGAAGCTCAGGACCTCTTGCTCGGTCTCGAGGCGGTCGCCAAACGTCTGGAGCGCCGTGCCGAGCACCATCAGCGCGACCTTCTTGAACGACTCCACCAGGCGCCGCTCTGCGTCGAGCGGCGCGTCTTCGTCGCCGACCGTGCCTGGAGACGGCGACAGGATCTCGTCCTGCAGCTTGAGCGCCGCGGCGACGAGCGGCAGCTCGCCCTTGAGCCCGCGACGTATCAGCATGCCAGGGATCAGCAGCCGGTTGATCTCGTTGGTTCCCTCGAAGATGCGATTGACCCTGGCGTCGCGGAAGTAGCGCTCGGCCATGTAGTCGCTCACGAACCCGTTCCCGCCGTGGATCTGCACGTTCTCGTCGAGCACGAAGTCGAGCGTCTCGGTACCGATCACTTTGCAGATGGACGCCTCGATCGCAAACTCCTCGAACGCGCGGGCGATCGACGCGCCATCGTGGCCCGACTCTGCGATTGCGGCGTCGATCAAACCCGCCGTGCGGTACGACAGGCTTTCGGCCGCGTAGGTGCGGGCCACCATCTCGCCCAGCTTGTGTTTGATGGCGCCGAAGGATGCGATGGGCTGGCCGAACTGCTTGCGCCCGGCCGCGTAGCGCGCGGCGTCGCCAATCGCCGTCCGGCTGCCGCCGGCGCACATGGCGCCCAGGCTGAAGCGTCCGTAGTTGAGCGTGTTGAGCGCCACCTTGTGGCCGCGGCCGACCTCGCCAAGCACATTCGCGGCGGGCACCTTCACGTCTTGCAGCAGCAGCGGTGTGGTGGACGAGCCGTGCAGGCCCATCTTGTGCTCTTCCTTGCCGGAGGTCACGCCGCCAAACGCCCGCTCGACGATGAACGCCGTGAACTGCTCGCCATCCACCTTCGCGAAGACGATGAAGACGTCGGCAAATCCGCCGTTGGAGATCCACATCTTCTCGCCCGAGAGCGACCAGCTGCCGTCGGCCTGGCTGGTGGCCCTGGTCTTGGCGGCGAGCGCGTCGGATCCCGAGCCGGATTCACTCAGCGCGTAGGCGCCGACCAGCTCCCCGGTAATCAGCGGCGGGAGATACTTCGCCTTCTGCGCCTCGGTGCCAAAGAGCACGAGAGGGAGCACGCAGAGGTTTGCCTGGCCGCCGAACGTCGTCGCGAACGAGGCAGACTTGGCGATGCGCTCCACGACCACGAGCGCGGAGACCTTGTCGAGGTCGAGGCCGCCATACTGCTCGGGTGCGCTCAGGCCCAACAGCCCGATGTCGCCGCACTTGCGCAGCAGCGCGCGCGACAGCGCCCAGTCTTTGGCCTCGAGCTTCGGCAGCGCCGGCATCACCTCGGCGTCGATGAACTCGGAGGTCGTCTGTGCCATCAGCCGGTGCTCGTCGGAGAGCTTTTCAGGCGTGAACGTGTCGCTGGCCGGAGCGTCGAACAGCCAGGAGCCGCCGCGAATCGTGGGTGTCGTGGATGCCATGCGTCCTACAGTTGTTCGAAGATACCGGCCGCGCCCATCCCGCCGCCGACGCACATCGACACGAGCCCGTACTTGGAGCCTCGGCGGCGCATCTCGTAGAGGAGTGTCGTCGTGAGCTTGGCGCCGGTGCACCCCAGCGGGTGGCCGAGGGCGATGGCGCCGCCGTTGACGTTGAGCCGGTCTGGATCGATCGGCAGCTCCCGCAAGCACGCCAGCACCTGCACGGCGAAGGCTTCGTTCAGCTCCACGAGATCCATCTGATCGAGGGTGAGGCCAGCGAGCTTCAGCGCCTTGCGAATGGCCGGGACCGGCCCGATGCCGAACCGCTCCGGCTCGACGCCTGCGGTGGCAAACGCGACGAACCGCGCCAGCGGCTGCAGGCCCCGTTCCTTCGCAAACGCGGCGGAGGTCACGACCACGGCGGACGCGCCGTCGCTCGTCTGCGACGAGTTGCCCGCCGTCACGCTGCCGGCCGCATGAAACGCCGGCCGCAGCTTGGCGAGCGCCGCCATCGACGTATCGCGCCTCGGGCCCTCGTCCTGTGCGAATGACACTTCACGGACGGCCGGGGCACCCGCACCGTTGCCCCGCTCCGCGATGCGGTACACCAGCGGGACGATTTCGTCGGTGAAGCGGCCCGCCTCGATCGCCGCGACCGCGCGCTGATGGCTGCGAAGCGCAAACGCGTCCTGCTCGTCGCGGCTGATGCGGTTTTCGCGCGCGTGGTTCTCCGCTACCAGGCCGGTTGTCAGATAGACGTCCGGGTAGCTCTCCACGAGGGCGGGGTTGGGGGAGATCTTGTTACCGCCCATCGGCACGAGGCTCATCGACTCCGTGCCTCCCGCCACGATCGCCTGGGCCCAGCCGCACATGATGCGCTCGGCGGCGAACGCAATCGCCTGCAGGCCCGACGAGCAGAACCGGTTGATGGTGACGGCCGACGCCTCGACGGGCACGCCGGCCCTGAGGCTGGCGATCCGCGCGACGTTCAGCCCCTGCTCCGCCTCGGGCATGGCGCAGCCGAGGATGACGTCATCGATTTCGGTGGGCGACACGCCTGGCGCACGCCGCAGCGACTCGGCGATGACCGTGGCGGCCATCTCGTCGGGCCGGACGGTGCGCAGCGTGCCGGCCGGCGCCTTGCCGACGGCGGTGCGAACGGCGGAGACGATTACGGCGTCGTGCATGAAAAATCCGTCAGCAGGTCGCGCAATGCATCGCCCACTTCACCCGCCTGGCCCTCGAACAAATGGTTCGCACTGTCGATCTCGACCAGTTCCTTCGGGTCCTTGAGCTGCGCATAGAACTGCCGCACCAGCCTCAGCGAGATCAACTCGTCCATCTCGCCGTGGATCACGAACTTCGGCTTCGTCGAAAGCTTCACCGAGGCGAACTCGTAGCGGTCGACGGGGGGCGCAATTCCAATCATGGCGCAGATTCGGTCGTCGTCGGCCGCACTCGTCATGGCGATGTAGGACCCGAAGGAGAAGCCGGCGGCCCACAGGTCGAGCTCTGGATGTGCGGCGGCCATGTAGTCCACTGCGGCGCGGTAGTCGTCCATCTCGCCGCGCCCCTCGTCCCACGTGCCCGCGCTGCGGCCCACGCCTCGAAAGTTGAAGCGGAGGACGACGCAGCCGATGTCGGCGAGCGCCTTGGCTCCCTGGTACACGACCTTGGTGTGCATCGTGCCGCCCTCGATTGGCAGCGGGTGGGCAAACACGACGGCCGCGCGCGGCTCGGATTTGGGCCGGTCGATGAGCACCTCGAGCGGGCCCACCGCGCCGGTGATTTCGCGAATCAGTTCAGCCAACACGTCTCCTCGAAAGCTCGGTGCGATGACAGGCGTCGACAAACGGGACGAGCAGGTCGGCAAAGGCACCTGGCCGCGTGACCAGCCCGAGGTGGCCCGTGCGTGCCAGCGTCACCACCTGGGCGTGAGGCCACAGGCGCGCGTACTCCGCCGTCAACGCGGGCGGTACGACGCGATCAAGCTGCGGCTCGCCGGTGATGACCAGCGTCGGCACCTGCACCGCCGACAGCCCGTCCAGCGCGATCTCCGCAGCAAGACTCACGCGCCGCGCCATGCGGGCGGGCGCCGGGAAGTGCGCCAGCGCTCGTCCCGCCTGGCGAAGCGACGCCGAGTAGCCGCGCATGCGGCCCACCGTGGCCGCGGCGATCTCGCGGTGGAGCCGCAGCGATCCGATCAGGAAGAGCGGCAGCAGGATCCGTGGGTTGCGAACGTAGAAGCGCACGCGGCTGTCCGGCTTCCACGACGGGGGCAGCGCCGACACAAGCGCCAGGCCGGACACGCGATCAGGATGCCGGAGAGCGAACGCCGACGCGACGAGTCCTCCATACGACACACCGCAGATCACGGCCTGCTGAAGTCCGCATGCGTCCAGCGCCTGGGCCACCTGCTCCACATAGGCCGTGAATCCCGTGCCTCGTGCCGTCCATTTCGCGCTCGGCTCGTCGGCGAACGAGAACGTGATCACGCGGCACCGCGCCGCCAACGCGTCAATCGCCGGCCGCATCCATTCCCATCGCCCCTGGATTCCAGGCACCAGCACGACCGGCGCGCCGCTTCCGCGGTCTTCGATCTTCATCGCACTAGTCCCCTAGTTCCGCAGCGGCTTGCCGGTCTTGAGCGTGTGCTGAATCCTCGCCTGCGTCTTGCGTTCGCCCAGCAGGCGCAGGAACGCCTCACGCTCGAGGTCGAGGAGGTGCTGCTCGCTGACGGTGGTCGGATGCGGAATCGCTCCTCCAGCCATGACCGTCGCGAGCGTGCGCCCGATCAAGGCGTCGTGGTCGCTGATGCGACCCGCGCGCCAGGCCAGATGCACACCGAGCTTGAGGGGCGCCAGCACCGCGTCGCCCCCCACTGGAATCGCCGTCCGCGGCACCGGCCGCTGATAGCCGTCGGCCACGCGTTGCAGTGCGTGGGCCTTGGCGTCGGCCATCAGGCGCTCGCGGTTCATCGTGATCGCATCGGCCTCGCGGAGGTAGCCCAGGCGGCGGGCATCGGGGCCGCTCGTCGAGGTCTTGGCGAAGCCGATGGATTCGAAGGCTTTCTGGATTGACGGCAGCAGGTCGGCGCCCGGCGCCACGTTTTCCACGGCGCGCGCCACCATCTCCTTCGTGCCGCCGCCGGCCGGAATCAGGCCCACGCCCACCTCGACCAGGCCGATGTAGGTTTCGGCCGCAGCCTGCACGCGGTCTCCGTGGAGCGCCAGTTCGCAGCCGCCGCCGAGCGCCAGGCCAGCAGGCGCCACGATGACCGGGACGTCCGCGTAGCGCAGCCCCATCGTCGCGCCCTGGAACGCGCGGACCATCAGGTCGATCTCGTCCCAGTTCTCGTCCTGGGCCTCGAGCAGGACGAGCATCAGGTTCGCGCCGGCCGAGAAATGAAGGCCATCGTTGCCAACGACCAGGGCCGCGAAGTTCTTCGCCGCTTCGCGCACGCCGGCCTGCAGCATCTGAATCGTGTCGCCGCCGATGGCGTTCATCTTCGAGTGGAATTCGACCGCGAGCACGCCATCGCCCAGATCCACCAGGCTGGCGCCGGCGTTTGATTTCACGATCGCCGATCGACTGCGTGCCGCGCGTAGCAGCTGCAGTCCAGGCCCGTCCACTGGGAGACCACCTTCGCGCACACGCGTTCTGCCCGCGGCGAGCGCATCCCGGAGCAGCGCCGGCGGACCATCCGCCATGAGATTCGGGACGATCAACTGGGCCGCGTCGAGCACGGGCTGGATGCCGATCGCATCAATCAGCTCGAACGGGCCCAGCTCCCAGCCGAACCCCCAGCGCATCACACGGTCGACGCTGTCGGGCGAGTGGGCGATCGAGGGTGTGACCGCCGCCGTGTACGCAAGCGTCGGCGCCAATGTGGCCCGCAGGAACTCGCCAACCCGGTCATTCCCCGAAAAGAGCTTTGCCACTCGCTGTCCCGTGTCGGCAATTGACTCGGCGGCGGCCAGCGCGCCCAGCTTCGGCCGCGCTTGCGGGTGGTACTCGAGCGTGGCGGGGTCGATGACGAGAATCAGCGACTCTCCGTCGTCCCCCTTCACCCGCTTGTAGAAGCCTTGTCCCGCCTTCTCACCCATCCAGCCGCGAGCGAGCATTGCGTCGACGAAGGGCGGGAGCACAAAGGTGCCGCGCGCGACCGGATCGGAAAGCCGCTCGCGCAGGTTGTGGACGACGTGCGCGAGGATGTCGATGCCGGCGAGGTCCAGCGTCCTGAACGTCGCGCTCTTCGGCCGTCCAATCGGAGGTCCGTTGATCGCGTCGACCTCTTCGACCGTGTAGCGGCCCTCCGCGACGAGCGCCAGCGCGCGCACCACGTCGTAGAGCGCGAGGTGATTGCCGATGAAGTTCGGCGAATCTTTCGCAACGACGACACCCTTGCCCAGATGTAAATCGGCAAACCGGTGCACGGCCGCGACGACGGCCGAGTCCGTATCGGCGGTGGGGATCAGCTCGAGCAGCCGCAGGTACCGGGGCGGGTTGAAGAAGTGGGTG
>Ga0193753_10003198_pt1 | contig 12302 bp, 12 predicted proteins | sample H1c2metaG_FD_144925 | JGI IMG/M metagenome (GOLD analysis project Ga0193753, IMG submission 144925) | Soil microbial communities from a riparian zone of the East river system, Colorado, United States - H1c2 | ecosystem: Environmental > Terrestrial > Soil > Riparian zone | place: USA: East... | reverse complement strand
GTGTATCACGGTGGCATTGTTAGCGGGATCGAGGCTCACGCCCCAGATGTTCACCCCCATAGCGTGGGCCGCATCTCCGGCCTCGAAGACAACGGGGTCCGTGATGCTGCTGTTGCTTTCGCTCTTACCGCTGCAGGCGGCAATTGCCACCGCGCTAAATGCGAAGCCCGTGAGGATCGTAATGGGATGTCGGCGCATGTCGATGTCTCCCCTTCTAGGTGACCGCAGTAGGAGCAAGGGTCGCGCCAGCGCCACATTCGAGGGAAATCGCGCGCGCAGCGTGCCGCCATCGATGACGGAGGGGCGGCGATCGGAAGACATCGTTCCGCGGCCGGAATCGACGCTTCCGACCTTGCGCAGCACCCCTCGCGCCTCCCGCCCGCTCGGATTAGCGTCACCGAGCGCGATGCGCGTCCGCGGTGGGGCCCGCGCGGCGCCCTCGCACGGCGCCCTCGCTACCCACCGAAGGTAGAGGGGACATGAAGCTAAATGGCGCGGCGGACGATCTCGATCCCTTCGGCAATGCGGTCGGCGTGCGTGCGAAAGCTGAGGATGCACAATCGGAGTACGTACCGATTGCGAATCCGGGTGCTGGACGAAAAGATTCGTCCGCTGGCATTGATTCGCTCGAGAAGCCGCTGGTTTTGCTCGTCGTCACCACGTTTTCGGAACGCGACGACGGAGAGCTCCGGCGGCCACGGAAGCTCCAATCGCGCGTCGCTCTTCAATTCGCGATGAAGATACTCCGTCAAGTCGAGCTTCTCGTCCAACGCGTCGCGGAACGCACGCACGCCGTGGAGCCTCAACGGAAGCCACAAGCGCAGACCCCGAAACTCGCGCGAAAGCTCCGGACCGAGTGTGGCGTAGTCGGGCAGCGCGGACCCCTTGTCGAGATCTTGCAGCACGTATCCGCCGCCGGCATGCGCCGCGCGCAGCGCGTTCGGATCGCGCACAAGGAGCATGCCGGTGCCGTAAGGGACGAAAAGCCCCTTATGCGGATCGAGGGTGATCGAATCCGCGGTCTCGATCCCCGCGAACTTCGATTTCCCGCGCGCCGTGAGCTGGAAGAAGCCGCCATAGGCCGCGTCCACGTGAAACCACATGTCCTCGCGCCGCGCGAGCGCGCCGATTTCGCCCAACGGATCGATGGCGCCCGTGTCCGTCGTTCCAGCGGTGCCGACGAGTAGGAATGGGCGCAAGCCCTCCGCGCGATCCGCCGCGATCATGCGCGCCGCCGCCTCGACGTCCATGTGCAGCTCGGGGGTGGTTGGAACGGTGCGCACCCGCGAGGCGGGAATTCCCGCGATGGCCGCGGCTTTGGCGCTGCAGTAATGCGTGTGCTCCGTCACGTATGCGGTGCCGCGATGAATCTCTTCGCCGAGGTAGGCATGCCGGGCGGCGACCACGGCCGATAGGGTCGCCATCGAGCCCCCCGTCGTCACGATCCCACCCGCGGTCCCGGGCAAACCGAATTCGTCGCAGAGCCAGCGGACGACTCCGTGCTCCATGGCGACCAGCGCAGGCGCCGTGGCTGCGAATCCCGTATACCGATTGACGGTGCCGGCGAGCCATTCGGCCAACGCCGCCTCCGGGAGGCCGCCGCCTGGGATGTACGCGAGGTAACCCGGCCCTGCCGTCTCGAACGCCGACGCGGCGGCCCGTCCGAAGGTGGAAAGCAAGGCTGCAAAGGGCGTTGCGTCCTCCAAGGGCGCTCGAACCAACTCCGTCACCAGCCGCTCCGTGTCTTTCGCATCGACCGCCTGCAAGCCGTTGGCATTGGCATTCGAGAGCCCCTCGATGAAATCGCCCACGAAGTCGACGGTCGCCTGCCCCATCTCGGCGATCTCCGTGCGGCCCAACTCCAAACCGTTGATCTTTTTCACGCCGCCCACTCTAGCGCGCCTCCCGCCGTAGCCCTCCCCTCACCCCAACCCTCCCCCGGCGGGGGAGGGAGCTCCTCTTCTCCCGCCCCCGAGGGAGCTCCTTACGCGATTTCGAGGACGATTCGGCCGCGTGCACCTCGTTCGACGGCGGCGTGAGCGCGGGCGATCTGCTCGATGGGGAATCGTTCGGCGATGGGGTAGACGAGCTCCGATGCGGCGGCGGTGATGGCGCGTGCGGCGTCGAGCTTGGCGGCCAACGGGAAGTCGTCGCTTCCGAGAAAACGGACCGTGACGTTCTTGAACAACAGCGGCCAGAATGGAATGGCCGGCTCGCTTTGCATCGTCGCGTACGTTGCGATCACGCCACCCTGCGCGATGAGATCGTGGTCCGAGTGGATGTTCGCGTCGAACGCCACCTCGACGATGCGGTCGACGCCGCGGCCTCGGGTGAGATCGAGAACGCATCGCTCGAAATCGGGCGCGCTCTGGGCGAGAGCATGGTGCGCGCCGAGCCCCTCGGCCAGCGCAACCTCCTCGGCCGTGCGCACGGTTGCCAAGACGCGCGCCCCTCCCCTCACGGCAAGTACGACCGCGGCTCGGCCGACCGCGCCGAGCGCACCGCGAACGAGGATCGTGAGTCCGTCCACGGAGCCGTCGCCGAAGACGGTCCTGTGCGCCGTGATGCCGGGGATCCCAAAGCATGCGCCCTGCACGTATTCGACGGCGGCGGGGAGCACGACGGCTTGCTCCGAAGGGACGCACGTGAACTCGGCGGCCGTACCGAACGCGCGGTACGACTGCGCACCAAAGCACCACACGCGCTCGCCGACGCGCGCCGAATCTACGCCCGCGCCGACGGCGTCGATGACGCCCGCGCCATCGCTATGAGGAATGATCCGCGGGTACGCCATCGGCATCCCGAGCCAGGGTGCGCGCTTCTTCACATCGCCAGGGTTGATCCCCGATGCGTGGACGCGTACGCGCACTTCGCCGGAACCCGGATCGCTCGCGGACATATCGCCGACGACGAGGACATCGGCGGCGGGACCCCGTTGCTCGTACCAGGCAGCGCGCATGATTCACCACTCTACACCTGACGCTCCGGCGAGCAGCGCGCGCAGTCATGGGTGACCCACGAAGTGTGGCGCATATTGTTTGGCAAAGAACGCCGCGGTCATGCACCAAGCGGTGAGCACGATGAATCGGCGCATCCATTTCGGGTTGACCTTCCGCGACAAGGTCGCCCCCATGTAGCTGCTGGCGGTAGCCCCCACAGCCATGAGCAACCCAGGCCCCCAAGCGACCTTGCCCGCCACGATGAAGGCCGCCACGGAGATCCCGTTGATGACCGTGGTCACCACCGCCTTGACGCCGTTCATGGCGTGAATGTCGGTCATGCCCAAAAACCCCAGCACCGCCAAGGTCATGATCCCCATGCCCCCGCCGAAGTAGCCCCCATAGGTCGCGATCGCGAACTGCACGAGCACCGTCCACGCCGTCGGCGCGCGCATGCCCGGTGCTTCGCCCGCGCTCGGCGCCCGCAGACGCGCCGTGAGCCGCCCCCCGAACGAGAAAATGACGGTTGCCAACAGCAGAAGCCACGGGACGAGCCTCATGAAGCCGGCGTCGCTGGTGCGCAAGAGCAGACTGGCGCCGAGGAGCCCGCCGAGAAAGCTCGTGATTCCGAGCACGAGCAGGGTACGTCGCATTTCCCGCATGAGATCGCGATACGCGAACGTGGCGGCGACCATCCCCGGCCACACGGCCACTGAATTCGTCGTGTTCGCCATCACCGGCGGCACGCCGGCCACGACCAACGCGGGAAACGTGATGAAACTCCCCCCACCGGCCACACTATTGAGTGCCCCCGCCACGGCTGCCGCTCCGAAAAGGAAAAACGCCTGATAAACGGTCACGGCATCTATCTAGTGCCGCACCAACGCGATGCGCCAGCTCCTAACGCACGTGTAACGACGTCCGTCGCGCGCCGCGAAGAGCAACTTCGACCGAAGCCTGGCCGATGGGATGGACACCGTGTCACCCCATCAAACCTCCGGCTCACCCTTTCGCATTATCTCGTTCGTCTCTTGGATCGCGTTCCACATTGCCGCACTCCTGATCGCGCCCCACGCGCACGGTGCAACCTCGTGGACGCTCCGCGCCGAGCCGACGTGGCGAACCATCGTGGCGCTTCCGGAGACGAAGCCCGCGCTCGAACCGGCCGCGCCGAATGGAAGTCGCTATCTTCTTTCCGATCACCAGGTTCGCGTCCGTGAACATGCCGTGGAATCGTATTGGCATTGGGCGCGCGTCATTACGAACGAAGCGGGCTTGCAGAGCAATTCCCAAGTAAGCATCGAATTCGACGCGACGTACCAGCGGCTCATCTTGCACTCCATCGTCGTACGCCGCGATTCCGAGGTGCTCAATCGCCTCGCGCCCGACGCCGTTAAGATCATCCAACGCGAACGAGATCTGGATGCCAACGTCTACGATGGCCGAAATTCGGCCGTGGTCTTCCTGAACGATCTACGCGTGGGCGACGTCGTCGAGTATGCCTACACCTTGGACGGCGCCGATCCGACGTTGGAGGGCCGGTACGCGGACGCGATCACGCTCGGCGCGCCGGAGTCGATGGATCGCCTGTACGCGCGCCTCGTCGTCCCACATGGACGGCACCTCGACGTTTCGCTGCGCGGCCCATCGGGGGACCCGGCGCTTCTTCCGCGCACGCAAACCGTGGGCGCCGACGATGAGTACAGCTGGGACCTTTCCAAGACGAAGGCGTATCCAGCAGATACCGATTCGCCCAGTTGGTATGACCTTTATCCGTGGGCTCAAGTTTCCGATTATGAATCGTGGGAGCAAGTCGCCGCGTGGGGTACGCGGCTCTTCCGCGTCACGTCCAATACGCGGCTGCACGATTGGGTGCAAAAGACGCTTCGTGAAAGCGGATCGTCGGACGAGTTCTTGCTCAAGACCGGAGCGCCGTGGGGAACGAATCGGCGACGATGAATTCTATCGTCTTGTCGTTTGCATGGTCCACGGTTTGGATTCTCTACCTGCGGAGCTCGCGTCGCGCCGCCTCGACGTTCGTCCGTGCCTAGTGCGCGCGCGCCGAGTGGTCGCGCTCGATCGGATTCGCCTTGCGCCTCCCCCTGTCGTAACCTTCGAGGACGCTCATGACGAACGTCGCCCGCACGCTGCCGACCTTGGCCGATCTCGACGCATTGCCGTCCGACGTGAAGGGCGAAATCATCGAGGGGGTCCTCTACACGATGACGCGGCCCCGCGCGCCGCACCAACGGACGGGCCTCAAGATTGGAAGCGCCGTGAGCGGGCCCTTCGATTCCGATGCTGGCGGGCCGGGCGGATGGTGGATTCTCACCGAACCGGGCATCGAGCTGCCCAATACGCCAGAAGTATCTCCCGACGTCGCAGGATGGCGGCGCGATCGATTGCTCACTCTTCCGCCAGACAAGGCCATCGACGTCGTCCCCGATTGGGTCTGCGAGATCCTTTCGCCGACGACGCGGCGCCACGATCTGCTCATCAAGAAGCCCTACTATGCTCGCATCGGCGTACCCTATCATTGGCTGATCGATCTGGACGCGTGCACGCTCACGGCCTATCGCTTGGAGTCGGGGCGTTGGGTCGAGCTCGGCGTGTGGGGCGACGAGACCGAAGTGCGCATCGAGCCGTTCGAAGCGGTCGCGCTCGATGTTGGGAGTTGGTGGCCCAAGCCCTAATTCACTTTACCTACACCTCGGTCCGGCGAAAAATGAACCATGCCCGATGAACCTTCCTCGACGGACTGGCGTGAATGCGGCGTGAAGATCGTTCGCACGAACGAGCTCGATACGAACACGCCGCAGACGCCGGGAATGAACCGGGCGGCGGCGATTACGCGAGCCCGAACGGGCGCCAGCAAACTGTGGGCGGGTACCGTCACCATTCACGCAAATGCGAAGACCGGTGCGCATCATCACGGCGAATTGGAAAGCGTGATTTACGTGCTCAGCGGGCGCGCGCGCATGCGCTGGGGGGAGCACTTGGAATACGTCGCCGAAGCGGGTCCAGGTGATTTCATCTACGTGCCTCCTTTCGTGCCCCATCAGGAGATCAACGCGAGCCGCGAGGAGCCCCTCCAGTGCGTGCTCGTTCGCAGCGGTCAGGAGCCGGTGGTCGTGAATCTCGACATCGAGACCGTGGAGCCGCCCGAGGCCGTCCACTGGGTCGACGAGATTCATCCGCATCCCGATCTAGGTCGATGAGCGGGCCAACCAGTACCAGTGGGACCGCACGAGACGCCGCCGGCTCTTTTGAGCGTTTTGCAGCTCGAAACCGGGCGCGAACGTCTCTTTGACGACGGCCGCGGACAGCGAGATCTCGCTCGGAGCCGCATCCAGTGCCCAAATCAGGTGGGTGCCTCCGGGCTTGAGAAGACGGAACACTTCCGACACGTAGCCACGCTGGGCGTTTCGATCGAGACAATGAAAGCATCCGACGTCGAACGAAAAATCGAATGGACCGCGGAGCGCGGGAAGGCGGGTCACGTCCCCCACGACGAATTCGGCCGGCGCGGCGTCCTTGGCCGCATTCTCTCGGGCCTTGGCGATCGCCACTTGCGAGAAGTCGACCCCCGTCACCCGCAACCCTCGTTGCGCCAGATAACGTGAGAACCGCCCGATTCCACATCCCAGTTCCAGAGCGCTCTCGGGAGATCCCTGCCGCGCCAGTGCCTTGATTTCCTGCGGGACACGTACGTCACCCCAGAATGTGATGGGCGCCTTGTACGCCCGATCGAAATCCACGCTTGTCGCAGGGGGTTTCATCTTGAGTTCTCCGTGGCATTGGGTTTGAATAGCATACTATGCATAGTAGAAAGCATGCTATGAAAGTCAAGCCTCAGCCCCGCTGGGATCCCGAATCCGTACCGACTTTTTGGATTAACCACGCGTCCCGATTGCTCCTGCGCCGTTTCGAGCAAACTCTTCGCCCACTCGGCTTCGGGATGGCGTACCTCCCGGTGGCCATCGCGCTCGAAGAGAGCGGTGCGCTCTTGCAGAAGGATCTCGCCGACCGTGCCCACGTCGAACAGCCAACGATGGCCGCTCTCCTCGCGCGCATGGAGCGCGACGGGCTGATCGCGCGCGGGCCGCATCCGAGCGACAAGCGCGCGAGCTTGATTTCACTCACGCCAACCGCGAAGGCCCGCCTGCCGATCGCGCGGGAGCGGCTGGGGAAAGGCGCCGAACGCGCAACACTGGGCTTCAGCGAACGCGAACGCGCGACCCTTCTCGCGCTTCTGCGTCGGGTCGTGAAGAACCTTGACGACCGCATCGAAGACGAAGCAAGAGTCGACGACGGGCAAGGTTAAAACGGGTAGAACTGGCGCGAGTACCGGGCGCCCGGGTCGTCAAAGAATCGCTCCGACGCGGTCTCCTGCGATCCCGACGCCTTCGCGACTCGACGCCACAAGGTCGTAGGGGTAGCCGAGCGGCTTGGCGCTTGCCGCATCGAGCCGCTGAACGTGACCTTCCGTGAAGCGCAGTTCGAGGGTGCGAAGGCTCGCCTCGAGGTGCCCGCGATGACGAGCACCGATCACGGGGAGTGCGCCCTTGGCCATGACCCACGCGAGCGCAATCGTTGCTGCATCGCACGCGAGCTCGCGCGCGACCCTCTCGACGACGTCCTTCACCGGCGCCGCATCCACGGCTGGAGCCGAGCCCCCTTTCAGGCGTCCACCGGCCAGAGGAGACCACGCGAGGACGCCGAACCCACGGGCGCGAGCGAGAGGAAGATGCTCGCGCTCGATCGAGCGCTCGAGGAGGTTGTACTGAAGCTGCACGGCGGCAAGCGGCGTCGTTCCTCGGGCGGCCGCCGCGGCCGCCGCGGCCGCCGTTCGCCACGCGGGAAAGTTCGAGAGGCCGGCATGGACGATCTTACCGGCGCGCGCGAGCTCGTCGAAACCGCGCATGATCTCCTCTACCGGCGTGAGGCCGTCGTCGAGGTGCGCGAAATAGAGATCGATCCGATCGGTCTTCAAGCGGCGCAGGCTCCCCTCGACCTCCCTCTGCATCGCGCCGCGATGATTGCCGAACGCGGCGACGGGGGGCTGGCGCATGGTCGTGCGCGTGTACTTCGAGGAGACGACGAAGGCATCGCGGCCGGCCTCCGCGAGAAAGTCGCCCAGCATCTCTTCCGCGCGGCCTCCCTGGTACGCGCTCGACGTGTCGATGAGCGTCCCCCCAGCATCGGCGAACGCGCGAAGGACGCGGCCGGCCTCGATAGGGTCGCTTTCGCCGCCGCCGCCGATTCCGATTCGGCCCGTGCCGAGCGCAACCTCCGAGACGCGAAGACCCGTGCCTTCGCCGAGGGTCCGGTATTTCATGTTGATCTCCTTCGTCGACTCGCGCGACGACCGATTGCACACTACGAACTCGCCACATCAACGACAAGAACGGACCTGAACGTGCGTAGCGAACCTGAAAGTAAGCCAGAGTGCCTCTTTCCAGGCGGCGCAGCCGACCTCGTGCGCCGCGCGTTCGACGTGCTCGAGGGGCGCTGGAAGCTCGACATCGTCTTCGCGCTCTTCGCGGCGCCGGCACTCCGCTTCTCCGAGCTCGAACGTCAGGTCGCGGGCATCTCGCAGAAGGTTCTCACGCAGCAGCTCCGCCAACTCGAGCGCGACGGCGTCGTGAAACGGACGGTCTACCCGCAGGTGCCGCCGCGCGTCGAGTACGCGCTCACGCCCACGGGCGAAGAACTACGGCCTGCTCTTCAGGCGCTGCGACGATGGATGGAGGCGCGCACCACGTCGAGGACCTAGAACGACACCCGCTAAGCGTTGCTCAGCGTGCGAGCCGCTCGCTCGGTCTCTACGTCAGCGGGAAAAAAGCACTCGATCCGCAGTTCTTGAAGCGTGACGTCCTGCGGTGTCCCGAGCGTCGTCACCGTCGAGAAGTAGTTGAACACGGCCTCCCCTTCCCTCTTCGAGAAGGCAATCGGGATGACGGGAACGGACGGCTTCTCGAGGTCGAGATCGCGGAGGATCGCTCGCACGTCCGGGTACGCGAGCACGTCATCGATCAGCTTCGTCGTCTTATCGTCAGAGATGCCGCAAACGGCCTCACGCTGAATGCGGTGGAACAGCGCGACCGCGACCGCCTTCCAATTTTGGATTCGCGGGCGCAGAGCCATCGGGTCGAACATCAATCGGATTACATTCGCGCCAGCAGGGCGCGACGACCAATCGAGCATGTACGCGAAGAATCGCTTCGCGGCATCGTTGCCGGCAACGATGTCCCAGTGTCGATCCATCACGATCGCAGGAAACGGTTCGTGATGGCGAAGGATGGCGTCGAGAGCCGCGCGGACGGTGGCGAGTGCGGGCGCGTCGAGCCGATTTTCCTCGAACATCGGCGCGAAGCCGGCGGCGAGCAGGAGCGCGTTGCGTTCCCGCAGTGGAACATCGAGCGCGTTCGCGAGCAGGAGCACCATTTCGCGACTCGGCTTCGCGCGCCCTGTCTCGAGGAAGCACAGGTGCCGCGGCGAGACCTGGGCTCGATTTGCCAGATCGAGCTGGCTGAGGTGCCGCGACTTCCGCCAATGTTGTATGAGCGCGCCCACCGAGGCGCTCGCGCGCATACGTGCCGATTGGAGCATGGCTCAGTATCCGACGACCCGCGCGTCCCAACAATTACCTCGCGGGTAAGCGCGGATGGAAAATCGCTCCGGCGCTTACCCGCGAGGGAATTGAGGATGCGTCGCGCGAACCAATAACTGCTCTCGCGCGGGCCGATCCCGCTCGCGCAAAAGGAGACCACCATGACGACCTCGCACATCCAACCCTACCGCCTCCACACCCTCGAATCCGCGCCGGAGAAATCGAGGCACGCCCTCGAGACTCTGAAGAAGGACTTCGGGTTCATCCCGAACGTCGCCGCGAACATGGCCGAATCGCCCGTACTCATGAACGCGTTCGTCGGCCTGTTCGAACAATTCCACAACGGCACGTTCATGGGGAGGCAGAGGCAGATCCTTCTCTTGAGCAACGCCGTCGCGAACACATGCCCGTGGGCCGTTGCGTTGCACTCGGCGTTGTCGCTCCAGGAAGGCGTCGACGATGACGACGTCCGCGCAATTCGCGAGAGGCGGCTGCCGAAGGGCGCCAAAGACGCGGCGTTGTCCAGGTTCACGCGTGCCCTCATCGAGAAACGCGGACGCGTCGATGAGCGCGATCTCGCAACATTCAGGGCGGCGGGATTCAGCCACGACCAGGTGCTCGAGGTCGTCGTGGGGCTCGCCGGCTCGACGATGACGAACTACACGGCAAGCATGACGAACCCGGCCCTCGAAGACCTGTTCACGGCGCACGCGTGGCGACCTTAGGAAACGGTTACGCTACGCGCGGAGCACGGCGCGAATGCCGTTGCGAAGCCACGCGTGAGCCGGGTCGGCATCGAAGCGAGGGTGCCAGGCGAGCGCAATCTTGAACGTCTCGAGCTCGAGCGGAATGGGAAACGAAACGACCTTGAAGGCACTCTTCGCAGTGCGGACAATCGCGCTGGGAACGGTGACCACGAGATTGCTCGAGGAGACGACGCGGAGGGCCGCTCCGAACGAGGGAACCACGGCCGCCACGTGGCGAGATAGCCCCACCTTCCCGAGCTCGCGATCGATGGGGCCGTGACTCTTGCCTCGCCGCGAAATGAGGATGTGCGACGCGGCCGCGAATCGTTTCGCCGTCACGCGCCCAGAGGCCAGTGGGTGTCCCCTGCGGACGACCGCGACGGCGTGCTCGGTCATCAGAGGCTGCACTCGGATCTCCGGACCAAGCGGACCCTGCACGCCGATGTCGAGATCCGCGCGACCGTCGCGAAGGGCTTCAACGTCTTCGTCTCCCTCGGGGACGAAGCGAAGCACGACCTTCGGCGCCTCCTTCTCGGCACGCGCAATCAAAGGCGTTCCGAGGCTCCAGACGAATGCGTCGTTCGCTCGGATGGCGAAGCTCCGTACGAACTCCTCCGGCGGCACGAGCGCGCCCGGTGCGAGCAAGCGCCCCGCGCGCTCCACGACCGCGCGGACTTCCTCGCGCATCGCGATCGCTCGCGGGCTCGGCACCAGCCCTCGTCCGGCTCGAACGAGAATCGGATCGCCCGTGGCATCTCGAATCCGGGCCAATGTGCGGCTCATGGCGGGTGGACTCAGTGACAGGCGCGCCGCCGCCTTCGCGACGCTCCCCTCGCGGAGCAACGTATCGAGGGCAACGAGCAGATTCAGATCCATACGGAAAACAATAACGGTTCTACGTCCGCCGAGATCCCGATCCGCAACGCATTGGCATTTTCCGGGCGAGGCTAATTGCAGGCCGAGTCGCACTTTCGCGGTACCTCGTGATATTCACGTCTGCGATCGAATGCGAAGTGCGAGCACCGACACACGTGGCGAATTCCTGGGGCATCCCAAGGGCCTTTTCGTCTGCTTCTTCACCGAAATGTGGGAACGATTCTCGTACTACGGAATGAGGTCGCTCTTGCTGCTGTACCTCCTCAAGTACCACCTGTTCAGTGACGAACGCGGCTACGATCTGTTCGGCGCCTACGGCGGCTTGGTCTACTCCATGCCGGTGATCGGCGGTCTGCTCGCCGATAGATATTTGGGCATGCGCAAGGCGGTGGTGTTCGGCGGTGTGCTCTTGGTGCTCGGTCACGCGGGCATGGCGTACGAGGGCGAGCCCGCGCGATGGGTCGACGGTGTGGTCGTGCGCGATGCATTTGCGATGCAGGTGTTCTACCTGTCGCTGGCGCTGATCATTACCGGAGTGGGCTTCTTGAAGCCGAATATCTCGACGGTCGTCGGAAAGCTGTATTCGGAAGGTGATCCACGGCGCGACTCCGGCTTTACCCTCTTTTACGCCGGCATCAATATCGGGGCGCTGTTCGCCGCGCTGATATGCGCCTTTTTGGGCGAAACCTACGGCTGGAAGTATGGTTTCGGTGCGGCCGGCATCGGCATGCTCGCAGGTCTGTGCATGTTTCTCTGGGGGCAAAAGTACCTGCACGGCAAGGCCGAGCCGAACGATCCGGCCAAGCTGAAGGAACGCGTCGGCCCGATGAATCGGGAGTGGGCGATCTATCTCGGGAGCATCGGCGGGGTGCTCGTCGTGTGGCAATTGATTCAACGCACTTGGACCGTGCACGGCGCGATGCACGTGATTGCGCTGCCGCTCGTGCTCTGGTTCGCGTGGTTTCTCGTTGCCAAATGCAGCAAGATCGAGCGCCAGCAGATGTTCGCTTTGGTGGCGCTGATTTTCGGCGCGCTGACGTTCTTCACCCTCTACGACCAGACTCCGAGCTCGTGGTTGACCTTCACCGACCGCATGCTGACCAAGAACCTCTTCGCCATCTCGGAACA
>Ga0193753_10003197_pt1 | contig 12304 bp, 19 predicted proteins | sample H1c2metaG_FD_144925 | JGI IMG/M metagenome (GOLD analysis project Ga0193753, IMG submission 144925) | Soil microbial communities from a riparian zone of the East river system, Colorado, United States - H1c2 | ecosystem: Environmental > Terrestrial > Soil > Riparian zone | place: USA: East... | reverse complement strand
GAATAGCAATGATGCTACCTATAGGCCATTTATTGAACTAGCTCTTAAAGGCGAATTTGAAGATTTTGTTAAGATAGATAATGAACTAGCTAACGAGCCTTACAATACTTGGATACGTGAAGCTATAAAGGGTATTAAGGAAACATATGGGCCAGCCATACCTGATAACGAATATCCCGTCGGGACCGATGGGAACATTAATAACGTTACTTCACATGAGAAGGTTAGCTAGAGAGGATCAAATTCCGTATGATCTAATCTCGCAAATAGGTAGCGTAACCCATATAGAAAGTTGGGTACGTGAACGACTTATTTACACGGTTGACATACCAGTTGAAGTCTTGCGTACGACTAGCAACATTATTAGTAATATTCGCAATACTGGTAGATTTAATGGTGATTGTGATGATGCTGCTATATTGGTTAGTAGTATCTGTATGGGACTCAATATTCCATGCTGGATCGTCGCTATTAAAGACGGTATTCTTGATTCTAACTATTCTCATGTATTTGTTGAAGCGTCTTACGAAGAAGGACGGCTAATAATAGATCCGACGGTATCTCAGGATATCGAAATTGTTTATTCTAGCTGTATGAAGGTAAAAGTATGAAAGCATTAACTAGTGAAGAAAGAAGTCAGTTTATAGCTGATCATCCGGGAATCACAGTAGATTCTGTTCCCCCATGGGGGGCTGTTATAGAATGGGGAGCTAAGAGGATTGTAGTATTTTTTGATACATTACAGCAAATGAGGCTTACGGATATTACAGATAGGCCGGACGTGTTGACTGATGTTCCAGCTATTTATAATCCTGCTACGGCTAGTATGTGGTATTACTTGCCACAAGAGATTATGGATAGTATTCAAAACTTACCTAATCCTCTTGCTCCTAATGTTTTGATACCTGTAGCTATTATTGCTTTGGCAATAATTTTGAGGAAACCATAAATGCCTAGAGTAAAAGAAGGTGTGGTTATTTATTCTGACGTTATTCGCATTATAGCCCGTAAGGGACAACAACATAGATGCGATCCTGACTGTAAGAAAAAGAACCATACTTACTTTCATGATTTCAAGCCGGGATCTAAAATTATAGGTCTTCCGGATAAAAGTTTGCTTATCAAGGGTTAGAGTACCTAACTTAATTAGGCTACTCCGCTGTTAAGGGCTCTAGGTTTTGTGTCTTTTTCCTAGAGCCCTTTTCAGTGTTTTATTAACAACATAAAGACATTAGGTACTACATACTATGGATGATATAAAGTCTAATATTTTGTCGGAAATAGGTAGTGCTATTACTGGGTTATTTTCATTCGGTAAATCACCAGATAAAGCTAACTATGATAGTTATCGTGCCACAGTATGGGACACGTTTGCTAGATTAGTAGATTCTGTAACAGTTTATCGACAACAAGGTCTGCTAGATAGAAATGGTTTACAAGCATATATAGATGCGGTAACTAAGATAATGGCAGATTTCAAAACTAGTACCGATCAAATGTATATACCTAAGATTGGTAGTAGTTGGGTTACTCCGCGGTTTAATGATTATTATACATTCATGAATAATGAAGTTAATAAGTGGAGAAATGAAATGTTAACCCTTCCAGCTACGTCTATTTTCGATACGATAACTGGAGGTAGCACTACTCCCCCGCCTACTACTTATCCGGGTAGTAATACTGGTACTGGCAATACTGGAAATGTTAGTGAGGCATTGTGGTCTAATCCTATGGTTATAATTGGTTTAGCAGTAGGAGCAGCAATGCTTCTAGGTTCTAAGCAACATAGATAGGAGGATTACTAATGTCTAAATCATTGTGGGGAGTCTATGACGGAGAACCTTTCATGGAAAACCCACATTTAATCGTGCTAAATCCACGCAAGAAAGGAAAGAAGAATATGGCTAGAAAATCTAGTCGTGCACATATGGCATATGTTCGATCATTCCGTAAGGGGACTAAGAAACGTAATCCTGTGGCGCGAGTGAAACGAACGAGAGCAAAGAAAGGACTTACTTATATGAAACGTACAGCAAAGCGAAGATATACATACGGCTATAATCCGAAGCGACGACGCAGGACAATGAGAGCAAGACGCAATCCATGGCCTATTGCTGGAGTACTTGCTAACAAGAGACGACGTAGAAGCCATAGGGGATATAAACGTAATCCTTCTATTATGGGATTTAATTTCTCATTGCCGCCTATTAAGCAAATGGCTTATGGAGCGGCGGGTTTTATGGGGACTCCTATGCTGGAATCATTTGTAAATAAGTATCTTCCGGCATCTATTACGGCTAGTCCTATAGGCCGTTATGCAGTTAAGATTGGTTGCGTTATTGGTCTTAGTTATCTCGCTAAGACTGTGCTTGGACGTGAAGAGGCCAAAACTGTTGCAATGGGCGGCGGCACATACGTTGTAGTTTCAGCTATTAACGAGTTTGTAGTCCCTCAGATTACTAGTATTGGTTCATATGGACGTTCTACTCCGCTTGGTAGCTATAGTCGTTCTAATGGTCTGGGTGCCTATGGTTCTAGTAGGCAGCTTAGCGCCGGATCACAGACAGCTACGGGCGGCGGTAGTAGTGTTACAGCTAATCGTTTTCGACGGTATTCTTAATAACTTCTAATTGAAAGGAATCAGTATATGAACGAATCTATTCTTAATAATCCTATTCCGCAGGCATGGAATAATTATGTAACGCAGCAAGCATCAGGGTCTCTTGAAATTGTTCCGGCTATTTTGTATTACAAGGCTACTTATGTTACTGGCACGACTGGTAATGTACTTCAGTTTTTTAATGCTACTCCGGCTAGTGATGCTATTAGTAATGTGAAACAACCGGGTATCCTTCCCGCAGGGCAGTCAATGCTTATTCAAGGCATTCGCGTACACCTTGAAAATGGTATTGAAACACAGGACATGGGAGCGGCGGACGCTATCATTCCTTCATTCGCACAGGATGCTTTTTATATTCAAGAAGGTGTATTGCGGATGAAGATTGGTACGAAACCGCAAGGACCATGGCCTATTCATTGTTTGCCTAGTGGTACTGGCGCGGTATTGAATGCTATTGCTGGACAGGGAGCGGAAGCTGTAGGGCTTATTACTCTACAAGGCGATATTATGGGAGCGCCTTACGGTCTATTTCCTAATCTTCTTATTGCTAACCTTCAGCAGTTTGAAGCGGAAATGTTCTGGACAGCGGCCCTTACATTGAGCATTGCCAATAAGAATATTTGGCTTATGTTCGATGGACAACTTGCACGGCCTATTCAGTAGGAGGTTTTCTATGACTAAAAAAGTGGATAAGTCTATTCACGATCGGTTAGATGAATTGGAAAAACAGTTGGCTTCTATTGTTAAAGCATTAGGAGAACCTGTAAAGACTACATCTAGCCAGAAAGGCGACTCTGATGTACGGGACTAGTCCAATTGAATTGCTTGCTACTGATGCAATGATGCAAGGTCTTATTTATTGTCAGAATTATGTTTATTCTGCACAGTGGATAGCGGGAACAACATTTGCACTAGGAGCTAATCAGACAGTAGATTTCACTACTCAAATTAATGGTGATTCGGATTTTATTATTCAGCAAATTAATTTGGTAGCAATGGAAGACGTAGATACTCCTATTACTGATCCGGATTATTTAATTCAGATTAGTATAGGAGGGTCTGCTAGACAATTGTTTGATAGACCTATTAGTGTTAATGCTTTGTTTGGTAATTATCTTACTGATAAGGTTCCCGGATCATTGCCTTTTCCATATTTGGTGGAAATGAACAATAACCTGCTAGCTTCGCTAACTAATAGAACAGGTGATGCCGCTAATAGAGTAGATTTAGTCTATAACGGATTCCGAGTGTTTTATCAGGGCGCTGCGGCACCTAGCGAATTACGTAAGAGTATTTTTAAGAAATACATTAGCTAGACAACATTAATTAGTGTCGCGAAATCAAAAGATAACAATACTACTGACGAGTAGCGCGGCACTATTTAATAGAAAGAAACATTATGAGTATTTTCAATCCTAATGATAGAGGTTCTACACAAAATAAGGGGGCTGGCGGCGGTGGCAATGCGGTTAAGGGAACCATTCAAGCTATAAATGCTATCTTCCGTAGGCGGTCCTTGTTTTACAATGAAGGATTAAATGACAATATAACTCCTATCGTAGATAGTAGTCTGTACTACCCTCTTATACCGCAGCTTAAAAGAACAGTTACAACAGGGACAGGAGTAAGTACGTTAATAACGTTTAAACCTGATTCTGATAAGCACTGGATGGTATTTTTTGCCGATGTTAATGTTGATAGCGTATTGCAGGATCTAGTTATTGCTGGCGGACTAAGAATTAATAATAACGGAAATCTAACTATTCAAATGGTGCGACATTTTATTACTGGAATTACATTGAATAGTGCTACGGAGGGTTTTCCTATTATTGGCAGTAAGATGTCTTATGTTAATGACACTATAGGGGCCGATCCTATTCAATTAAAGTATGAAGGTACAAAATCTGTTTATGTTAGCAGTAATATGTCTTTGATCATTCAGGGATCAGGATCAGTTTCAGCGCCGCAGTTAGAGGCTAGTATTGCTTATTTGGAATTACCTGATAATCAACCTTTCGGTCCTACTATTACACTTTAGGAGTAGTTATGTCGAATATTCGTACAGTTATGATGTTTCCCGGAGGGTCTATAGTTAGTGTATTGAAAGGCGAACGTAAGGATTTCCCTTCATATTCTGATTTGATAACCTATTTGACTAATAATGATGAAATACCGCAGCAGTTAGGTACGGCTAATACACTGCCAACTAGTGACGATATTAATAAGCTATTTGATTTTGATGAAACGTTATATTCGCAAGGATTGGTAGCAGCGGCTAATCAGAATGCCGATAATGAAGGTAGTGAGCGCCCCGATATTGTACATACCGGAGAAACGTCGCCCGGCGTTATAGAAACTATTAGTGATGCCCTTGACGATTATTTGCCTACGTCATTAGCAGGTATGAATCCTGTTATTCTAGGTGGGCTAGCTCTAGGGGCGCTTATGATGTTTAAGAAAAAGAGAGGATAATATGAAGTACTGTGTATATGCCGATGGCAGCACTGTGACGCAGGAAAATGGTACTGTATGTCCTATTCTAAGTAATAGTTCGGATTTAGTTGATGAGTTTGAAATAGCTAATACTGATGTTACTGTAACTAGCAATATGTTTTGGGCCAATGTAGCTATTGCGGCATTGTTCTTATTGCCAAAATTCTTTGGTAAGAAGGGAAGATAGATGTTTAATATTATAAATGCTATTAATACAATAGCATCTAAAATAGGTCTTAGTAGTGGAGGGGTTAATAAAGATAACGCATTAGATTTATTGAATGCTGATATTGTGGCTAGTTTGGCCCAATTGAATGCTATTGATACTGCTATAGGAGGAACAGGATCATATACTACTGTAGTTGAAGTATTACAAGATATTTCGACCAAGATAACTGGCGGTGGAGAGTCGCCTATTACTGTACAAAGCGGACAATATACTCCTATTGTTACTACTGGTAATAATGTTGATAGTGTTAATGTACAACCTGCTACTTATTTAAGAGTTAATAACGTAGTTACTGTTGCAGGAGTATTATCCGTAATCTATGATGGTCCGGGCGATGCATCGCGATTTCAATTATCACTACCTGTTTCTAGCGGATTTACATTAGATGGTCAGTTAGCAGGTACTATGAATGCTAATGGATCTATACAACTTCCTATACGTATTATTGCGAATCTATCTAATTTTAGTGCGGATTTTAATCTGGATAGCATAACAGGTGATGAGTCGGATATATCTTATATATTTCAATATGTAATAGGTCCCGAGGTTCCTCCGGTAACTAATTATAGATATTTGAAAGCTAGTGGAGGTAATAATTCAAATGATGGCGAATCATTAGGACAAGCATGGGCGACAATGGCATTTGCTCTTGCACAATTAGAGCCCGGTTATACATTATGGCTAGATGATGGTACTTATACCGGCGATTCTAATATGCTTAGACCGGATCTAATATCAGGAGGATTAAATGGAACATCAGGATTACCTATTACTATTAAGGCTATTAATCCGGGAATGGCTATTATAGATGGACAAGGTGCTAGAGCACCTTCGGCATTTAATAATGAATGTAGTTATCTGTTAATAGAAGATATTGATATTGGCAATGCACACGAAGTTTCGTTTTTTGGTGGTGATGTAATTATATGTGGTCCCGGATCGCATGATATTACATTTAGAAGAGTAGTAGGTTATAATGCCGATGAAACTAAGAATTCTGACGTACTGGCTACAGATCGCGGAAGAAATATTCTATTTGAAGATTGTGCCGCATTTGGTACTGGCAGAAAAATGTTTCAGCCGTTTCAAAGTAGTAATATTACTTATAGACGATGTTTTGGACAGTATTTTAATGGTAGTCCAGCAGCAGGACCATTAATTACTGCTACGGTATATTCTTCTTATAATGTTCAGTATGAAAATTGTATTGGTAATTGGGATTCTAATACTGTGACTCCTGGTTCTATGTATGGAATTTGGGGAGCAATTCAAATGACAGGCGCTTCTGATCCCGCACTAGCGGCTATGGGTATTGGTGATGGAACTATATTTTCTAATTCCGTATATCGTGGATGTATTGCTATTAAACGTATGACTGATGGAGGATATTGGGAAGAAGGGGGATTTTTTCATGGTGGCGGTATAGATGGGCTTACTTACGATAATGTTGCGGTTCACGTAGTGACATCCGATCCTACTGCTAGCCCGTGTTTCGAATTATTGAGTCTTATTGTAATTCCCGAATTTGGAAACGCAATACCTGCCGTACATCATCAGGCTACTAATATAACGGCAATTCATTCGCAAGCATTTTATCAAAAGGAAATTGGCTTAGATGCTGATTGGACAAAATTTAATATATTAGAAGCTTTAAACGTCGGAGTGGCTTATCCGGGGGGACAATCTTTATATGATAATGACGGCTCCCATGGAGCAACTATTAAATTTAGATATCAAAATGGAGTATTAACTAACAATCTTTTATTTCCATGGACTATGAACCAACGAATTATAGATGCTATGACAAGAGAGGGATATACGCCATTTAATGTAAATACCACAATGCAAGGGATATGGGGTTCTTTTCCAGTATCTTAGGATAATTATGTATGAGGATATTATTGGAAAATATGCACGATTATATAATGTTCCCGAAGTCTGGATACAAGGTGTAATTGCTCAAGAGTCGTCGGGTAATCCTATGGCTTATCGAGCAGAACCTAGTATTCATGATGCTAGTTATGGCCTTATGCAATTGCTATACGGCACTGCTAAGGGTTTAGGCTATATAGGTACTCCGGAAGGTTTATATGATCCTGATACAAATATAGGTCTAGGGACGAAACTACTAGGACAATGGAGGTTAAAGTATGGCGATGATGTTCAAGCTGTTTATTCGGCTTATAACTCCGGAAGTGGAACTAAATATCTTACGGACTCTGAAGTTGCTAAACATGTTAGTTTATTCATGTCTAAGCTAGAGGCTATTATAACTAATAATCCTCTAGTAGCTTCTAGCGGAAGTGTAGGAATATTGATAGTAGTTATATTGTTATGGTATTGGAAAGGTAAGAAGAAATAGAAAAAGGCCCTAGGGATATAATCCCTAGGGCCTTTTGTGCTACTTAGCGAATAGTTTTTTGATAATTGATAGCTTAATACCTTTCTGTATTAGCCGTATCATGTAGAAGCGTTTTGATACGATCCAACCTGTAAAGAATCCTATACATAAACACGAGAGAAACAATATGGTTTCGATTAGATGTAAATAACTATTCATTAGATGCGATACCTTTCTATGGTGTCTTTCATAACATCCAATAAAGGCAATACACTTTGATTATTCTGAATAAGATATCGTAACTGTTCTACGTTATCGTGCATGATAATTACAAATATGGATTTAGTTACTTTTTCATACTGATCTAAGCACTCCTGTTTATTCTTATATCCTTCACCACTATCCGCAAGGATGTTTCCATTATGCGATACTATTCTCCACCGATAATCACCTGATTCGTCGATATAGAGTCCTGATTTATGTTTCATTTCATTATCTCCGATATGTCCCACGGCCTAGTATCCTGATTATCCTTAAGCCATGCGCGTTTAGATTGATAGTTACGATACACTTTACTAATATCCACACTACTACAAGCTTCTTTCCCCTTTCTTAGCGCTTCTTTAACACTAGTATGTCTTTGGCTAACATTAGGTTCCCCATCTATGAATTTCTGAATATCCTGTGATTTACTATTGATGCCCTTAGCTTTACATTTACCCTCGAAGTAATACAGTTTAGGCTGATAAAAAATACCATGGCCAGTGCCTTGAGGCTCCCAACTACCTAATTGTTTAGTCCAGATAGGCATGGTATTGGAAGTAAAACAACTATCGGTATCGCAGTAATAACTATTCTCATCTAATACCTTCAATAACTCTAGTCTAGCCTTTGAAGTAATAGCTGCCGAAATATGAGGTAATAGGTGTGAACCATTACTTCTTTTACTATATTTTGCAAATTCCGTAGGTTTTCCTTCGGCATCAAAGATAATCGTACTTCCGGCAGGAGCATTGCGTTCTAAGCAATACATTTCCTTTTCAGGCTTTTGTCCGAATTTACCATAAAGACTATTGAGTAATAGCTTAGCGATTGTACGCTGTGTTTCATTGCCTGACACCTTCCATTGATATAGGTCGTTAACGTAATCAACAAATAGATATTCGGTATAGAATGAATATCCTTCTAGTACTTTGAGTACCTTCGCGCCGAGTCGTTCAGCGTTTCTAATTTCTTCAAAACTCCAGACTCCAGTAATGATACCTGTCGGAAAATAGAGCCTATCCAGACGTAAAGGCAAAGGAGGTATATAACATTCAGGAACATGGATAATAACACGAGCAAAACCATAGTAGTCGTCTCCTATATCTAAGTTTTTACAGGTACCCTTAAAAGCATAAGGTATTTTTTGTAACATACAAAAGGGATACATGGAATTAACATCAAAGGCATTAATGTTATGGCCCTCATGTTTGTATACTTCCACGCGGCCGCCATGGTAACCCTCTCGAACGAATTCCTTAATCTCTTCAGACGGATGTAATAGATCCTTTCTAAGATAGTTCTTTTTCCAATACATCATAGCCGTACTAGCGTAGGTGTCAGCCTGTACTTCTACCTTCTGATAAAACTTCTTAATACATTCGTATAAACATCTACAATCGCTCTCATTGTAAGCAAGTAATTCGTCATTTAATTCTATCTTATCGAAATCTATTTCTCCTTTCTTGTGTTCTACGTCAAAGGATGTGCCGAGTAAAGCCAGTTTAGCTGGAAGTAGGCGGAAACTATCAAGTAGATGACATACAAAGTTACCGCGCTTAATAGTAAGTCTAAGAACCATACTCCCGCTGCAATAAAAAGATGTTTCATAGACATCCGGGAACCTTCGAATAAAATCAAATATAAAATTAACATCATATCTACCTCCGAAGTGTGCGAACCAATGCCAGTTACGATATTTCTCGCATAGGATGAAGGCAAGAAATTCTTCTACGTTAGTAAACGGTGTGTAATGTATTCCGTCAAATACTCCTAGTAATTTTAGATCCCACCAATTAGCGGCTTCTATGTCCCACGTACCGTATTGGAATGTCTTAGAATTTTTGTTTGGCTTCATATTCCAAGACTTAGGTTTAAGAGTATCCTTAGAAAATGCTTCTATGAGACGGCCTAGTTTGTCATTGCTCATTTATCTACTTTTCCAACTATAGATCTATATTCTAACCCTTGACTAACCTGACTAGGCCGTTCCGCGACGACATAGTAAGAGTCTATAATATCTATAATCTTGTCTAGTTCCTTCACTAGAGCATTGCGAACATTAACAGTAGTAAATTTAGTAAATTTAATCCTTTTCATATACAGGTTATCGGAGCGTTTTCCGCCGCGTAGTCGTTTCCTGTAATACAACTTTAAAACAGGTATAACTTTCTTGGGAGCATTAGGATGCTTCTTACGAAAACGTTTCTCAGCTTCTCGGAGTATCCTATCGCGCTCTTTCTTAGTATGAATAAGATGTTCACGCGAATGATACATATCAGGAGAAACCGCAGACCAATCTAAGTGTTCTAACGGAGTCATTGTTAATAGCTCTGGGTAACTCTCAAAGATTTCCCACATACGCTCAGAGTTACCACCTAGAACGTCATACTCTTCTTGTATGGCGTTATAAACGTCTACAGGGACTTCGTAGTATTGTGGAATATCGGCTAATACCTTCTTGCCTCCTTTATGGTGCATAATGCGCGTATGTAATCGCATCTTAACGCGACCCGGCATAGTACGGGATTGTGTTTGACGTTCAGTGTATTTCTTCTTAGTGATAGGGTCATAGTAAATGACAGGGTTTTCAATGTCGCGTGGCATGCGTTACTCCTAAAATGCATTGTCATGCTTATATGGACGACCAACATTAAAATTATGTTTAGAAACAATGGCTTCGGATAATCGGAAGCCATAATATCTTGACATATCCATACATCGAATAACTACATCAGCTAACTCTATTTCCATATTGGTATACTTAGGACAATGTTTGTCCATTATATCAGGACCATTTTTACGAATAGCTTCTAATGCCTCACTTAACTCCGAGTGTATCAATGAAATTCTTTTAGCTATAAATGTATTGCTCATGTCAACACTAACAAATTCTCCGTCATTACCGCGTACGAAATATCTATTATTTTCTTCTATATAGAAGCCATGTCTAATAGCATTAATATAAATAGCCTTTGAGAGATCATTGAAAGATTGACAGAAACGTAACTGTAACTTGTTCATTTGTATTCTCCTAAGCGGCGCTTACTAGATAGTAAGCGCCGCTAGATTATCAGTTAGAAAGGGATGTCATCGTCTACGGCTTCATTAGCAGTTTGATTTCTATCAGGATTACTATCAGGAGCATCGAATATAACGTAATCAGGATGTCTATCTTCTTCTTTATAGTTATTTTTGAAGACTAGTACCTTGATAACTTCGTCGTTACCTATTTCAATACGGCCTGACATAAACTTGCCTTGCTTACCATCCTTAAGCCACAAAGCACCTATCTTAACGAGTGGTTCACGTTCTACTTGTTGACTTCTTTGTCTTACTACCTTCTTTGGTAGTGGCTTCTGTGCTTGTTTTACTTCTTTGGATGGGGATGTAATCTTCTTTACTGGCATTGTCTTTTACCTTTCTTATTACCGTGTTAATTGATTGAACGTTAGGGACATCTAAGACATAACGCTTAAGTACGTTATGCCATTTCATACCATTGCGGACTAGGAAACTATCAAGAGCATGTTCTACTTGAGTAGTCATATTCCAGCGATTAATACCACAGATACCTTTAAGACCTTGATAGATTGTATAATCAATCTTTATCTGTAGTTTTACCTTCGTTGGCATATAGAGCCACCTTTCTAATATCGCCATTAGAGTCAAATTCTTCGATATAACCATCAGGCATAGGATCTGTGTAATCCAGAATTTGTAAGGCTAGCCGACGTAGCTCGGATTTAGCAGGATTAATATTCATACCTAATCCATTACTATGACAAATATATAGACTTTCACTAATCTGTGTATGCGGTGATACGTCGAATATAACTGAGCATCCTGCTAGACCGCACGCTAGGCCACATGTACATGGCACAACTACTTGCATATTAAAATCCTTTCAAATGAAAAGCCCCTAGGGATTAACCTAGGGGGCTTAGTTGCTTACTTACGTTTCTTGCATCCGCATTTGTTGTATCGTCGTTTGTTACAGTGACCGCACGGTGGAAGTAACTCCATATCCTTACGGTAATTGTTCCGAAGCTTAATGAGACCTTTCTGTTGCATTGTATCTCCTAATGAACCTTAGATTGTAGTCGTGAATGTCGCAGGATTGTTGTAGCGTTTCTATTAGTCGAGACGAAAAGAGTTGTCAGATTTCTCGGTAGTGTTAGCAAGCTTGTCTTCCATAGCCGTAAGACCTGACTTGAGCGCTGACAAGATCTTAGCTAACTCGGCATCAGAGTAGCTGTAGATAGATCGGTTGGAAAGGTTGCCAATTTGCTTATACAACTTAAGCATTTTGGATACCCGAAGGTTCGCATAAAATTTAAAACGATCATGCTTACCTTCT
>Ga0193753_10003196_pt1 | contig 12306 bp, 8 predicted proteins | sample H1c2metaG_FD_144925 | JGI IMG/M metagenome (GOLD analysis project Ga0193753, IMG submission 144925) | Soil microbial communities from a riparian zone of the East river system, Colorado, United States - H1c2 | ecosystem: Environmental > Terrestrial > Soil > Riparian zone | place: USA: East River... | reverse complement strand
CCGAGCATCACGTCTTCGGACAGCTCCTCGGCTTCGGACTCGACCATCAGTACGGCGTTGGAGGTGCCGGCGACGACCAGTTCGAGCTCGGAATCCTTCAGCTCGCTGATGGTCGGGTTGAGCAGGTACTCGCCGTTCTTGTAGCCGACCTTGGCGGCGCCGATCGGGCCCTGGAACGGGGTGCCGGCTAGCGACAGCGCGGCGGACGCGCCGAGCAGCGCCAGGATGTCGCCGTCGATTTCCGGGTTCATCGACATCACGGTGGCGATGATCTGCACTTCGTTGCGGAACTCTTCCGGGAACAGCGGACGGATCGGGCGGTCGATCAGGCGCGAGATCAGCGTTTCCTTCTCGGTCTGGCGGCCTTCGCGCTTGAAGAAGCCGCCGGGGATGCGGCCTCCTGCGTAGAACTTCTCCTGGTAGTCGACGGTCAGGGGGAAGAAGTCCTGCCCTTCGCGCGCGCTCTTGTTGGCGACGGCGCTGACCAGCAGCACGGTGCCTTCGCACGACACCATGACGGCGCCGCCGGCCTGGCGAGCGATCTCGCCGGTTTCAAGCGTGACTTCGTGTTTGCCGTACTGGAAGCTCTTGGTAATTTTCGCCACTGTGGTTTTCCTTGATGCTTATGAACCGGCGCGGGCCCTTGCCCTGACCGGGTGGCCGCGCTGCGCGCCCCCGCCGTAAAAACAAAAACTCGTAAAAACGAAGACCGCGGCGCATCGCTGCGCCGCGGTCGGGTTCTGGTTAGCGACGCAGGCCCAGCTTCTGGATCAGGGCTTTGTAACGCTCGGCGTCTTTGCCGTGCAGGTAGTCGAGCAGGCTGCGGCGGCGGTTGACCATCTTCAGCAGGCCGCGACGGCTGTGGTGGTCCTGCTTGTGGGTCTTGAAGTGGCCGGTGAGCTGCTCGATGCGGGCGGTGAGCAGGGCGACCTGGACTTCCGGAGAGCCGGTGTCGTTATTGCCGCGCTTGTTGTCTTCGATGATCTTGCTGGTGTCGATGGTCATGTAGTGCCTCGTGAGATGCGAAACCGGCAGGAACGCGCCACCGGAAAAGCCGGCGGGGCGCACCGCATGGTTCGCCGTGAACTAAGGGTGTGTGTGGGCCGAAAAACGGCCGCGAAATTGTATCCGCCAGGCCCTTTGGAAACAAGGCGTTAGTGCGGGGGATCGTCCGCCGGCGCCGGCTGTGCGGTGGCCCAGGTGAACAGCCGTTGCGGGCGCAGGCGGCCCTCCTGGTCGATGTGGCCCAAACCCAGGGCACGGCCCTGCTCGCCGAACAGGGCCACCTCGCCGGCCGGCCTGAACTCGCCGGCGACGGACTGGCCCTGCGCCAGCCGCCTCGCCTGCGCGGGATCCACCTGCACTTCCGGCCACGAGGTCATGCCGGCCTCGACCGGCAGCAGACAGGCCTCCAGGCTGCGCTCGCTGCGCGCGGCCAGCGCCTGCAGGGCCTCCAGGGTCCACATGCGGGGCTCGCGGAAGGGGTCGACCCACAGCCGCCGCAGTTCGGCGACGTGCGCGCCGCAGCCCAGCGCCTCGCCGAGGTCGCGCACCAGGCTGCGCACGTACGTGCCCGAGCCGCATTCCACGTGCAGGCGCAGCAGCGGTTCGCCGGCGTCGAGCAGGTCGGCAGCGGATTGCAGCTCGAACGCGTGCACCTCGACTTCGCGCGTGTCGATTTCGACCGTCTCGCCGCGTCGCGCCTTGGCGTACAGCGGCTCGCCGCCGCGCTTGAGCGCCGAGTAGATCGGCGGACGTTGCTGGATCCGCCCGGTCAGTTCGCGCAGGGCGGCATCGAGCGTGCCGATGTCGAGCGCCGGCACCGGACGTTCGCGCAGCGGCTGGCCTTCGGCATCGTCGGTATCGGTGGTCACGCCGAGCCGGGCCACGGTGTCGTAGGCCTTGCGTGCGCCGAGCAGGCCGCCGGCGATCTTGGTCGCCTCGCCGAAACAGATCGGCAGCAGGCCGGTCGCCAGCGGATCCAGGCTGCCGGTATGGCCGCCCTTGTCCGCGCGGAACAGGTGGCGCACGCGCTGCAGCGCCTGGTTGGAGCTGAGGCCGCGCGGCTTGTCGAGCAGCAGGATGCCGTCGAGCTTGCGGAATCGCGTGCGCGGCTTTTGGGTCATCTTGGGATAGTAGAAAGGTTCCGTGGAAGCGACGCAAGCGCCTTTCGTAGGTGCGAATTCATTCGCACGCTTTTGCGTTTGCCGGGATCAAGAGCGTGCGAATGAATTCGCACCTACGAATGCTAGTCGTCGCTCGGGGGCGGCAAATCGCGCAACAGGTTGTCGATGCGCTCGCCGCGATCCACCGAATCGTCGTACTGGAAATGAAGCTCGGGCACGTGCCGCAGCTTCATGATGTTCGCCAACTGGTAGCGAATCTCTTTGGCGCGCTCCTTCAAGCCCTTCACGGCTTCGGCAGCGCGGTCGGCCTGCAAGGCCACGACGAACACCTTGGCATGCGCCATGTCGCGGGTCACTTCCACGTCCGATACGCTCGCCGATGGCAGCCCGTGCTCGTCGATGGTCTTGCGCACCAACGCGCCCAGCTCGCGGCGGAGCTGGGCGGATACGCGGTCGGTGCGATGGAACGATTTCTGCGCCATGGCTTACAGCGTACGCTGCACTTCGATGCGCTCGAAGCGCTCGATCTGGTCGCCGGGCTGCACGTCGTTGTACTGCTTGACGCCGATGCCGCACTCGGTGCCGTTGCGCACCTCGTCGACGTTTTCCTTGAAGCGGCGCAGCGATTCCAGCTCGCCCTCGAAGATCACGGTGTTGTCGCGCAGCACGCGGATCGGCTTGTGGCGCTTGACCACGCCCTCGATGACCATGCAGCCGGCGACCGCGCCGAACTTGGAGCTGCGGAACACGTCGCGGACTTCGGCGGTGCCGATGATCTCTTCGCGGATCTCGACGCCGAGGATGCCGGATGCGACCTGCTTCACCTGGTCGATCACGTCGTAGATGATCGAGAAGTAGCGCAGATCCACGCCGTTGGACTCGATCACGCGACGCGCGGAGGCGTCGGCGCGGACGTTGAAGCCGATGATCGTGGCCTTGGACGTGACCGCCGAGTTGGCGTCCGATTCGGTGATGCCGCCCACGCCGGAGCTGATCACGTTGATCCGGATCGCTTCGGTCGACAGCGCGGTCAGCGCTTCGCGCAGGGCCTGCACCGAACCCTGCACGTCGGCCTTGATGATCAGCGGCAGGCTGAGCTGGCCTTCGGCCTGGCCCATCTGCGCCATGATGTCTTCCATGCGGTTGCCCGGTACGCCGACCAGGCGCGACTCGCGGCGCTTGGCGTCGCGCTGCGAGGCCACGTCCTTGGCCAGGCGTTCGTCGGCGACGACGACGAAATCGTCGCCGGCATCGGGCACGCCGGACAGGCCGAGCACCTGCACCGGAATCGACGGGCCGGCGCTCTGCACCTGCTGGCCGTTCTCGTCGAACAGCGCGCGCACGCGGCCGTACTGCACGCCGCACACCAGGTAATCGCCCTTCTCGAGCTTGCCCTGCTGCACCAGCACCGTGGCGACCGGGCCGCGGCCCTTGTCGAGCGAGGACTCGATCACCACGCCGGAAGCGCGGCCATCGGGCGCGGCGCTCAATTCGAGCACTTCGGCCTGCAGCGTGATCGCATCCAGCAGCGTATCCACGCCCTGCCCGGTCTTGGCCGACAGTTCGACCATCTGCGTGTCGCCGCCGAAATCTTCGGCGACCACCTGCTCGGACAGCAGTTCGTTCTTGACCCGCATCGGGTCCGCGTCGGACTTGTCCATCTTGTTGATCGCCACGATCAGCGGTACGCCGGCGGCCTTGGCGTGCTGCACCGCTTCCTTGGTCTGCGGCATCACGCCGTCGTCGGCGGCGACCACCAGCACCACGATATCGGTGAGCTTGGCGCCGCGCGCGCGCATCGAGGTGAATGCGGCGTGGCCGGGCGTGTCGAGGAAGCTGATGACGCCCTTTTCGGTTTCGACGTGGTACGCGCCGATGTGCTGGGTGATGCCGCCGGCTTCGCCGGAGGCGACCTTGGTGCGGCGGATGTAGTCCAGCAGCGAGGTCTTGCCGTGATCGACGTGGCCCATGATGGTGACCACCGGCGGCCGCGGCTGACGGTTGACCTGGGTTTCTTCGACGTGCGCCAGCAGCTCGGTCTCGGCATCGCCTTCGTCGGCGCGCGTGGCGTTGTGGCCGAGCTCTTCGACCACCAGCACCGCGGTGTCGTGGTCGATGGTCTGCGTAATGGTGGCCATCACGCCCATCTTGAACAGCGTCTTGACCACGTCGCCGCCCTTCAGCGCGAGCTTCTGCGCGAGGTCGGCCACGGTGATCGCGTCGCCGATGGCGACGTCGCGCACGATCGGCGCGGTCGGGCGCGAGAAGCCGTGCGCGCCGCCGGCGCCGCTGCGCGCCTGCTCGACCTGACGCCGGGTTTTCGGCTTGCCGCGCGCGCCGGTACGGCGTGCGCGCTCGCTGGCGCTCAGGTGCAGCTGGCCGGCGAAACGCGCGGCGTTGTCGTCGTCCTCGACGCCGGCGACCATGACGTGCGAGCCGCGGGTCTTGTGCTTGTGGGCGTTACGGTCGTCGTTGCGCGGCGCCACATCGTTGCGCGATGCGGACTTGCCGTGATGGCTGGAAGGCTTGGCGGCGCGGCCGACTTCCTCTTCGGTGGCGCCTTCGGCCACGGCTGCGGCCGCTGCGACGACGGCGGCGGCTTCGGCGGCCGCAAGGCGCGCGACCTCCTCTTCCTGCTCGCGCTTGGCGGCGATCTCGTCGGCGCGGCGCTTGTCGTCCTCGGCCAGCTTCTGCTGCTCGCTGAGGTTGCGGCGGCGCGATTCCTCGAGCTTGCGCAGGACCTCGTCGCGCTCGTCGTTCTGCGGGACTTCCACTTCGCCGGCCTTCACGTAAGTGCGCTTCTGGCGCACCTCGACGTTGACCGTGGTCTTGCTGCGGCCGGCGGCGACGGTGATTTCCTGCACCTTGCGGCGGTTGAGCGTGATCTTGTTCGGCGCGGCGGCGCTCTCGACAGGCTTGTCGGCCTTGCCGTGGGCGCGCTTGAGGAAGCCGAGCAGCTTGACTTTCTCGATGCTGGTCACGACCTGGTCGGGACCGTTGAAGTTCATGCCGGCCTCGGCCAGCTGCTCCAGCAGTTTCTCGACCGGCGTATTCACCAGTTCGGCCAGCTTGCGTATCGTGGTTTGCTGCGACATTCGGTTTCCGTGTCCTTGGCGAGGGGCCGTGGCCCAGCGCGTGATGGAACGATTCTAATCCTTGGGGGAGGCGGGGGCCGGGAAGGCCCCTGGCTCAGGTTTCCCGCTCCAGGCGAGCGATCATGTCGGCACGTGCCGCCATGATCAGCGTCGCGGCGCGTTCGGCGTCCATATCCTCGATATCGGTGATCTCGTCGACGGCCAGGTCGGCCAGGTCGTCGCGGGTGCGCACGCCGCGCGAGGCCAGCACGTAGGCGGTCGCCTCGTCCATGCCCTCGAGCGTCAGCAGGTCTTCGGCCGGCTGGTGTTCGTCCAGCTCTTCCTCGACCGCCAGCGCGTCGTTGAGCAGCGCGTCGCGGGCGCGGGCGCGGAGTTCCTCGACGATGTCCTCGTCGAAGCCTTCCACCGCCAGCAGCTCGCCGACCGGTACGTAGGCGATTTCCTCGACCGTGCTGAAGCCTTCGGCGACCAGGATGCCGGCGATCTCGTCGTCGACTTCGAGCTTCTCGACGAACAGCACGCGCGCGGCGGTCTGCTCGGCTTCCGACTTCGCGGCGACCTGGTCCTGGGTCATCACGTTGAGCTGCCAGCCGGTCAGGCGGCTGGCCAGGCGCACGTTCTGGCCGCCCTTGCCGATCGCCTGAGCGAGGCGGTCTTCGGCGACCGCCAGGTCCATCGAATGCTTTTCTTCATCGACGATGATCGACTGCACTTCGGCCGGCGCCATCGCGTTGATCACGAACTGCGCGGCGTTGTCGCTCCACAGGATGATGTCCACGCGCTCGCCGTTGAGCTCGTTCGACACCGCCTGCACGCGCGAACCGCGCATGCCGATGCAGGCGCCGATCGGATCGGTGCGGGCGTCGTGCGCGAGCACCGCGATCTTGGCGCGGTCGCCCGGATCGCGGGCGCAGGCCTTGATCTCGACCAGGTCCTGGCCGACTTCGGGCACTTCCAGCTTGAACAGCTCCATCATGAATTCGGGCGCGGCGCGGCTGATGAACAGCTGCGGGCCGCGCGGTTCGCTGCGCACGTCGTACAGGTAGCCGCGCACGCGGTCGCCGGCGCGCAGCACGTCGCGCGGAATGCCCTTGTCCTTGGGGATGAAGGCTTCGGCATTGCCGCCCAGGTCGACATAGATGTTGCCGCGCTCGGCGCGCTTCACCGTACCGGTGACCAGCTCGCCGATACGGTCCTTCCACGCATCCACCACCTGCGCGCGCTCGGCTTCGCGCACGCGCTGCACGATGACCTGCTTGGCGGCCTGGGCGGCGATGCGGCCGAAATCCGGGTTTTCGATCTGCTCTTCGATGTAGTCGCCGACTTCGGCGCCGTCGCTCTCGTCGACCGCGTCCATCAGCCGGATCTGGCGGTCCGGGGACTCCATCACCACGTCGTCGGCCACCACTTCCCAGCGGCGGAAGGTCTCGTAGCTGCCGTCCTTGGGATCGATCGCCACGCGCACGATCACGTCCTGCTCGGGATAGCGCTTTTTGGCGGCCGAAGCCAATGCGGCCTCGATCGCCTCGAGGATCACTTCCTGCGGCACGCCTTTTTCGTTGGCGACCGCATCCACTACCAGCAACAGTTCCTTGCTCATCTTTTCACTCCGCACTGGACGGCTTGCGGGCCGCCGGCTTCTTGGTTGGTTTGTCTTTTCTGTTCGCCGGACGCTTGCCGCGGCCGTCGGTTTTCTGTTTGCCCGGCCGCGCGTCGCGTCCGGACGCGTCCTTGGCGGGGCCGTAGCCCAGCGCGACCCAATCCGGGAGGAGCTTGGCCTTGTCGATGTTTTCGAATGCCACGACGAACTCTTCGCCGCTGTCGAGCCCGAACACGATGCTGTCGCCCTGCACGCGCAGGATCTTGCCCTGCAGCCTGCGGCGTCCGTCCTGCGGCAGCTTCAGGCCGACCTTGGCCGACTCGCCGGCGAAGCGCGCGAACTGCGCGGCCGTGAACAGCGGGCGGTCGACGCCGGGCGAGGACACTTCCAGCGTGTAGTGGCCGGTGATCGGGTCTTCGACGTCGAGCTGGGCCGACACTTCGCGGCTGACCGCTTCGCAATCCTCGATGGTGACCGCGCGCGGCTGGCCATCGGCGGAGGTATCGGTTTCCGGCACGTCGATGTACAGGCGCAGCAACGCGCTGCCGGGAGCCGGCAGGTATTCCGCGCCCAGCAGCTCCACGCCCAACGATGCGATCGTGGGAGCCAGCAGCTTGGCGATGTCGGTCGCTTTGTCGCTCATTCGTGTTCGGTATTAATCCGTTGCTTTGCGAGTGCGGATCGTAAAAACAAACAAGGGGCCCATTGGGCCCCTTGTCCGATACCACTGGATTTCGGTGCCGAGCGCATCGCGTGCGCCTCGGCAAAGCCCGACTTTCCGGTCAACAAAAAAGCCTCTGAAGAGGCTTTCCGTCGACGCCGAAAAGCTGGTAGCGGGGGCAGGATTTGAACCTGCGACCTTCGGGTTATGAGCCCGACGAGCTGCCAGACTGCTCCACCCCGCAGCAGACCCGGAATTATGGTGACTCGGGTGGTTTATTGCAAGCCCGGATGAGATTCAGGCGTCATGGCCCGGGTTGGGCCAGCCTGCCCTTCTGCCACCGGAGAAGGTGGCGCGGCAGCGCCGGATGAGGGTTCGGCGTGAATACGACGCCCCCACCCTACACCGGTACCCTCATCCGCCTCCGCATCAAGTAAGGAGAAGGCTTCTCAGGCTATCTCGATCGAGTCTGGGGCAGGCCCTGCTCCCGATGGCAGGAAGCCTGCGTTCCCAAAGTCAGGCGAACGCCTGCTGGCACCAGGCCATGAGCGGATTCCAGAACAGCCCCAGCGCCAGCAGCGCCAGTGCATTGACGCCGAACACCGCGCGCAGCGGCCTGTCGGCACGCGGGATCGGGCCCTCGCCCACCGGCTCGTCGAAGTACATCGCCTTGATCACGCGCAGGTAGTAGAACGCGCCGATCACGGCCGACACGATGCCGACGATCGCCAGCCACATCAGGTCGCCGTTCAGGGCCGCGCGCAGCACCGCCAGCTTGGCCCAGAAGCCGAGGAAAGGCGGCACGCCGGCCAGCGAGGCCATCACGCACAGCACCAGCCCGGCCATCCAGGGGCTGCGCGCGTTGAGGCCCTTGAAGTCGTCGATGCCGTCGGCCTCGAAGCCGCGGTTGGACAGCACTACGATCGCGCCGAAAGCCGCGGCCGACATGATCGCGTAGCTGATCGCGTAGAACAGCGCCGCCGCATAGCCCTGCGCGCCGCCGCCGGCCAGGCCCAGGAACAGGAAGCCGACGTGCGAGATGGTGGAATACGCCAGCATGCGCTTGAGGTTGCTTTGCGCCAGCGCCACCAGGTTGCCGATGACCAGCGACAGCGCGGCAAGGCCGGCGATCAGCAACTGCCAGCGGGCATCCAGCGGCCCCAGGCCGCCTTCGAGCAACCGATAGGCCATGCCGAAGGTGGCGAGCTTGGGCGCAGCGCCGATGAAGATCGTGATCGGCGTGGGCGCGCCGTGATAGACGTCGGGCAGCCACATGTGGAACGGCACGGCGCCGAACTTGAAGGCGATGCCGGCGACCACGAACACCATGCCGGTCAGCATCAGGTCGGGGTTGGAGGAAACATCGGCGACCGCGCGGATCTGCGCCAGGTCGAGCGTGCCGGTGGCGCCATAGATAAGCGAAAGGCCGTACAGCAGGATGCCCGAGGCCAGCGAACCGAGCACGAAATACTTGATCGCCGCTTCCGATGCGACCGGGCCGTCGCGATCGACCGCGACCAGCGCGTACGAGCTCAGCGCCAGCATTTCCAGGCCCAGGTAGACCATCACCAGGCTGCCCGAAGACACCAGCAGCATCATGCCGGACACCGCGAACAGCATCAGCACCGGCACTTCGCCCTTGTACAGGCCGCGATCGCGCAGGTACGACCATGCGTAGCACAGCGACATCGCGCTGATCACGCAGATCGCGATCTTCATGACGTCTGCCGCGTCGTCGCGGATGAACATGCCGTTGAGCACCACGCCCTGCCCGCCCACGCCGGCCACGATCAGGCCGGCGGTGACCAGCAGGATGACGATCGCGGCCAGGTGCGTGATCGCGCGCCTGGACTCGTCGACGAACAGGTCCAGCATCAGCAGCGCGAACGTGGCGCCGACCAGCACCAGTTCCGGCGTCAACGGCAACAGTTCGACAGCGGGCGGAATCGGGAGCGTCATCGTCACAGTCCGGTGAGTTTGGTGGCGGCCAGCTGCGCCGCCAGTTGCGCGATCGAAGGCTCCATCAGGTCGGTCAGCGGCTTCGGCCACAGGCCGATCAGCAATACGCCGACCGCGTAGGTGCCCAGCACCAGCGCCTCGCGCGGATTCAGGTCTTCGAGCTCGGCCACGTGCGCGTTGCCGATTTCGCCGTAGACCACGCGCTTGATCAGCCAAAGGGTGTAGGCCGCGCCGGTGATCAGCGTGGTCGCCGCGGCGAAAGCGAGCATCGGGTGCTTCTGGAAGCTGGCCAGGATCACCATGAACTCGCCGACGAAGCCCGAAGTGCCCGGCAGGCCCGAGTTGGCCATCGCGAACAGCACGAACAGCGCCGCGAACCACGGCATCACGTTGGCCACGCCGCCGTAGTCTTTGATCATGCGGCTGTGCATTCGGTCGTAGAGCACGCCGACGCAGGAGAACATGGCCGCGGAGATGAAGCCGTGCGAGATCATCTGCACCATCGCGCCCTGCAGGCCCAGGCGCGCGGCGTCGACGTTGGCGTAGTCGCGCACCAGGCCGAAGGCGATGAAGGTGCCCAGGGTGACGAAGCCCATGTGCGAAATCGACGAATAAGCGATCAGCTTCTTCATGTCGTCCTGCACCAGCGCGACCAGGCCGACGTAGATCACCGCGATCAGCGACAGCGCGATCACCAGCCACGCCCACTCCTGCCCGGCGTCGGGCACGATCGGCAGGCTGAAGCGCAGGAAGCCGTAACCGCCGATCTTCAGCATGATCGCGGCCAGGATCACCGAGCCGCCGGTCGGCGCCTCGACGTGCGCATCCGGCAGCCAGGTATGCACCGGGAACATCGGCACCTTGACCGCGAACGCGATCAGGAAGGCGAAGAACAACCAGGTCTGCTCGGCTGCGGACAGCTGCAGCGCGTACAGATCGGCCAGCTGCCAGCTGCCGCCCTTCAGGTACATGTAGATCAGCCCGACCAGCATGAACACCGAGCCGAGGAAGGTGTACAGGAAGAACTTGACCGATGCGTACACGCGGCGCGGGCCGCCCCAGACGCCGATGATGATGAACATCGGGATCAGCATGCCTTCGAAGAACACGTAGAACAGGATCGAGTCGAGCGCGCTGAACACGCCGATCATCAGCCCTTCGAGGAACAGGAACGCGGCGTAGTACTGGCTGACGCGCTTGTCGATCGAGCTCCATGCGCCGATCAGCACCAGCGCGGTGACCAGCGTGGTCAAACCGATCAGCGCGACGGAGATGCCGTCGACGCCGAGGTGGTACTGGATGTCGTAAGCCGGGATCCAGGCCTTCTGCTCGAGGAACTGCATGCCGGCTTCGGCGTAGTCGAAGCCGGTGAACAACGGCACGCTCAGCGCCAGGCTCGCCAGTGCGATGGCGAGCGCCAGCCAGCGTGCGGCGCCTGCACGGTTGTTGCCGAGCGCGAGCACCGCTGCGCCGCCCAGAATCGGCAGCCAGATCAGAATACTAAGCAAGGGCCAGTGGCTCACGTCGCGGGTCCTTGGGTCATAGCCAGAATTTGATGATCACGCCCAGGCATACGATCAGCCCGAGGATCATCGCGAAAGCGTAGTGGTAGAGATAACCGGATTGCGTACGCCGCAGCAGGTTGGCGGTCAGGTCGACCAGGCGTGCGCTGCCGTTGACGAAGGCGCCATCGATTACCTTTTCGTCGTTCTTGCGCGATAGCCGGCCGAGCTTGAGGCCGCCGCCGGCGAAGCCCTTGATCCACAGATCGTCCATGCCGTACTTGTTCTCCAGCACGCGCTTGGCGATCGCGATCGGCCAGAAGCCGGTGAGCCTGGCGGGCAGTTCCGGCTTCCACCAGTACAGCACGGTCGCCAGGGCGAATCCGGCAAGCACCAGCAGGAACGGCGTGGCGTAAAAACCGTGCAACGCCATCATGATCGGGCCATGCCAGTGCTCTTCCTTGACCATGGCGACCGTGTCGCGGATCGCGGACACGTCGATCGAGCCGAGGAAGTAAGGCAGCTGGGCGTGGTGCCCGCTCCAGTCGGTGGCGAACAGCATCGGGCCGACGGTGAAGAAGCCGATGATGACCGACGGGATCGCCAGCAGGATCAGCGGCAGCGTCACCACCCACGGCGATTCGTGCGGCTCGACCGGACCATGGTGGCCATGGCCGTCGTCGTGCGCATGCGCATCATGGCCGTGCGCATGGGCGTCGTGCGCGTCGCGAAAGCGTTCCTTGCCGAAGAAGGTCATGTACAGCAGACGGAAGCTGTAGAACGAGGTTACGAAGGCGCCGAGCAATACCGCCCAGTAGCCGTATGTGGCGATCCAGCCGGGTGCCTCGTGGGCATGCGCCGCGGCCGCTTCGATGATCGTGTCCTTGGAATAGAAACCGGCGAAGAACGGTGTGCCGACCAAGGCCAGCGTGCCGATCAGGCTGGTCCAGAACGTGATCGGCATGTATTTGCGCAGGCCGCCCATCTTGCGCATGTCCTGCTCGTGGTGCATGCCGATGATCACCGAACCGGCGGCCAGGAACAGCAGCGCTTTGAAGAAGGCATGCGTCATCAGGTGGTAAACGGCGGCCGAATACGCGGACACGCCCAGCGCCACAGTCATGTAGCCGAGCTGCGAGAGCGTCGAATACGCCACCACGCGCTTGATGTCGTTCTGCACGATGCCGATCAGGCCGGTGAAGAAGGCCGTGGTCGCGCCGATGAACAGCACGAAGCTGAGCGCGGTTTCGGACATCTCGAACATCGGCGACATGCGCGCGACCATGAAGATGCCGGCGGTGACCATCGTCGCGGCGTGGATCAGCGCCGAGATCGGGGTCGGGCCTTCCATCGAGTCCGGCAG
>Ga0193753_10003195_pt1 | contig 12312 bp, 9 predicted proteins | sample H1c2metaG_FD_144925 | JGI IMG/M metagenome (GOLD analysis project Ga0193753, IMG submission 144925) | Soil microbial communities from a riparian zone of the East river system, Colorado, United States - H1c2 | ecosystem: Environmental > Terrestrial > Soil > Riparian zone | place: USA: East River... | reverse complement strand
GGGGCATAGGTTGGCTCGGGTGTTGGTGGTCGTGCGCTAGAAGCGTGGCCTCGCGGGATGGAAGGCATACCCGGGAAGACCTTCAACAATTGATGCGCTCACGGCATGACTTCAAAGCTGCGGTGGCCCTGTGGAAGGCGATCCACAGGGCCATCGGTGGTTAGAGTTTGCGCCACTTGCGGCCTTCGGACTCGAGGAGTGCGTCGGCAGCGGCGGGGCCCCAGGTACCGGCGGCGTAGTTGGGGAAGTCCTTGACCGGGGTGTTCTTCCAGCCTTCGAGGATTGGAGTCATCAGGGCCCAGGTGGCTTCGACGCCATCGCGGTGGGCGAAGAGGGTTCCGTCGCCGAGCATGGCGTCGAGCAGGAGGCGCTCGTAGCCGTTGGCGGAGGATTTACCGAAGGCCTCGGCGTAGCTGAAGTCCATGTTGACCGAACCGATGTTCATGCTGGGGCCGGGGATCTTGGCGCCGAAGCGGAGGGTGATGCCCTCGTCGGGCTGGATGCGTATGGAGAGGACGTTGGGCTTGATGCCCTCGGCGCCCTTGCCCTGCTGGTCTTTGAAGAGAAGCAGCGGGGGGAGCTTGAACTGGATGGTGATCTCGGTGACGCGCTTGGGGAGGCGCTTGCCGGCGCGGATGTAGAAGGGGACACCGGCCCAGCGCCAGTTTTCGATCTCGAGGCGGAGGGCGGCGTAAGTCTCGGTCTGGGAGCGCGGGTGGACGCGGTCTTCCTGGCGGTAGCCGATGACAGCCTTGCCATCGACGGTGCCGGGGCCGTACTGGCCACGGACGGTGTCGGCAGGATGGATGGGCTGGATGGCCTTCCAGACCTTGACTTTTTCGGCGCGGACGGCGGAGGCCTCGAAGGAGACGGGCGGCTCCATGGCGACGAAGCTGAGGAGCTCCATGACGTGGTTCTGGACGACGTCGCGGAGGGCTCCGGCGGTCTCGTAGAAGGGGCCGCGGCCTTCGATGCCGATGGACTCGGCGGCGGTGATCTCGACGTGATCGATGTAGTTGCGGTTCCAGACATTCTCGAAGATGCCGTTGCCGAAGCGGAAGACGAGGATGTTCTGCACGGTCTCTTTGCCGAGGTAGTGATCGATGCGGAAGATCTGGTCTTCGTCAAAGACCTTGTTGACTTCGTCGTTGAGGGCCTTGGCGGATTCGAGGTCGTGGCCGAAGGGCTTTTCGATGATGGTGCGGACCCAGGGCTTCTTGTCGGAGCCGTCGGTGCAGTCGGCAGGCTTGGCCATGCCGTGCGCGCCGAGGTAGTTGATGATGTCGGAGAAGTACTCAGGCGCGGTGGCCAGGTAGAAGAGACGGTTGCCGCAGGTGCCGGCCTTCTTGTCGATGCTGGTGAGGAGCTTGTTGAGAGCGTCGTAGCCGGCGGCGTCGTCGAAGTTCATGGCGTGGTACTGGATCTTGCCGACGAAAGGGGCGAGCTTGGGGTCGGACTCCTCGACGCCACCGCCGGAGATGATGCCCTCCTTCATGTCGGGGGCGAAGGAGTCCTGGAGGGGACGGCGGGCGACGCCGACGACGGAGATCTTCTCGGGGAGGAGGCCGGCCTGCTCGAGGTGATAGAGCGCGGGGAGGAGCTTGCGCTTGGTGAGGTCGCCGGAGGCGCCGAAGATGACGACGATACAGGCGTCGGGGATGCGCTCAGGCTGGGGGGTGGCCGATGTGGCCGAGAGCGAGGTGTTGGCTTGATTTTTCGGCATTTCGATATACCTCTCGTGCTTTGGTTAGGGCTTGCTGGGAGTAACTATTTAGATCGTTCGCTTTGGGTGGCTGATTTTTTTTGGGGCCAGGTTCTTTGGCGGCTAGGTTTTTTTGACGGCTAGGTTTTTTTGACGTCGTGGCCACCGAAGGCGCCGCGCATGATGGAGATCATTCGGTCGGTGAAGTTATTCTCCTCGCGCGAGCGGAGGCGGCGGATAAGGGACTCGGTAATGACGGGCGCGGAGATGTTGAGGTCGATGGCCTCGGTGACGGTCCAGCGGCCTTCGCCGGAGTCGGGGACGAAGGCTTCGAGGCCTTCGAGGGTGGGGTTCTTGTCGAGGGCGGCGGCGGTGAGGTCGAGCAGCCAGGAGCGGACGACCGAGCCCTTCTGCCAGATGTGCGAGATCTGGGTGAGGTCGAGATTGAGGGGGGTCTTGGCCTTGAGGATGGAGAAGCCCTCGGCGTAGGCCTGCATGAGGCCGTACTCGATGCCGTTGTGGACCATCTTGACGAAGTGGCCGGCACCCGAGGGGCCGACGTGTCCCCAGCCTTCGGTCTTGCCAGGGGCGAGGGTTTCGAAGATGGGGGTGAGGCGGGCGACGGGCTCCTTGTCGCCGCCGATCATGAGGGAGTAGCCCTCGGCGAGCCCCCAGACGCCGCCGGAGGTGCCGCAGTCGATGAAGTGGAAGCCCTTGGCGGCGGCTTCGGCGTGGCGGCGCTGGGTGTCCTTGTAGTTGGAGTTACCGCCGTCGATGAAGGTGTCGCCCTTCTGCATGAGAGGCTCGAGCCTGGCGATGGTCTGGTCGACGGGATCGCCGGCGGGGACCATGATCCAGATGGCGCGGGGCGCGGGGAGATTCTTGACGAGATCTTCGAGCGAGTTGACGCCGAGGGAGCCGGAGGTGGTGAGGCGCGCGGTGGCATCCTTATTAAAGTCGAAGCCGACAACCTTGTGACCGGCGAGACGGAGACGCTCCGCCATGTTGAAGCCCATTTTGCCGAGTCCGATGATTCCTAGTTCCATTTTGTGTTCCCTTCCTAAGTTGCCTGAATACCGAGTTGATTGAGCTCATTCCTGAGTTGTGTGGGTGTTTCGAAACGAATCGCCTTCATGCCGAGAGCGATGGCCGCCTGGCAGTTTTCGAGCTTGTCGTCGATGAAGAGAGCTGTGTGGGCGGGGAGGCCGGAGATTTCAACGGCGGCGCGGTAGATGGCGGGACTGGGCTTCATCTCGTGGACGTAGCCGGAGCAGATGAAGTAGTCGAAGTACTGACGGAGGTGGAAGGTGTCGAGGCGGTACTCGTTGAGTTCGCGGCTCTCGTTGTTAAGGGTGGCCAGCCTGTATTTCGACGAAGCTTTGAGGGCGGCGAGGATATCGAAGGACTCCTGATGGAGGACCTTGCTTTCGCCGCAGACGAGGGCCCAGAGCTGGTCGAAGGTGAAGGAGCGGCGGGTGACGCCGTCGGTGTCGTGGAAGACGGTCTTCTGGAAGAAGGTGTGGGCGTCGGAGAGGCCGCGCTCCCAGAAATAATTGGCAGGGTCGTGGCGGAGCTGGTAGTCGGCGAGATCGACGCCAAGCGGGGTGAGGACGTGGGCCTGCTGACCTTTGTCCCAGCCGTTGGTGAGCAGGACGCCGCCGATGTCCCAGAAGATGGTCTGGATGGGGGAGGAGCTCACTCGCCCTCCGGGAAGTCCGCGCCGACCGTGGTCGGCTCCCACGCCGCGATCTCTTTTTGCCACGTGTCGAGCTTGGCCCGGAGACGTTGCAGCGCGGCGGCCCCCAGGAGGAGGCGCAGCGGAGGGTTGGGAGATTCGACGACGGCGATCATCGCATGAACGGCACGCAGGGGGTCGCCACGCTGCTTGCCGTTCTGCTCCGAGAAGTAGGTGCGAATGTTGCCTGCGGTGCTGTCGTAGTCTGCGATGCGGTTCGCGGCCACCACGCCGGAGCGGCCGAGGAAGTCGGTACGGAACGGGCCGGGCTCGATGAGCGTGACGCGTATGCCGAGTGGAGCAAGCTCCGCCGCCAGCGCCTCTGAAAGCCCTTCCACCGCAAATTTCGTGGCGTGGTAGTAGCCCATGCCGGAAATGGCGACAAGACCGCCGATGGAGGAGAGGTTGAGGATGTGGCCGCTGCGCTGCTTGCGAAGCTGCGGCAGGAATGCTCTGGTGACACGAAGGAGGCCGAAGACGTTGGTCTCGAACATCGGCATGAACTCTGCCTCGGAGGCCTCTTCGATGGCGCCGGCGACGCCGTAGCCGGCGTTGTTGACGAGAACGTCGACCCGGCCGAAGCGCTCAATGGACTGAGTGACGGCGGAGTCGACCTGGGCCTGATCGGTAACGTCGAGGGCGAGTGCCCTGGCCTGGTTCGGATACTGCTTCTCCAGGTCGGCGATGCTATCGAGCTTACGAGCGGTGGCGACGACGCTGCCGCCGGACTTCAAGACCTCTTCGGCGAGAATGCGGCCAAAGCCGGTCGATGCTCCGGTAATAAACCAGACGCGGCTTTCGCGGGCAGGAGGATGAGCGGAAATAGAAGAGGTCGTCATAGGTATAGGACGCGTATTACAGGGTGGACGATGCAACTCGTGCGACGGCGCTGCGATAGCGGTCGCCGTACCATCGGCCAACTTTGATTACGCCTTGACCGTTCGCAATCAGGGCAAATGAGGCCATTTTAAGGAATAGGCCGTGCTCCACAACGCCTGTGATGCCGCGAATATCCGCTGCTGTCTTCGTCGTATTCGCGATCTCGCCACAGGCACAGTCGAGGATGTAGTTGCCCTCGTCGGTGATGTAGAGGGAGCCGTCGGGATGATGGCGGAGCTTTGGGTTGAGGCCGAGGGCTTCGAGCTTTCGACTGACGATGGGCAGCGCCATCTTGATGACTTCGACCGGCAGCGGGAAACGGCCGAGGTGGGGGACTAACTTGCTGGAGTCGGCGATGACGATGAACTTTCGTGCGGCGCTCTCTACGATCTTCTCTCGCAAGAGAGCGCCACCGCCGCCTTTGATGAGCGCCAGGCCGGGACCTACCTCATCGGCTCCATCGATGGCGAGGTCGAGTACGGGACACTTCTCGAAGGTGGTGATAGGAATGGAGAGCGACTCGGCGAGTTGCTGGCTGGCGGCCGAGGTTGCGATTCCCCGGACGCGCAGTCCCTGCTTGACCCGCTTGCCCAGCTCCTGGATGAAGATTGCCGAGGTGGTGCCGGAGCCGAGCCCCAGCGACATCCCATCCTCGACAAACTCCAGAGCGCGCTGAGCCGCCATCCGTTTTGCTTCGTCTTGTGTCATCTCTTCCCTGCGCCGTTCTGTTTCGCCGTTCTACTTTTTGACGAGCTTCTTTGCCTGCTCGACGACGTTGGAGACGCTGAAGCCGAACTTCTCCAGGACGATGGGGCCGGGGGCGGAGGCGCCGAAGTGGTCGATACCGATGACGGCTCCGTTGTGACCGATGTACTTGTACCAGCCCATGGTGGCGCCAGCCTCGATCGCAAGCTTGGGTGTGGCCTCCGGAAGCAGCTTGGCCTTGTAGGTCTCGTTCTGCTCGTCGTAGATTTTGAAGCTGGGCATGGAGACGACGGAGGCGCCGATTCCGGCGGACTTCAACTCTTCGGCGGCTTTGAGGGCAAGAGAGACCTCGGAGCCGGTGGCGATGAGGATGATGTCCTTGCCCGTGGAGTCGAGGGCGTAGGCACCGTGCTTTGTGCCTTCATGAACCTTGTACTTGTCGTTATCGAGGACGGGGAGATCCTGACGAGAGAGAGCCATGAAGCTGGCGCTCTTACGCTCGAGGGCAAGCTGCCAGCAGGCAGCGGTCTCATTGGCGTCGGCAGGGCGGAAGTCCGTGAGCTGCGGAATCGCGCGGAGTGCCATGAGGTGTTCGACGGGCTGGTGGGTGGGGCCGTCTTCGCCGAGGCCCACGGAATCGTGGGTGAAGACGAAGAGGGAGTGGGTGGACATGAGCGCGGCCATGCGGAGGGCAGAGCGGCAGTAGTCCGAGAAGACGAAGAAGGTGGAGCCGAAGGGAATGAGGCCGCCGTGGGCCGCCATACCGTTGACCATGGCGCACATGCCGAACTCGCGGACGCCGAAGAAGACGTTGCGGCCGGCGGGGTCGACGTGGAAGCTGGGCGAGTCTTTGAAGATGGTCTTGGTGGAGGAGGTGAGGTCGGCGGCGCCGCCGAAGAGCTCGGGGACGACGGACTCGATGGCGTTCATGACGATCTGGCCGGCGTTGCGAGTGGCTACGGGCTTGTCGGTGGGGAAGACGGGAATCTTCTTCTCCCAGCCTGCGGCGAGCTCGGCCTTGATGGTGCGGTCGAACTGGGCTGCGGGCTCTGGGTAGGCCTTGCTGTACTCGTCGAACTCAGCCTGCCACTCGGCATGGGCGTCCTTGCCGCGGAGCTTGATGGTGTCCCAGTTGGCGCGGGCCTCGTCGGGGACGTAGAAGCTCTTGTCCTCGGGCCAGCCGAGGGTTTTCTTGGTGGCCCTGGTGGCCTCTGCTCCGAGGGCTTCGCCGTGGACCTTGTTGGTGCCGGCCTTGGGGCTGCCGTAGCCGATGACGGTGCGGACGCGGATGAGGGTGGGCTTGGTGGTCTCGGCCTTGGCGGCGAGAATGGCATCCTCGATGGCGCGGAGGTCGTTGCCGTCGGCGACGGAGAGAACCTGCCAATGGTAGGCCTCGAAGCGCTTGGTGACGTCTTCGGTGAAGGAGAGCTCCGTGGGGCCATCGAGGGAGATGAGGTTGTCGTCGTAGAGGACGATGAGCTTGCCGAGGCCGAGGGTTCCGGCGAGCGAGGCGGTCTCGTGGGAGATGCCTTCCATGAGGTCACCGTCGCCGCAGAGGACGAAGGTGTGGTGGTCGACGATGTTGTAGGTGTCGCGGTTGTAGACGGCGGCGAGGTGCCTCTCTGCCGTGGCGATGCCGACGGCCATTCCGAAGCCCTGACCGAGGGGGCCGGTGGTGACTTCGACACCAGGGGTTTCGCCGTACTCCGGGTGTCCGGCGGTGTGGGAGCCCCACTGGCGGAACTGCTCAAGCTGAGACAGGGGCAGGCCGTAGCCGGAGAGATGGAGGGCGCCGTAGAGGAGCGCGGAGGCGTGGCCGTTGGAGAGGATGAAGCGGTCGCGGTCGATCCACTTTGGGTCGGAGGGATCGTGCTTCATGAGCTTGTGGTAGAGCAGGTAGGCGATGGGGGCGCAGCCCAGGGGGGCGCCGGGGTGGCCAGACTTGGCCTTTTCAACGGCGTCGACGGCGAGAAAGCGGAGTGTGTTGATGGAGAGCTGGTCTAACTCATTCTGTTTGTCTGACTGCTGATCGCTCATTCTTTTCCTTTTGTAAGGAGACGCGGCGCACGCCGTCGGCTCAGTTCCGGTGATTTTCGGTCTATCCCTACCAGTGTACTAGCGGGGCGCGGGGGTCTGCATCCTTCAGGATTTTACGGGGGCCGGCTGAGGGGTAACGGAAATTTCGATGTTTCTGCCCAACCAGTAGTCGGGCTGGCCTTCGGTTATCCAGCAGAGAGTAAAGATGATGGCGCTGGACTGTTGCGGGTTCGAGGGGATATCGGCGAAGAAGCCGGAGAAGCCGACGGGCCTGGATTCGAGGACGAGGGTGGTGGCCCACTGGTCGACAGTGAAGACGACGCGGAACTTCTGGGGGTCGACGATGCGGAGAGATTTGCCGGCAACGAGGTCCGAGATGGGACGGGCGGTCTGGAAGATGTTGATCTGGCTGGCGAAGCTGCGCTTGTCGCGGGGAACGGCGTAGCGCTCCTCGACAATGGAGATACGGTCGACGACGCGGCGCTGGGTGGCCGAGCAGAGAAGCTTGAGGTACTCCGAGTGAGCCCAGACGAGGGGTTGGGCGGAGCCGGCGGGACGGCCGAGATACATGCCCTGGGAGGGCATGTCGGCGTAGTCCCAGATCTGCTCGGGGAGCATGCCGCCGATGGAGCTGAAGCGTTCCATCGCATTGATGTAGGGGGCGATGTCATTGCCCGCTTCGAGTTCGTAGTGGGCTCGTTCGCCGCCGAGCAGGGGCCATGCACGACCCTGGCCCCATCCCTCGAAGGGGCCGCCATCTTTCCTCTGGCCGTAGCCGTCGTGGTTGTAGCGGCGCCAGGAGGGGCCGTATGGGGTTTCGATCTTGAGGCAGTGATCGACGACTTTGAGGGAGTCGACGATGAGGGGGTCGTCGGCACGGCGGATGCCGTAGCGGACGAGCTCGAGGAAGCCGGCGTCGATGACCTCGCGGGCCTCGAAGACATCTTTTTCTCCGGGGCCGCGGTTGGCGAGGCGCAGGCTGCCGATGGGGACCTGGTCGTTGTAGAAGGGCTCGCCGGGCGATGGCGGGCGGATGCGCATGTAGTGGTATTTGACGTCGGGGTGGAGGATGCCTTCGGTGGTGGTGGTCCACTCGTCGAGATGGGCTTCGATCCAGTCGGCGTAGGACTCGATGAAGCTGGCGAGCTCCTCTGAACCGCCTGCGCGGAGGATGTCCGCAGCGCAGACGAGGCTGGCGATGACGGCGGCGAGGGTGGAGGGGGAGTAGCCGGCGGCCTCTTCCCAACGTTCCTGCTGGGTGACCGGGGCGTAGCGGACGAGGAAGGCGGCGGCCTGCTCGATGAAGGGGGAGATGTCGAATTTGCCGAGGCCGTCGATCTTCCAGAGGCGCCAAGCGAGGAGGATGGGGAAGGCGACCTCGTCGAGCTGGATGCCGGTCCAGTAGGGGGTGCCGTCGATCCAGAAGTTTTGGGCGAAGCTACCGTCGGGGCGCTGGGTACAGGCCAGGTAGACGAGGGCGCGGAGTGCGGTGTCGACGCGGCCGGGGTGCAGCGCGGGATCGGAGCTGCCACAGGCGAGCAGGGCGCTGGCGGTCTCGACCATGTCGCGGGTCCAGACGAGGTGGTAGCCGCCGAGGTCGGAGTCGCCCTTGGAGGCTCCCCAGGGGATGGAGGCGGAGGCTATGAAGGCGCCGGAATAGGTCTTGTCTTCGTGGGAGAGGAGGACGTTGTGGCCGATGCGGGCGAGCTTGCCGCCGTCGGTGGAGGCGGCGGCAAGGTGGTCGACTGAGGCGGTGCGGTGCCACTGGTCGATGAAGCGCTCGCGATGGGAGTCGTAGGGCGTGGCGAGCGATTGCATCATGGTGGCGATGGCGGCGTGATGGCCGTCGCCGAAGCCGATGGCGATGGTGAACTCGCGGTGGGCGGCGATGTCGATCTCGCCGGTGACGGCGATGTTGCCGTCGAGCGCTTGTCCGAACTGCCAGGTCATCTTCTTGTCCTGACAGAGATTCTGGTAGCCGTCGCTGGAGCCCACGTAGCCGCAGGAGGAGCGGGTAAAACCGCAGTCGACGCCCATGGCCAGGGAGGCGTTGCCCTTCCAGGCGAGAAGGCTGCGCTTGCCGGCGACGTTGATGGAGCGGGCGGAGTTTCCGGCGCCACCTCCGTTGAGGTGCGGGGCAAGCAGCGCGTAACACTTCATGCGCGAGAGGAGCGCTTCGTCGCCGGTGATCTTGACGTTCATCAGGACGACGGGGTGGTGGGGGTCGGTGATGAACTCCTTGGTGACGGTGTAGCGGCCGCTGAGATCGCTGGCGGTGACGCGGACGGCAACGGCACGATCGTCGATGTACTGGAAGTCATATTCAAAGTGGCGCTTCTCTTCGTGGAAGAAGGTTTCGCCGTCGCTGAAGAGCAGTTCCATGTCGCGGGTCTGCGGGCGATCGATGGTGGGGTAGTAGATCTCGTTGAGGGTGCCGTGCGAGAGGGTAAACCAGACGCGACTGGAGGCGGCATATGCCGTTGAGACCGCGTCCTTCTGGCTGGAGGTCCAACGCGGTTCGAGGCCGGGAGAGCCGAACGCTGGGCCATCATCATCAAGCCAGCGATAGGAGGCGGTGAGATCACTCATTTACTTTATTAGAAACCAAAAACCGGGAAAGGTTTCAACTTAGTGGGTGAATGCATGATGAATGGCCCGGGTGCGCTATCATTCGGGAGTTGCGCAAGCCTGACTGAGTGCATCGCGGCAGGCGCGGACGGCATCGAAGATGGTGAAGCGGTCAGCATATCGCGGCCGGCACCCGAACCAGCAAAGAAAGACGACAGGAGATTACCGTGGCCTACGAACTACCCCCTTTGCCCTATGACTATGCGGCACTTGAACCGCACATCGACGAAGCGACGATGAAGCTGCACCATGACAAACACCACCAGACGTACGTGACGAACCTGAACGGCGCCGTGGAAAAGCACCCCGAGCTTGGCAATAAATCGCCCGAAGAGTTGGTGAAGGACCTGGCCAGCATCCCTGAGGACGTGCGCAAGGTCGTCCAGAACAACGGCGGCGGACACGTGAACCACACGATGTTCTGGCAGATCATGAAGCCGAAGGGCGGCGGCGAGCCGTCTGGCGATATCGCGGCGCAGATCAAGGCCGATTTCGGCAGCTTCGAGGACTTCAAGAAGCTGTTCAACGAGACGACGGCGAAGCAGTTCGGCTCCGGTTGGGGTTGGCTGATCTTCGAGGGCGGCAAGCTGAAGATCGTCACGACAGCGAACCAGGACAACCCACTTTCGCAGGGTCACTACCCGATTCTCGGTAACGACGTCTGGGAGCACGCCTACTACCTGAAGTACCAGAACAAGCGGCCCGACTATCTCGCTGCCTGGTGGAATACGGTGAACTGGGATGAGATTAACAAGCGCTTCGCGACCGCAAAGAAGTAAGGCGGTCAAAAAGAGTTGGAGAGGGCTGCCTTCGCGGGCAGCCCTTTTTTGCGTTGCTACTTCACAGCGGCGACAAGAACGCCGAACGGCTCAAGGGCTATGTTGTCGAGCGGCGCTGCTTCGACCGCAGAGGAGGGAGAGTTGTACAGCGGCCTGGCTGTTGTTCCCTGTATGCCCTTCGCAGCCAGATTGACCGAGATCGTTCTTGGCTCGGCGCTCATGTTGAGGGCTACCAGAACAGTCGAACCCTCTGTCCTGCGGAGATAGGCAAAGACGCTGGGGTCGTCTTCGTTCACGGCTTCGTACGATCCGTCGCGGAGTGCTGGCTCGGATTGACGCAGGGCGAGGAGACGGCGGTAGGCGTTGAAGATGGAGCCGGGGTCCTGCTTTTCTTTTTCGACATTGTAGGTGGCGGCAGTGGGCGGAACGGGGAGCCAGGGCTTCGAGGAGGTCGTGAAGCCCGCCTTGGGAGAGGAGTCCCACTGCATGGGAGTGCGTTCGCCGTCGCGGCCTTTTTCCTTGGGCCAGCCTAGTTTGCCAATAGGATCGTGTACGTCTTCGATACGGGCTGGATCGGTGGTGCGCATGCCTAGCTCTTCGCCGTAGTACATCTGCGGGGTGCCCCGAGTGGTGAGGAGGAGCGTAGCCATGAGCTTTGCGATCTGGTCGTTGTGGACGCCGTCGCCGTAGCGATCCCAGTGGCGGGGCTGGTCATGGTTGCTGAAGAAGTACTCCGGCTGGCCCTGGGCGGTGTTGCGATCAATCTCGTTAAAGAGGCGGCGGAACTCAGGGGCGGAGAGCTTGTTGACGTCGGCGATCTGGAAGTCCATGGGGAGTTGGACCTCGTCGCCGTTACCGTAGAGCTTGGTCAGCTCTTCCACGTTGGGTTCGTCTGCTTCGGTGATGAGCACCGGGTCGCCGGGATATTTGTCGACGACCTTGCGCAGGTCTTTGAGGACGTCGTGAACCTGGGGGTAGTTGTCGGTGTACTTGTGCTCGATGTTGCGGTCGCCGTAGACGTTGGTTCCGGGGAGGTACGGATCATCGTGGAGGTCGGGATCTTCGAAGAGACGCGAGACGGCATCGATGCGAAAGCCTGCGACGCCTTGCTTCATCCAGAACTCGAGCACGCCTTCCATCGCTTTTTTGACTTCGGGGTTGCGCCAGTTCAGGTCCGGCTGCTGGGGGTAGAAGTAGTGGTAGAAGTACTGCTTCGTCTTGGGGTCGAAGGTCCAGGCGGAGTGGCCGAACCAGGACTGCCAGTTGTTGGGGGGCTGGGTGCCTGGCTGACTGCCGGCCTTGCCGTCGCGCCAGATGTACCAATCGCGTTTGGGGTTGGTGCGGGAGGAGCGTGACTCCTTGAACCAGGCGTGCTGGTCGGAGGTGTGGTTGATGACGTAGTCCATGATGACGCGGATGTTGCGCTTCTTCGCCTCGGCGACGAGGTGGTCGAAGTTCGCCATGGTGCCGTAGACGGGGTCGATGGCGGTGTAGTCGGAGATGTCGTAGCCGTAGTCGATGCCGGGCGAGGGGTACATGGGGGTGATCCAGATGGCGTCGATGCCGAGGTTCTGAAGGTAGTCGAGACGCGATGTGATGCCGTTGATGTCGCCGATGCCGTCGCCGTTGGAGTCCTGGAAGCTGCGGGGGTAGATCTCGTAGATGACGGCGTGCTTCCACCAGTTGTCGGCTTGGGCCTGCGGAGCGGCGGGCTGCTGTGCAAAGGTGGTTACTGCGAAGGTCAGTGAGAGTAACAGACACTTGATGCGCGACATAGATCAATCCCCTGTTGCAGTCGAAGTATAGGGTAGCGCGTTACGAGGCGTCGGCGCTGTCTATCGCTTGGA
>Ga0193753_10003194_pt1 | contig 12314 bp, 15 predicted proteins | sample H1c2metaG_FD_144925 | JGI IMG/M metagenome (GOLD analysis project Ga0193753, IMG submission 144925) | Soil microbial communities from a riparian zone of the East river system, Colorado, United States - H1c2 | ecosystem: Environmental > Terrestrial > Soil > Riparian zone | place: USA: East... | reverse complement strand
CGTACTGGCTGTTGCCCTGAAGCACAACCCAGGCTGGGTTATTTTCCTGGTTGTATTTGTCCCGGGCTTCGTTCAGCCAGCCCTGCATGATCCATGCACAGCCGTGCTGAGTAACCGGGTTGGTGAGCTTGTATGTCTTACCTCCGTCTGCACAATATTTAAGTGGCGGACTGGCCATCCAGGTGAGGACAAGTGCCGGGAAACTGGTGTTGATACCGTCTACACCAGCATCGATAAGTGGTTGAGACTCGGCAGTTGTGTTGATGGTCCAAGGATACACCTTCATGCCATACTGATGCGCCTTGGCAACAAAAGCTTTTGCAGCAACTGGGTCCGTGAGGGCTTCCTTGGGTACTTGCAGTGATGAGAACAGTCGCGTGGTGTTATAGTCTGCAGGAAAATTATTGCCGCCGAAAAATCCTATGAACTCCACGGCTTCATATCCCGTGGCAGAAGTTGCCACCGTAGGGCAGGCAGTGCGGAAAGCAGTCATATTGGGTTGTGCGATGGTGTTTTCTCCGCTAGAGACCAACACCCTGCCGGTAGCGTTTTTGCTCGTAATAAGAGTGCAGAGCGCAGTGGCGGCCGTTGGAGTAACTTGCTTAATCTCTATACTGATGCGGTCGTTCGGGAAGGCATCCAATAGCTCCGACACTTTTACGATTTTAGTAGCATTGGGATCGGTAGAAGTGCGATACGGATAGATCGGGTTAGGCACGGTAGGGTCCGGCGACCAGTCGTATGCGATGTTACAATTTTGATAGAGATTGTTATAGCTCATTGCACTGACGGGACCAGTACAATTGGAGCGAAAATCGAGGGTTTCGTCATGATAGAGAACGAGCTCGCTGTTGCTCGGCTGCCCAGCAGGCGCTGTGTTAGCCGTAACCAACATGTCTGTATCAAGCGCATCCGCTCCTATGTTGTGTGCCTGAGTAAAGGCCAGCTTGACGTTCGAAGGATATTCACCTTCCCCACCCTGGTGCGCCATGATAAGCGGGTGGTGGTCGCCAGACCGTGGCTGATACCACGGACCAGTGGCCGGGATAGCCTGGGCTGCTGGTGCCACGACACTTGTTAGAATTACTGAAAGAAGTGCGATAAGTGTAAGTTTTATTCTCATGAAATTTATCTTAACACGCACCAAAATCGAGTGGTGCCGAAATATTCACAAAACGCGCGTACTACCTAGGGCATACTTTGGAGACCTACAAAAAGTTAAGTTCCTGTACGCCAGACGTACACCACGCTTAAGTATAGCTTTGATAGAGGAAGCGGTCTGCGACTGTTATTACTTCCGCAAGATCTTTTCCATTGCCTTGCCGTTTGCTAACTCGTCGATTAACTTATCCAGGTAGCGAATTTCTTGCATGGTTGGTTCTTTGATGTCTTCCACTCGGACACCACAAATCATGCCCTTGATTAAGGCCCGCGAAGGATTGAGCCGAGGAGCTTTCGCAAAGAAGGTCTCGAGGTCTGTCTGTTTTTCCAGCTGAGTTCCTAGCGTTTTCTGGTTATATCCCGTCAGCCAATAAATGATTTCATCGACTTCGGCACCAGTGCGGCCCTTTTTTTCTGCCTTGGCGATATAAAGGGGATAGACCCTTGCGAAGCTTATTGTATAAATCCGATGTTTTGTCATGCTTATCACTTACTCCTTTTCGCCTTATTCAATTCCACCGCTTCCAGGACGAGCCCGTTTAGCGCAACCTCATCCACGGTGTCGCCTTCGCGAAATTCTATGGCACGATCCGTTTTGCTATGTAGACGCGCGTTGAAGAGTTTCTTTGGATCCTTTATATGGACACCTTTAAAGAATACTAATTTCACGTCGTTCTTAAATGTTTCAGCGATGCATAATATCCCATCGTGGGACCAAGCAGGGAGTCCCTCTGGTCTAGTGGGCATTTTCCACTTCACTTCTTCAACCACAGTAGGGTCAGCTTGCTTGATCACGGCACGCAGCCGCGACAATATCTCACCCTTCCAACTACCATACATTTTGATTATGTCATCTATTTGCCGAGAGGCGGATTTGTCTTCCATAGCTTTCCTTCTATTCATCATACTATTATAGGCGAAGCAAAATGCTATAGTTATGCCCATGTCTGAGCTTACCTTTTTTGCTGCTTTTCTTGGTACCTTTTTATCAGTTACATTTTTGACTTCTCTTACCTACAGAGAGCATAACCCCGAGCTGCCTCGGACATTCAGCGCGCTGGTGGCTCAAAACAAAAAACTGGTGAACTGGTTTCGTGCGGCGTCAGCGATATGCCCAACGCTTTGCTCGGTCACCATATACTTTCTCATAGTACCCAATGTGCGTTACGGAGTTGCCTTGTTTGTGGTCTGGAGTATATGCTACGCCAGCGAACTACTCTTGGCTCTATTTCCCGAACGAGGCACGATAGAAAAACAGTTGCATGGTTTCTTTGCATATTCCATGGGTCTGACTATGCTCGTGACAGCTTTCATACTTGCTCTTACCTTGAGTGATGGTTACAGGACATTCGAAATAGGAGTTACGGTGGGTATGCTTGTTCTTGGAGTCCTTACGCAACTCGATAGAAAGCGCTTTATTTTTTATGAGCTCGCATTTATCTATTCGTCTCATGCTTCAATACTCATAGCCGCGATTGCATTAAAGTAAGGTGAGCCCGATCGAGTTCTTTTATTTTGGTAAACTATCTAGGTAAACACCTAAAGGAAGGTTTGTTATGGATATGAAGCTTGAGCTAGTAGCGGTACCTGTTTCAGATGTAGATGCGGCTATTGATTTTTACGTTAATAAAGTCGGATTTACTTTGGATCATGATCATACGGTCAACGAAAACTTGCGCTTTGTCCAGCTGACGCCGCCAGGGTCGGCTTGCTCAATAACCATCGGCAAGGGTATAGCCACAGACATGAAGCCAGGCTCGCTTAAGGGCCTCCAGATGGTGGTGAATGACGCAAAGGCTGCCCATGACAAACTTTCAAAACAAGGTGTCGAGGTTAGCGACGTTGAAACAATGCCTTGGGGTATTTTTGTCTACTTTAGTGACCCAGACGGCAATAAGTGGGCGCTGCAACAAATTGTTCCACAAAAATAGCCAGCCAACGACGATCCTAAACGCCAACTATCTGTTTCCATGCAGTGCCATTATAATAATCGATCGAACCAGAGGTAATGTTATAAATCATCATGCCTGCTGTGGGCGAAGCCACGGCGTCTCTTTGGGTGGTGGTCATCCTGGGCGGCATGAAGGGCTTGGTGGTGCTGACGACATCTAGGCTGGCATTGGCGTTGGGGGTTGCCGTGCCAATGCCCACGTTGCCACCGCCGGACTGCAACAAGACGTTTCCGTATAGCCCCGTACCGGTCGGGACACCACCTTGGACAGCAATGTTCCCGCCTGCGATGTTGGTGCCGCTGCCGCCCGTACCACGAATCGTGTATGCTCCTGGGGCTGCGTTAGCCACGCCTTTTCCGAAATAGACATCGGTTACCGGGCCGTTTGGATTACCGGCGACGAACTGGCCAGCGGCGGTAGTGGTAGCTGTAACACCTAGGGCAATAGAGCCTAGATGCCCCGAGTTGGCGGTATTGCCTATCGCCAGCGACCACGTATTGGAGGCAACAGCACCAGTGCCTATTGCGATGCCACTGTTACCAGCAGCAGTGCCAAGCATGGCAATTGAGGTGCTGCCCGAGGCGGATGAGCCTGACCCCATGGCTATAGCATTACTGCTTGATGCGTTGGCAGCCCTACCAAATGCAAACGAATTACTACCAGTGGCAGTAGCTATTGAACCGATAGCCAACGCGTTCTGGGCGCCAGACACTGCGCCTTGTCCCAACGCGACGCCACCACTGGTAACGTTGGCGGTCGCCCCGTTTCCAATAGCCGTAGAATCCGGAGCATCTGCCGCAGCGTTTGTGCCCAGAGCCGTGCCATTTGAACCAGCTGCTGTTGCGCCTGCCCCAAAATGCTCGGAGCTGGCACCAACGCCAGGAACGGTTATGCCACCGGAATTGATAGATACTACGTTGGTAGTTTTGTTGTATGTAAGCCCTGCGTCACCACCAAAGGTGCCAGCATCATTGAACTGAACTTGGGTAGTGGCGCCGCCTGGGGCACCTGCCGCAGGAGCAGCCCACGTATTATCACCACGCAGAAAGGTGCTGCTGCTAGGCGTGCCCGTTGCCGAGAGATTGTCCAAATCTATAAGCCTGGCCGTGATTGCTTGACCAGCGAGAGTTAGGTAGTCCTGGCCGATTATAGTTACGTTGACTGAGTTATCTGTACCAGCTGCGTCTACACCCAAGGTCGTACGAGCCGCTGCGGCAGTTGCGTCATCCACCAGACTGGCTCCAAAGATGCTGATGGTAGTGTTGGCGGGAAGGGCGAGGGTTTTGATGTCCGCGTCAACCTGTGAGTTCATGACAGCACCGGCCGCAGTTACACTGGCCGTGTTTGTAACGTCCGCGCCAGCTGCTATGCCGTCCAGCTTGGTCTCGTCAGCAGTAGTAAAAGAAGCAGTAGTAGCGTTCAGTACTGCGCTATTGGCGTGCGTATGCCTGGCGGCGGTGTTCGCGGCTACGTCAGTATTGTTGGATACCTCCGCGTCAAAGTCGGTCACTTCGGAGGCGGTGTGGGTATGCGAGCTAGAAGCCTTACTGTTCAGAGCAGTCTGGGTGGCCGTAGAGATAGGCTTGTTGAGGTCTGACGTATTGTCTACGTTGCCTAAAGCCATGTCAGTCTTGACCTGAGTGGGCGAACGCGCAGACCAGACGCCGCTCTTTCGTTGCATCAGATCGTCGTCGGCCGGAGCCAGAGCAGCTATAGCCGTAAGGTCGGTGTCAAGGGGCTGCCGGGCTGCAAGATCGCTTGTCAGATTTTGAACCTTGGCTTGAGGGAAAGAGTTGTCCGGGACGACAGGGGCCGAGGAAAATGTTTTAATACCATCTATCGTTTCGTTGCCGGTTACATGTACCACGCTGACATCATCGGCTTTGCCGCTCAAACCGGGAACTGTTGGGGCTAGGGCAGTGCCACCGAGGTCTCCAGCCAGCTGAATGACACCCGGTTCACTCGCAGTAGCGTCAGATACTACCGCATCAACTGCCGACGCCTTCAAGCCACCGATTGCAGTGTGTGACTGGAGCAAATAATCGTTGAGGATATCTCCCCAGGTATTGTCGTCTGCTCCAGGAACAGGAAGTCTAGCCATGAACCGCCTTTTACGCCATGTTGCTTACAGTTAACCTAAAGAGTTGAAGGAATATTAACAGACTGACATTAAATAATTATTAAATCCTAACTCTGCTACGGAAGGGCATCCCGTCGGCCAGACCACAGACGGCTAGGCCAAATCCTCCCAGCCTTATCTACCTGGTGTCTATTTTTTTCAGTATTTCTAACAGCTTTGTGGTGGTATTCCAGCTGCGGATGGTCATGGACCGATAGACCGGCGTACCGACGATTTTGCTGAGCCGGCTTTTGGTACGCTGGGAGCTGAGCCGCTCCGAGTAGACAACGCCATCACCTGGCCATACCCTGTCGACCCCCTCCCGGGGACTGAATACAGGCATGGCTTGGGCCACATCAATACCCATCAGAAAAATTGCATCGCTGTGATATTTCTCTGGACTGTCACCAAAGCCCTTGGGCTTGTTATCGACGACTGCCTGGAGCTGACGCCGAGACAACACCAACACTTTTATGAGCTCGGCGTCAAGCTTGAAGCACTTTGGCAAAGCCTGTTCAACCTGAGCTTGTATCTTATCAACTGATTTGTCCGACTCTGCAATCACATTGCCACTGGCAATATAGGTTGAGACATTGGAAAAACCCAAATCTTCCAAACATTCTCTCAGGCCTGCCATCGGTACTTTGTTTTTGCCGCCGACATTGATGCCACGCATGAGTATCACGTAGGTATTCATTGACAAAGTGTCACCATATTTAGTTATATTTTTTCTTCAGTGCTATGTATGACTTTTTGATCAGGTTTTCTAAAACCGCCATGTCAACATCGGCTAGCTTGTTAATGTATAAACAACTCACACTCGTTTTATGCTTGCCCAAGTCTTTTAACAAATCCTGGTAATCTGCAAACCCCAACATAATATAAAGCGTCAGGTTCTGTTTTCGGGGAGAGAAGCCGGTTAGTGGCCAGTCGCCCTCTTGCTTGCTTCTATCCGATTTATAATGGTACTGGCCAAATCCAATTATGCTGGATCCCCACATCTTGGGTTTCTCGCCAGTTATTTTTGAAAATAACTTCAGCAGGGTAAGGCTGTCTTGCCTTTTTACTTCATTGGGTACTTTATGTATAAAGTCTTCTACACTGGCGTCATTGACGGTTGTTTTAATAGTGCCCATACGATCATCATATCAAATCTGGCCCACGCTAGATAATATGTTCCCGACATATACGTCGAGCCAGATTTTGACCTGATTGCGCTGTGCTCTATTTGATCTTGTAAGTACCACGGGTGTCTAGAGCAGGCGGAGCCGTAAGTGCAATGTTCCTGCCGCAGCCTACCGACCGGCGCATGCCAGCTCGCATGTATGGCAAGCGAAGGTTAGAGTTAGAGAAGAGACCCCAGTCACTCTCACATCCCGGCACCAACCATACGTGTAACGTCCACCAGCCAGGGTTCACTACTGTCTGGCCGCCCAAGGCCGTGCACTCTTGTGGGCTCAGAACGTCGGCTGCCAGCAATATGTTGCTACTGTCTAGGCACCAACGGTCATGTCGCAGCCAGCGGTCGTTTTTGCCCACAAAGCCTTCTGGCGGTGTGTTCCCAGGTGAACGGACGAAGTAGGACAATCCCACTATATTAGCGTTGGACTGCGCCCCATCGTACAAGATCTGAGCCGGCCGGCTTGGATCGAATGACAGGTTGGCCATATTGGTATTCTGGTAGTGTACCCCCACCCCGCCTAGGTAGTTGCTGGTTCGTACATAGCCTGCGCCTGCAGCGTAGGCTGCTATGGGATATCTAAAGGCAACGTCGCGTGCGGTCTGGAGTTGGTTACGCAAGGCGCTACATTCTGCCGTGTTAGTTGAGGGCATCCACCAGTCCGTCCCAAGCTTGGACGTCAGCACGCCGCCCAGGATTTGCCGGTTATAGTTTGGGTTTACTTTGAGTTGGGCAAGCACTGTCGCCTTGTTCAAACCCAAACTTTCGTCTGTAAAGACATCAACCCATTGCGCCAGCGAGAAGCCCACGGGCGCCACCACTTTGCGATCCGGCAGTGTACTGACTTGTGCTGCAGTTAGGTTGTACGGATTGGTGTTAAAGGTCATGTCACAGCGGCCCGGTGCAGCAGCTGCGCTGCCTCTGCCCCAACCACCTATGGCCGTCCCCACTATACTAATCAGAAGTACCATTGCGACTAACCGCCGTTTGCTTGTCCGCGGTCGTTTTAGTTTTATGTCCGCTACTGTGTTTTGTTGGTTCATGGCGCTCCCTAGCTATTATTGTCTGCTAAACAGAAATATAACCCAAAACTGTGTGGCGGCAATTAGAAATCCTACATAGGATGTTTTATTTTGCTAGACGTCACAATATATTTATATCGTTATGCAGATCAGGTACTGTAAACATCTTGTATACTTACATGGTGCACAATTTACTGGGCAAACGCATCTTGATCGTACTGGGTTATGTTATAGGAATATATCTAATTCTCCGGGCGGTTGCCGAACCTTTTCTGATTGATTACAGCAACCCCGAATCATATATGCACGACTGGGGCGGCCCAACGTATGCAGGGGTTTTAATCGTTCATATGGGATTGGGAGTTGCTAGCCTGGTTGCCTACTTGTATTACCTGAAAAAGACTACCGGTAGAAAAAAGTAACTCTGGCTTTTTACTATTCGCTATCCATGTATTAGCCGGCAAATATTTATCTGCACTCAAAAAACACCGCCAGCTAGACGGTGCTTTTTTAATTCTGAGTTGCTCCCAGGCTACATTGCCATTGCTTCATAAATCCTTACGCCTGAGACTACGGGGCAGCCTTTGGCGATTTTTTCGGCTTCGTCCATGGTTTCTGCGTTTACAATTGAGTAGCCGGTTATGGCTGCTTTGTCTACGGACAGTTCCTTGGATCCGCCGGGAGTCACTTCTCTGCCGGCCCCAAATGGATTGCCGCTATCAACCATCTTGTCTCCGACCGATGCAAACCACTTGCTCCAGGCTTCCATCATGTCTTTGGCAGATTCTTCATAGCCCACGTACAAAAATACAAACTTTTTCATCTTGATTTCCTTTCCTTAGGTTTTTCCGCTCGTTCCATACTGGCAACATAGTTTTCCAGCGTTTCCTGCTGAGTACCCCAGTACGCGCGGTATTGCTGTATCCAGTCCTGCATCAGCAAGAGTTGCGGCCTGTTTAGTGCAAGAAAATTAACTCGACCACTTTTCTTGCGCACCACAAGCTTTGCCTCCTCCAGCACCTTGATGTGCCTGTGGATTGCCGGCAAAGACAACTGTTGCCCAGCGGCTAACTGACCAATAGATGCCGGCTGCAGGCCAAGTGCATACACAATCTGCCGCCGCCGTTTGTTGGCGAGGGCGGCAAAGACTTGGTCAAGCTCGGCGGCATCTGTATCAATCATAGTTAACAACAATGTTAAGTATACGACGACCTGGGCTCAAGGTCAACCATCTCGCCATCAGCTCATTTGGAAAAGCTAAGTATTTACCAGGCAGTGTATGGGATCGGAACTATACTGAGGGTTTAAACAGGAGCTTGTATGAACCAAAAAGAACTCGCTATTCTCGCCGATAAGTCGCTGCTGGGTATTATCAATCAAATCAAAGACGAGCAATGGGACATGACCATGCCCAAGGATTTCCCCACCAATGACCCCTCCAAAAAATCTACACTGCTAGAAATCATCGATTATCACACATACGACAACGCCTGGATTCCGGACATGCTGGCCGGCAAAACCATGGACGAAGCAGGTAAAGACAAGTACGACGCCGACCTAAAAACCCCGGCCAATCGCGCCAAGAGCCGCTACGCCGAAACCGTAGCCGCCGCCAAAAAAGCCATTGAAGCCGCCGATGACATGGACAAAACCGTGCATTGTTCTTTTGGCGATTTCAGCACCTTTGACTATCTAGGGCACATCATCGTGTTCCGCGGCATGCGTATGCACGACATCGCCAAAGTCATCGGCGTCGACGCCAACATACCGGACGAACTGGTGAAAGGCCTGTGGAAATACATCGAGCCGCAGGCAGAATATTTGCGCAAAATGGGCGTCTTTGGCAAAAAGGTACACGTGCCGGCAGACGCACCACTCCAGGATCGGCTACTGGGCCTTACCGGCCGTCAGCTCTGAGTGCCGCCCTCTGGCTTTTTGGTTTCGAGGACTATGTCTTCCTTTTGGTCGGCGGGTTTTAGAATAGCGTCTACTAGTTGATCCAGTTGGTCGTTGGAGAGATTGGCTTTTACGGCATATCCTTCGATGCCCTGGCCGCGCAAACCGGCCGGCGCGTCGACTTCATTTAGGTTTGAGATAATCAACACCTTGATGCCCCTGCCCCAATCGCTTTTGCGCATGGTTTCCAGGATTTGATCGCCGGCTATTTTGGGCACCATCAGGTCCAGCAGCACCAAGTCGGGCAGCTCGTTTTGGATCATGGTCAGGGCGGCCACGCCGTCATAGGCCACCCGGCAGGTATAGCCCAGCAGTTCCAACCGAGTTTTGTAAATATCAGCTAGGCTGACGTTGTCATCAACGATGACGATTTTATGCGATTTTCCGAATTGTTCCATAGTGTTTACTTTAGGCTAAAGAACCCGGATTTACCACCATCCGGGTTCTTTGTTCTGGTTTCTAGAAACACTTATTGCAAGTGCGGGACGTCGTCGATGACGTTCAGGATAACCTCTGCTTTTTTCATGTCGTAGAACGAGTACATCAGCTTGTCTTGCGTGCTTAGCTCTGCATGGCTCCAGAGGTGATAGCATCCGCCGCCGGTCCCGGTGGAACAACCTGGCATGACGCTTTCACGGACTTTGGTCCATGGGCCTTGGGGCGAGCTAGCTTGCCACAGCCGGTAGTGGCCGCCATAGGTCAGCTGTTCCATGAGCACATACCCCCTGCCTTGGGCGGAGAAATCACCTACATCCAAGGCCAGTGTGCCCAGACCACTATTGCCCAACACATCACTGGCCTGCTGGTAGTCTGTAGTCCAGCCGGTTGCGGTCTGGTACTCATAGGTTGCACCGTTGTGGATGGAATTCAGCGGAACGCGGGCGGTGATGGCGCGGCCCTGCAAACAGGCAGCAAAAGGTTTGAACAGGTTGTCGCAATTGTAGCCATACATATACATATAGTTGCCAGCAAAGGTGGGATGAAACAGGTTTTGCTGCCAGGGCAACTTGGCACCCGGTCCATCGGCGCTAAAGACAATCTGGTTGGCTATAATTTTGTTGACGGTGGGGTCATAAGCCGCCACACCGAAACGCTTGGGGATGAGGTCGAGGCCAGACCAGTTGCCGTTTACATCTTGGGCCACACAGACCTGGATGTAGCTGACAAACAACAGCTGCGAAGCGTCGCTCACCTGCACCGGTGTGGTGCCGTTCATCAGCGTGGCTGGAGCGGCCGAACCGGCCGAAACTCCTAGCGCCCAAGTGGCAGAGTATGCGCACGGCTTGCCATAGCTATCCGTGAAGTTGGCGGGGTTAGGCAAGAACAGGCTGGGCGATTGCGTATTGGCGGCCGTCGGCACCGTAGGAGGCGTGGGAACATGACTGAGCGTAGTCGGCACCTGACCTGATGCCGATGGACCTACAGCTGCAAACGTGCCTGGCCAGAACGGAAAGGCAGCGGGATACGGATTGCCGTTGGCGTCGTACTGCGCAGTGTCGCAGAATAGCCAGAGTGATTGCGAAGGGTCAGCCGGCAGCGGCGCACTGTATCCGCAGTCGCGTGATAGCCGGCGGCCGGTTTGCGTCTCGTAGTTGGTCATGACCTTTGCCATAGGAGCCACGGCTGCCCGGGCGGGCAGAGCCACAGATACCACCAGTGTTGCGGCCGCCAGAATCACCCGGCTTGCTACTTTTTTGATCACCATTTCATACTCCTTATCCCTAGATGTAATAGTTAACCTTGTTAACTTAATTAAATCATCTCTTTGTAAAGTTTGCAACTCATCAAACCTCCTGCCTGCCACGGAATCATGTACAATAGAGGAGAAACATGAATCGACGCTCTGTCACAACAAAAAAAGTGTTGCTTACATCACTTTTTGTCGATGCAATTGACGTTACCACCAACGTCACGGTTGCTATTTTTACGGGCAGCGTAGTTATGCTGGCAGAAGCCATGGAGGGACTGGCAGACATGGCATCTGTCAGCATGCTGTTGGTGGGCTTCAAGCGTTCGCAAAAGCGCTCCAACAAACAACATCCGTTTGGCTATGGCAAAGAGCAGTATTTTTGGGCGCTGCTGTCGACTTTTTTGATTTTGGGCGTGACCTCCACGCTGTCGTTCTTTTTTGGGCTTCAGGCTTTTCTGCATCCGGAGCCGATCAGGTACGTTGGCGCGGCCTACGTGATCCTGACCATCGCCATCTGCAGCAACGGCTACGCGCTGCAGTTGAGCCTGCGCAAGCTCGACGCACAGAGATCGTGGCGCCGGTTTCCAAAGACCTTTATGGAATCCTCGGCCGTCACCCTAAAAACCGCTATCGTACTGGATGCCATGGGCACGTTGGCGGCGCTCTTTGGCCTGATAGCGCTCGTTATCTATGGCATTACCGGCAATGGACGGTTTGACGGCATCGGCGCCATGTCGATTGGCGTTATATTGCTGGCACTGGCACTGCTCCTTATATTCAGCACCAAAGAGTTGGTAACAGGCAGGAGTGCTCCGGAGGAAATGGAGCTGAAAATCCATGACGCAGCCATGAAGATCCCCGAGGTTCAACGCGTGCTAGACCTGCGCACCATGATGTTAGGACCGGACAAGGTGCTGGCAAACATCGAAATTCATCTGCAGGACGACCTCACAACCGACGAAATCGAAAAGATTATAGACAAGATCAAGCGCCGCGTCCGGCGGGACGTACCCATAGAGGTACACGTGAACGTCGAACCGGAAACCCCGCCCAGAAAACGTAGCTCGGCTGTCTGAGCTCCCTGACTCAGACCGCGTGTTATACTAATGCTTGATTTAAGAGGTCGCCATGTCAGACACCCTAACCGGTCCCCCACCCCCGCAAGATGAAATGCCTCCTCAAGAATTGCCTGACCCAGAAACAGAACAAAACGCCGCACCTCCCACACACGAAG
>Ga0193753_10003193_pt1 | contig 12319 bp, 10 predicted proteins | sample H1c2metaG_FD_144925 | JGI IMG/M metagenome (GOLD analysis project Ga0193753, IMG submission 144925) | Soil microbial communities from a riparian zone of the East river system, Colorado, United States - H1c2 | ecosystem: Environmental > Terrestrial > Soil > Riparian zone | place: USA: East... | reverse complement strand
CGCTGGGAACGCCTTACCTCAATGTGAAGGACTTTCACCTCAAGCTGGACAGCACTCCGGAAGAGATCGACGCGGCCAAAAAAGAGTTTGCGGATGCCGGCCTGACGCTGGTCGGCTGCGGCAACGTCAGTTTCAATAAAGACGACGACGCCGACATTCGCGCGAAATTCGAATACGCCAAGCGCGCCGGCTTTCCACTGATTGTTTGCGCGCCTACCGCCGAGACGTTACCGAAGCTCGAGAAATTCGTTAAGGAATACAACATCAAGATCGCCGTTCACAACCACGGACCCGAGGATAAGCATTTTCCAACACCGCAAAGCGTGCTGAAGGCGGTCAAGAATATGGATCCGCGCTGTGGCCTGTGCATGGATATCGGGCACACTTCGCGAACGGGCGCGGACATCGTCGAATCGATCGTCGAAGCCGGTCCGCGCCTGCTCGATATGCATTCAAAGGATCTGGCCGACCCGATGGTGAAGGAGAGCCAAGTGCCGGTCGGTGACGGCAAACTGCCCATTCCGCGTATCTTCGCTCAGTTGATCAAGATGAAATACAAAGGCTGCGTGAACCTGGAGTATGAGATCCACGACGACGATCCGCTGCCCGGAATGACGAAGAGTTTTGCCTACATGCACGGAGTGCTGGCCGGAATCCAGACCGCTAAGTATTCGTCCTAAAAGCTGGCTCGGTCCCGTTCCGGCGGCTTCAAAAGCGAATAAGTCGCGAGCGGAGCCTTGGTGTGAAAATACTTCTGATAGGCGGCCACCCAGTTTTGGGCGATCTCGCGTTGCGCCATGGGAAGATCCATTTTTCCGTTGCACACCATGGTGTGGAAGTGATCTTCGAGCGCATCCTTCACGTGAGCGTTCCAGCTTGTGTGAAAGTAAGGCTCGGGCCATAGATTGCGAACGTTGTCCGATCCGCCGAGAGCCGGCGTGATCAGAAAATCGATTTCGTAGGCATCCGCCCGCGCTTCACTAATTCCATATTCTTTAAGGACCTGCCGCTTGAGGACGTCGGGAATCCCGGGGACGTTGTCGGACAGCAGACAAGCATTCGCGCGATCGATGAACCGGACAGCGCCGGGAGTGAGGTCACTTCGCGGAATGGCGCCTTCCCGAACGAGGGCGATCGATTGATAGTGCCATAAGAATGCGGCGAGCGCCGCCAAGGCGATCAGTGCCGACGCCGGCAAGGGCCAGTATGACGGCGCACGGGCCACTCGCGGACCGGGCGGAGAGCGATGGGTGCGCACATAGTCGGCCATGGCCGTTTCGAGCTCAGAAGCGCGGGTACGGCAGGCGCGGCAGAACATCCGATGCGCGCGGACACGCGCGGCCTTACGCCAAGGCAGCTCGCCGTCCGCGGCCAGAAGCAGTTCCTCGTCCGAAAAGTGCGCAGCGTGCCGCATGGAATTATCCTTGATCGCCACGATCGCCGCGCCCGATCCGGTCAAGAGAACGGGCTAATGAACCCGCCACCGATCCGAGCGACATTCCGAGAACCTCCGCGATTTCGCGGTAGCGAAGACCTTCGGCCCGCAACGCCAGACAGCACCGATCCTGCTCCGGGAGGGCGCGCACGATGGACTGGAGCCGCATTTGCCTCTGCGCGGCGACCGCCTGCTCTTCTGGGTTAAGAGCGCAGTCGGCCATATCCGGCGCCGTATCTGACTGGATCGATACTTCCATGCGGCGGCTAGCAGCCGCGCGCCGCTTCAGCCCGAGATTATGAGCGACACGAAATGCCCAGCCGCGCAGATTGCCGCGAGGCTTTTCGTGGACGAGATGCTGAAACAATGCGAGGAACACTTCCTGCACCACTTCCTCTCCATCTTGGACGCTCAATCCCGAAGAGAGCGTATGCCGAAGCAGTCCGTTGCGCCAGGCGTCGAACAGGAACCCAATTTCCTCTTCAAAGCGCTGAATTGTCAGTAACGCCAACTCTTGAGATCCGCTCCGGCGGGAGCGGTCTTTTCCATCCTTTCGAGCATCTTCGGCAGGTACATCGTATTGTAATGCAGGCGCGAGAGATAGTTGGGGAGAGCCGGATCGCCATTCCAACAGTGCTCCGCGCGGTCGCCGTATTTCACTTCGCCTTCGTAGGGCGGATCTTTTGTACCTTTCAAAAAGTCTTCGATGTAGTAGACGGCGTCATTCAGGAAGTAGGTATCGGCCGAGCCCACATAAATATGAATTTTGCCGCGCAGCTTCGGCCCTAATGTAGGCCAGTCGCGCGCCAGTATGTGGCTCAGGTCGTAACGGTCGCGCCAATATTCGGCCACGTTATGATCGATCTCGCCCGTCTTCTTGTTGAAGATCTTTTGCGGATAACCGTCTTCGCCCACGGGAGAATAAACCGCCTGCCAAATATCGAATTGCTCGCCGGAGCGCCCGTTTGTGCCAAGCGCCAGCTCGTAGGAATTCAAGTCGCGTTGCGTGGCGGTGACATGGCCGAGATAATCGCGCATGCCGGGCTGGTCCACGCTTTTATGAGGGCCTTCGATGGCAAAAGCGTTTTTGTCGCGGTAGATGTCGATGGTGGTGAAGGCGCGAAAGTCGACCGGATCCGGGCAAGCCGCGAAAGTGCCGTTGTAGTGGTCCGGATAGAACATTTGCACGGCGAGGGCTTCCCAGCCGCCGGTGGAACCGCCGTAGAGAAAGCGCGCCCAGCCTTGCTCGATGGCGCGAAACTGCTTTTCGATCGCGGGCATCAATTCCGTTTCGATGGCGTCGCCATACGGGCCGAGGTTGGCTGAATTGACGGCGTACGAATCGTCGTAATACGGATTCGCGTGCTGGATTTCTACGATGAGGAAGCGCGGAAATCCGGAGGCGGTCCATTGTTGGTAAAACTTATAGGCCTCTTCCTGTTCGATGCGGTTGTAGCCGGAGATGTGGAAGCGGTCGCTGTAGTCGGGCTTGAGATTTGCGTCCGGCGGCTCGGTCCGAAATCCTTCGAAATCCGCCGGGAAATGGCCTTCGAACACCGCCACCGGAAAATGCGCTTCGGTATGTTCATCGAATCCCGCCGGCACGAGAATATTCGCGCCGAGATAAATCGGACGGCCCCAGAACTTCGAGAGCAGCTCCGACCGGATGCGGAGATGGCGAATAAACCGCGTGTCCTTCGGCGCCGGGATAGGCGGTATTTCGCGGTCGAGCTCGATGGTGAAAGTCTTGTCCGAATTGGCCGTGATCTCGATCTTTTGCGGCGTATTGTAGAAGTTGCCCGGCGCGAGGTTCCAATGCTGGCCCTCGCCGCGATCCATCGGCAACTTCACGTTGTGGCCATCGGAGCGATGAAAGGTCTCGTAGCGATGCAGAACCGCTTGCACATAGTATGCGCCGGGCTTCACGCGCGCAAGGCTTGCCACCGGATAGCCAAAAGCGGAAGCGTCTACCGTCGCGGTTTGGCCGGGCCCCAGACCGGTCACGTCCACGCCGAAAATCATCTGGGTTCCCGGCGTATCGTTGATCTGCATGCGCGGTTCGGCGGAAGGATCGGTCGAAAGAACCAGCAGCAGACGGCCGTCGATGGCCGACGCGCTTCGCTCTTTCGGAAAGCTGATTTTGAAAGTGGGCGCGGCCGCCGCAGCTCCAGCGAGCAGCACGAAAGCCAGCCAGCGGCAAATCATTTGGGATTAGTGTAGCGCCGCACGCGCCGGAGTTTGAGCGGGATTATCTTCGAGTTCCGGAATCTCGAGCGTCGTTCGAGTTCCCTGGCCCGGTGTGCTGTCGATAGCGAAACGATAACGCGCTCCGAAGAGGACACGCAGCCGCTCGTTTACGTTGCTGACACCGATACCGGATTCAAATAGCGTTCCAAGCTTCGATTCGGGAATGCCGATGCCGTCGTCCTCGATCAGGATGTGTAACCGCGTGCCTTCGAGCCAGGTGCGGAGCCGGATCATTCCGCCGTCGAGCTTGCCCGCCAGTCCATGACGAATGGAGTTTTCGACAATTGGCTGCAAAATCATGCTCGGCACCAAGCGGTCCTGCGTGCCCGGGCCAATCTCCTTCTGGAAGCGGAGCTTTTCGCCGAAGCGCACCATTTCAATAGCGAGATAGTCGTCGATAAACGAAATCTCCTCACGCAGCGGGGAGTAATTTTCGGTCTTGCGGAGCAGTCGGCGCATAATCTTCGCCAGACGATAGATCATGTTGCGCGCGTTGTTCGGATCGAGCCGGATCAGAGTGGAGATCGAATTCAGGGTGTTGAAGAGAAAATGCGGATTAATCTGGTTTGTGAGCGCGGCGAGACGCGCTTCGGTGAGCCGTGCGCGCTGCATCTCGACCAACCGCTCGGCGCGAAAGCTGCTCCAGACGCGAATCGGAAGAGAGACCGCAAACAAAGTGGTGGCGGCGGATGCGGCGAACAGCCAGGAGTTCCACTTCACTGGGTCAAACATGAAAAAGGAATTGCGCGAAACAAATTGCGCATGAACGCCCCACCGAAGCAGCTCCGTCAAGGCGACCAGGGCGTTGCAGGCCACATTGAAAGCGGCCAGTTCTACAACGCGGCGCTGGATGGCATTACGGTTCAGCCGCAGCGCCTGACGCAAGAAGCGATAGAGGTTCAGATCGACGAATGGCGAAAAATACCAGATGTCTTCTTTTCGTGGGGCTAAATCGTGCATGAGCGCGCCGATCAATCCGGCCGCTGAAAAAAGCGGCATGGACATCAACTTGCCGGTGAACATGTCGGGCAGCGACACGCAAATGCCGGTGATGAGCCCGCTGACGTAGCCACCCAGCATTCCAGCGATAAGCGCGCCTTCGAGCGCTAGGTCAACGGCTTGATACGTATGATGGCTCAGAATGCGCACTCCCGCGCTCGCGCCAAACAACACCGAGAAGATAAAGGCAAGCTGGATGCGATCGCCGACCGAGCGCTCGTCGCGCAGCAGGATCTTTTGAATGCGGCCAAAGCGCATCAAAATGCTCGCTATCGAAGCCGACACCGCCACTTTGAGCAGCAGCGCGGCTAACTGTTGTTCGTTGAGCATTATTCGTTGAACATAGAGTGGCTTCTATAATAGTTGGTAACATCGTTTCCCTGAGCTTCAAACTAAATAAGGTCGCTGAAGCGGACTTTCCGACCCGCTTCGGAGCATTTCGCATATTCGGCTTCGAAGGCGTGCGCGAGAACGAAACGGAAGAGGCGGTCGTGCTCAGGCTGGGCGATCCGAGTCCAGCGCAAGGCGCCCTGCTGGTTCGCATCCATTCCCAATGCCTGACCGGCGATGTATTTCATAGCCTGCGCTGCGATTGCCGGTCGCAACTCGAGCTGGCGCTCGATCAGATCGTGGCCGAGGGACGCGGACTCCTGATCTATGAGCATCAGGAAGGCCGGGGTATCGGGCTGCTGAACAAACTGCGCGCCTACGAGCTGCAGGACGGCGGTCTGGACACGGTCGAGGCCAACGAAAAGCTCGGTTTTAAGGCAGACTTGCGCGACTACGCGCTGCCTGCCGCGATTCTGCAATATTTTGGCGTGAAAGAAGTGCGGCTGCTCTCGAACAATCCGGACAAGGTCGCGGCGCTCGAAAGCGCCGGCATCCGGGTGGTCGAACGCGCGCCGCTGGTGGCTCCGCCGCTCGAAACCACCACCGAATACCTCAAGACCAAGCGCGATAAACTGGGGCACTTATTTTAGTTGCTCGCGTTACCATGAAGAAACCGCTATGAGCCTCGAAGACGTAGCCAAGCGGGCGAAAGTATCGTCCGCGACGGTTTCGCGCGTGCTCAACAATCTCGATGTGGTGAAGAGCTCCACGCGCGCGCGCGTCGTGAAGGCCATCGCCGAGCTCAACTATCACCCTAATTTGCATGCCCGCACGCTTGCCGGCGGGCAGAGCCGCACCCTGGGCATCGTGGTGTCGAACATGGAGAATCCGTTCTTCTTCGACGTCTTTCAGTCCCTCGAATCGGACGCCCACGCGCATGACTATGAAGTCGTGGCGGCCAACACCGGCTACGAAGCCGATCGGCTGGTTTCGAGCATTCGGCTGATGATGGGCCGCCGGGTTGCCGGCCTGGCCGTCATCGTCTCGGAAATGGACGCCGCCCTGCGAACCGAATTGGCGCAAGGGGACATGCCGGTGGTGTTCTATGACGTCGGCACGCCGGGCAAGAACAGCACCAACATACGCGTGAACTATCGCAAGGGGATCGAGAAAATCGTTCAGTATCTCCACAATTTGGGCCACACCCGTATGGCGTTCGTAGGCCACCATGCGAAGCTTGCGCCGCTCGATGAGCGGAGGAAAGCGTTTCTCGAAACGGTAAAACGCTACTCTCCGCACGTGGAAATTACGACTGAAGCCGACGCCGATGGCCCGGAAGGTGGAAGAAAGGCCGCACGCCAACTCTTAGCTTCCGGTTTCAAGCCCACTGCCATCATTTGCGTGAACGATTTCACGGCTATCGGAGTTTTGCGCGAACTTCGCGATCAGGGCCTGCGCGTTCCCCAGGATGTCTCGGTCACGGGTTTCGACAACATCAAGCTTTCCGAATTTTGCTTTCCGGCCCTCACCACCGTTCATATTCCGCGCGAGAGCATCGGGCATAGCGTTTTTCAAAGCCTGGTTCCGAATTCCGACCGCCCCGCCGAGCCAAATCGCGAGATTTTGATCGACCCGGAATTCTTGGTACGGGATTCTACGGGTGTTGCACCCGACGCTTAATTTGCAGCCCGATACTGCTTCAAACCATCGACACTAAGGGTATGGAATTCAGACAATTGGGCCGTTCCGGATTCATGGTTCCCGCGCTAAGCCTGGGTACCGGCACCTTTGGCGGAGCGAATGAGTTTTTCCGGGCGTGGGGAGCGAGCGGCGTGGCCGAAGCGACGCGTCTCGTGGACATATCGCTCGACGCCGGGCTGAACATGTTCGATACGGCGGACGGATATTCGAACGGCGTGGCGGAAGAGATCCTGGGCAAGGCCATACACGGCCGTCGCGATCGTGTGATTATCTCAACCAAAGCGGGCTTCCGCGTGGCGGAAGAACCGAACGCCGTCGGCTCTTCGCGCCAGCATCTGATCCGCGCCGTCGAAGGCAGCCTGAAGCGGTTGCAAACCGATTACGTCGACTTATTCCAAATTCATACCTTCGACGCATTGACACCGGTGGAGGAAACACTCGCCACGCTTGACGGCTTGGTGGAGAGCGGCAAGATCCGCTATATCGGCTGCTCGAATTTCTCTGGCTGGCACCTCATGAAGTCCCTCGCCGCTTCGGAGCGTTATGGCTACAGCCGCTACATGGCGCACCAGGCTTACTATTCGCTGATCGGGCGGGACTACGAGTGGGAGTTGATGCCGTTGGGCATCGAGCAAGGCGTAGGCGCGGTGGTGTGGAGCCCGCTGGGATGGGGACGTTTGACGGGGAAACTTCGACGCGGCGCGCCACCCCCGGCCGTCAGCCGTCTGCAATCGCAAGCGGTGGTCGATAAGGGCCCGGCCATCCCGGACGACTATCTTTTCAAAGTCGTAGATGCGCTGGATGAAGTGGCGAAGGAAACCGGCAAAAGCGTTCCACAGATTTCCTTGAACTGGCTGCTGCAGCGGCCGACGGTCGCCAACGTCATCGTAGGCGCGCGTAACGAGGAGCAATTGCGCCAGAACCTGGGCGCCGTGGGCTGGAAGCTTACGCCCGAGCAAATCGCGAAACTCGACGCCGCGAGCGCCGTGACCCCGCCTTATCCCTATTGGCACCAACGCCTGGCTCCCGAACGCAACCTCCTGCCGGTATAGAACTCCTACGCCCCTGGTCTAGGGATTTAGCCGATTGCGGAGAAGGCGGTGTCCTCGGTATCATGCTGAGGCAGACCTAGTAGGAGTACCTGTTTTGCGCCTTCTTTACACTGTCCTTTGGTGCGGCTCGCTAATTATTCCAGGGCTACACGCCGCCATCTGGCGGCCGATTACGCCGGAAGAGTTGGCTCTTAAGAAATCGAAAGCCGATCCCGAGGCGGATGCGGAGGGCCTGTTTCGCGAGGTCCGCGTTTTGAATGAAGTGGGCGGATCGAATTATCCGCACAATGTCATCTCCGAGTACATCCGGCTCAAGATCTTCACCGACCGGGGCAAAGACAAGTATGGTACGGTGCAAATTCCGTATGCTGGCAAGAGTACCGTCTTTGCCGTCGCCGGACGCACGATCCGGCCTGACGGAAGCATAATCGAGCTAAGCAAAGACGCTATTTTCGACCGAGTCATCGTCAAAAAAAGCGGCCGCAAGACCAAGGCGATTTCGTTCGCGATGCCCGCCGTCGAGCCGGGCGCGATCATCGAATATAGCTGGAGCACGAACCCGGGCGAGTTCATTTCACGCTACCTGCCGTTAGACGTTCAGCAGGACTTTCCGATCGACGAAGTGACGTTTCACATCAAGCCGATGTCCTCGCAATATGTCGCATGGCCCGCCATGCGCGATATGCCATTCCGCTGCGACGTCGATCCGCCGGGCAGGGACCGCGAAGGATTTGCGGTGCTGACGATTCACCATGTGCCGGCGTTTCACGAAGAGCTTTTCATGCCGCCGGAGTACAGCGCCAAGCAATGGGTGCTGGTCTATTACGAGGAGAATTCGAAAAACAATTCCGATCAGTATTGGAAGGGAGTGGGGCGCGACATCTACCGCGAATACAACCAAAAGGTCAAGGTCACCGGCGACGTGAAGAACATCGCGGCCGCGGCGACCGCCAACGCAAAAACGGATGAAGAGAAAATTGCGCGGCTCGTCGACTATTGCCGGACCAAATTGAAGGACGTAAACGGCCGCAGCATCACGACCGAAGAGCGGGAAGGCGCCAAACTGAACAAGAACACCGCGGACGTGCTGAAGCGCGGCGTAGGCGACGCCGAAGACATCAACTACGCTTTCGCGGCGCTCGCGACCGCGGCGGGTTTCGAGGCGCGTGTCGCCAAGCTGGCGGATCGCGGTACATTCCTGTTCGATCCGGTCATGCGCTCGGCGTTCTTTCTCAACAGCTATGACATCGCCATAAGGCTGAACGGCAAATGGAAATTCTACGACGTCACGAACCCGAATCTTCCGGCGGGAGTTCTGTCGTGGCGCGAAGAAGGAGTTCCGGCGCTGATTGCCGATCCGAAAGACCCCGAGTTTGTGACCACTCCTTTGTTGACCTCGCAGGAATCGAAGATCGCGAGATTCGCCGATCTGAAGCTGTCGAGCGATGGCGTTCTCGAAGGCGACATCCGTGAAATCTGGATGGGCAACCGGGCGGCGGAATGGCGCGAACGCTTCGCTTCGATGAACGACGCGGAGCGCGAAGACGATTTGCGGCAGGAGCTGAAAGCGCGCTTCGCGCAATTCGAGATGAGCGCCGCGAAGTTCAGCGGGACGGAAGATTCGTCCAAGGCGGTTGGGATGAGATACCACGTCAAGGTAGAAGGATACGCGCAACGGGCCGGCAAGCGGCTGTTCGTTACGCCGGCGTTCTTTGAAGCTGCCCTTGGCGCAAGATTTACGGCTGCCACGCGTGAGCAGCCGATCTATTTTCCTTATCCCTGGTCGGAAAACGACGTGATAACTATTCAAATGCCGGAAGGCTACTCACTGGACCATGCGGACGCACCGGCCCCGCTGGCGTTTGCTCCGATTGGCAACTACGCGGTGAAAATTTTTGTGAAGCAGCCGAACAACACTCTCGAATATCATCGAGAGCTGGTGTTCGGATCGGACAAAGTTCTGGTCTTCGACACGAAAGCCTACCCGGCGATCAAGGAAATTTTCGGCCGCATACATGAAGCGGACGCCCACATGTTGACCTTGAAAGCCGACGCCACGGCGCAGTAGGAGAGAACCTGATGCAAAATTGTCGTTTGGCTATCACCGCGATTCTGTTTTGCGCCTGTTCGGGCTATGCCGTGGCCTCGAAAGAGGCGCCGTCGTGGGTAACAGAGGCCGCGTCCAAGACCCTGCCCAATTATCCGGGCAAAGTTCCGGCTGCAGTCTTGCTCGAGGAACAGCGCGTCAACGTCGACAATTCGGGGCTGGTGACAACCAGGACCAGGCGAGCGATCAAGATCCTGACGCACGAGGGACAACGCAGCGCGAACGCGATCGTTCCCTACTTGCGCGGCGGCAGCCGGGTAAACGGATTGCACGCATGGCTGGTCGCTCCGGGCGGCTTCGTCAAGACGTACGAGAAAAGTAGCGTCGTGGACATGGGCTCTTTTGACGAGATGGAGCTCCATAACGATTTCCGCTTTCAGCGCATACGTGCGGATAACCCGGAAATCGGAGCGGTGTTTGCGTATGAATCGGAGGTTGAGGAGCGAGCGCTGTTTGCGCAGGACGAGTTCGCGTTTCAAAGCGGCCTGCCGGTTCTCGATTCGCGCTACTCGTTGACCGTTCCCGCGGGCTGGCAGGTCAAAGGAGTTGTTTTCAATCATGCGCCGATCGCCCCGCTGGTGGATGGCTCGACCTATACGTGGAAGCTGTCCGATCTTCCTTTTCGTGAACGCGAGGTGAGCGGGCCCGGAATGTCCGGCCTGGCGCCGCGGCTCGCTATCACTTTCCTGCCGTCCAGTACCGCGGCCGGGATATCGGGCACATCCTTTGCTAGCTGGACCGACGTTTCCCGTTAGCATACGGCGTTGAGCTCGGGACAGGATGAAGTTACACCGGAGCTCGCGGCAAAATCACACGCCCTTACCGGCGGCGCGAAGACCGAATACGCGAAGATCCAAGCGATTGGCCAATACGTACAGAAGATCAAATATGTGGCTATCGAAATGGATCTGGCGCACGGCGGCGGCTACAAGCCACATTCGGCCGAGCTGGTTTTCCGCAAGCAGTATGGCGACTGCAAAGACAAAGCCAATCTGATGCGCGCGCTTTTGAAAGCCGCCGGGATCGAGTCTTATCTGGTGAGCATCTATTACGGAGATCGCAGCTATGTGCGCGAGGAGTGGCCTTCGCCCAGCCAGTTCAATCACATGATCATCGCGGTCCGGGTTTCTAAAGAGACCAATGGACAGACGGTCGTGGAGGCGCCGCCGTTGGGCCGGGTAATGCTGTTCGATCCAACCAGCGAAATCACGCCTTTGGGGGATCTACCTTGGCGGGAGCAAGGAAGCTGCTGATGGCCGGAGAGAAAGGCAATATCTTGAAGATGCCGTCAACCGCCGCCGAGGCAAATAGTATGGACGTGACGGTGAGTGCCGAGCTTGCGGGCGGAGGCGCTCTCGAAACTTCATGCGATCTGCGGTTGCACGGCCAGGCTGCCGACGAAGCGCGTGCAAGCAAATTCTACGAGAACCCCGAAGAGTATCGGCGCGGAGTGCTTGGCTTCTTTTCCGGGCGGGCGAGCGGATTGACTTTGTCGAAGCTCGATGCGACCGACCAATTCGACGAAAACAACTTCCGGCTGAATCTCGCGGCAAGTTCGCCGGCCTACGGCCAGTTGATGCAGGGGCGTTTGCTGATCTTTAATCCGTCGATCCTGCAGCCGGATCGGCGAATTTTCCCGGTAAATGAAACTCGCGCCCAGCCGATCGTTCTACGCGCGGAGACTTACCGCAAGCACGTCCGCATCAAGCTCCCCGCCGGCTTCACCGTGGACGAGCTGCCGCAAGCGGTGAAGCAGCATGCGGAGTGGGGAGAGTTTTCGCTCACATTCGAACAGAAAGCCGGAGAGCTGCTGATGGAAGAAGACCTGAAGACCGACGCGGTCACTCTGCCGGCCGGCGAATACAAAGAAGTCAAGAAATTCTTCGATCAGTTCAACGGAGCGGACCAGCAACAGGCCGTACTAGTCAAAAACTAAGCGTCTCTTCCGCATATGATACTCATGTGAATCGCCGAAACTTCTTGCGTAGCTCGGCCGCATGCGCGTCCACTCTTTTCGCTGCTCCAACCGAGAGAATTCCGATCATCGACAGCCACATTCACCTGTTCGATGTTTCTCGTCCACAGGGCGTCCCGTGGCCGCCTAAAGACAGTTCGATCTATCAGAGCTCGCTGCCGGATGGATACCGGAAGCTCACGGCGTCATACGGCATCGTGGGTGCGATTGCCATTGAGTGCAGCCCGTGGCCGGCCGACAATGAATGGGTGCTTTCTATCGCTGCCAAGGAGCCGATCATCGTGGGCATGATCGGAAACCTGGAACCCGGCGCACCGGATTTCGGCAAGCGTTTGGAGCAGCTTCACCGGAACCCTCTTTACCGCGGCATTCGCTATGGGAATCTGTGGGGCCACGATCTCGGCACGGAAATCGCAAAACCCGAATTTGTTGCGGGCCTCAAATTGTTAGCCGATGCCGGCTTGGTGCTGGAC
>Ga0193753_10003192_pt1 | contig 12320 bp, 8 predicted proteins | sample H1c2metaG_FD_144925 | JGI IMG/M metagenome (GOLD analysis project Ga0193753, IMG submission 144925) | Soil microbial communities from a riparian zone of the East river system, Colorado, United States - H1c2 | ecosystem: Environmental > Terrestrial > Soil > Riparian zone | place: USA: East River... | reverse complement strand
TGAAATTATCGTTCCGTTTTCCCCGATCGTCTTGCAGATATAGTGGAGGATATCTCCCTTCAGGTGAACGACCTTTATTCCCGTGTCGACCGTTATTGTATCGTGTGGGTCCACACCATCCCAGCGTGCGATGCGCCTGTCAAATAGCCGCAGCTTGGGTTCGGGATACCAGGAACCATGGCGAATGAATTTCCCACAATAGTTAGCACACCTGTTCATCTTATAGGCACTGGCCGAGAAGTTAGGCTTCTCCTTTGCAATCGAGTGTCTCAGGACATCATCCAGCGCCTCGTCTGCATCCAGGCTCAACACAAAATCGTTGGAGGCGAATTCGAGGGCCTTATTCTTCTGGGCAACATACCCCGCAAATGCCTGTTGATGGATGATGGCCCCCATCTCCCGCGCGATCTTCACTGTATTGTCCGTCGAGAAAGAATCGAGCACGATTATTTCATCCGCCAGTTCCCTGACCGATTCAATGCAACGACCGATATTCCGCTCCTCGTTAAATGTTATGATAACAACTGACAATAACCCCATTCCTCTATTTTATAGATATCACTATTCTGTAACATTAATTGTACCGGTAAATATTTTTACTTGTTTCCGGCCCGGCAAAATTACCTTTACCAGCTAGAATCGTTTTCATGAAACAAAGAGACCCGCTATTCTCCTCTCTCTTCCTGCTCTTCCTGCTATTTATCGCCTCCTTCTTCATTCCTTTTCCTGTTGTCCTCAACGTGATTGCCATGGGCCTGCTCGTAGTTGGCGCCCTTCTTTACGGGAAGCCAGCGGAGAAGATCCAGCTGCTGAAAGAGAGAAAGCATATCTGGTTCATGCTCGCCTTTGCCGCAATGCTGCTGGTCAGCTTTCTCTTATCGTCCAATCACGCCTCGGGGTTGCGGGCCCTGCAACTTCGAATACCATTATTATTATTTCCTCTTAGTGTAGGTCTCCTAAGGCTGCGCCGGGTGCAGCGAAATAATATTCTTCTGTCCATGGCCATCATCGTCACGCTCGCCTGCCTCGCCTGCCTGTGCCGAAGTGTCTACCTCTATCAAAAAGATCACAACGAGGCCTTGCTCTATAATGATTCTCTTTCCTCGCTGATCGGTCAGCAATCCATTTACACTTCCATCCTGGTCAACCTCTCTATCTATATCTTCGGCTGGTTCCTTTTCTATGTGGCTTCATCCACCTGGAAAAAAATCCTGCTCTTCCTGGCCATACTGTTTCTCTTTGTGATCAGCTATTTACTGGCCAGCCGGAATATGATGCTCATCCTCTATGCCACCACCATTCTCTTCGCATTCTATTCCATCATCAGGAAAAGAAGATACCTCGAGGGCGTCACTTTACTGGTCGCGCTGTTCATTGTCGGCTTCCTGTTCTATAAGTTCTTCCCGAAAACGATCAACCGTTTCAGGGAACTCGCCTATACTCAATTCAGCTACAATAGCCAGGGCAGGGAAAGCCACTATGCCGGTGTTCTCGAGGCCGATCAATGGAATGGCGCCAACTTCAGGCTGGCGGCCTGGCATTGCGGCCTGGAATTATTCAAAGAGCACCCGGTGTTTGGCGTTGGTCTCGGCGATAAGAAAGACGAATTGTTTAAGAAGTATGAGCAGAAACAATTCCAGTTTGCCATCACCACCCGGAAAAACGTACATAACAATTATCTTGACATTCTCTTTAGCCTCGGCGTTGCAGGGCTCATCCTGTTTATACTTGGTTGGGTTATTTTGCCTTTCATCCGTTTGGCAAAATCCCGCGACGGCCTCGGTATTCTAATACTTCTCACGTTTGCACTGGCGATGTTGACAGAGAATTATTTTGACCGGGGTATTGGGGCAATGCTTTTCGGATTCTTCATCCCGTTCCTTCTTGCAGAAAGAACCAGGGAGAATTAGCAACCCACGCCCTCAATTATTATCCTTCATATACAACTCCACCGCCTTGTTCGTATCGCCAAAATATTCTATTTGCCCATTTTTCATATAGGCAGCGCGTTTGCAATACTGTTTGATCACCTGCATCCCATGACTTACCAGCACCACCGTTTTGCCCTTGATCCATGAGCTCTCGAAGACCTGGATAGCCTTTGCTTGGAATTTCATGTCTCCAACAGCGAAGATCTCATCAAGAAACATGATATCTGCGCCTGCATTTACCGCTATGGAAAATCCTAATCGTGCTACCATCCCCGACGAAAAATACTTGATCTTACTATCTATAAATCCTTCCAGTTCGGCAAACGAAACAATCTGGTCGAAGATGGCGTCAACCTCCTTAATTTTCAGTCCGAGAACCGAAGCGGAGACATAAATATTCTCCCGTGCAGTAAGCTCGTGGCTCATTCCAACACCCAGGTTCATCAACATAGTCGTGCCGTTTATCTTCACAAATCCGGTATCGGTAGGATAAACACCTGCCAGTAGCTTTACAAGAGTAGACTTTCCACACCCGTTACGTCCGATAAGTCCAATGCATTCACCTTTCTCTATTTCAATTGAGGTAAGCTTAAGAGCCTCTACACGTTTTGTCCGGGGAGGGTTAAACAAATTGAAAAGACGATGCTTCACCGTATTATGGCTGTCTTCAGATATCGTAAATGTCTTACTGATATTTTTAGCCGTCAATGCAATATTAGATTCCATTTGCTTTTTGTTATAATTTTTCAGCAGCCTTCGACCCAAGCTTATTTAATGTTATGATGCCAATACCAAGCAGTATAAGGGCGTATGCCCAATCCCAAAGAAATAACTGTGTGTCTGGAGGCTTACCATCCATCATCACTATTCTTCCATTGATGATGATGCCAGCTATCGGGTTGCCCAAGTCGAAGGATGGCAACGCCTGCCGGAACGTTTTTAAGTTGTAAAAAATCGGTGACAGGAAAAAGAGAAAGGTGGTAAAAACCATCCATATCTGGGTAATGTCCTTTGCGATGATATAGATATTGGAAAGTATTAATGAAATACCCAGGGAAAGGATAAAGAGATTAAGGAAGAGCAGGATGATCCAAAAATTATTCCATGACAAGCCGTTTGAATTCTTTTCAATCACATTGTAAAAAACAAGAAACATTACAAAATTGAAAAAGAACCCTATCGCATTACTCATCAAAGTGGAAATATAAATTTCCAGCTTGTTCATATTACTGTACTCGTATAGGTATTTCTTCGCGCTTAAAATTTGTATCGTGCCGGTCGTCGATTCAACAAAGAAATTCCATGTTATTAAGCCGATAAAAAGAAATGAGGCAAATGATGGAACATCGGATTTTAACACAATTTTGAATACCACATAATAAATGCCGATATCCATGATCGGTTTCAACAACGCCCAAAAAAGGCCGAGCTTGTTTTCGTAGTAACGCAACTTAAATTCAATCTTTGCCAGCAGCCAAAGCCTCTCCAACTTATTCGATCGTCCGAACCAATCTTTCACAATTCTGATTAACATAAATTTATTTATTGAAAACTCTATAAATTTTATATGCAATTGTTTTGACGTGCCTGTTCTTCTTTACCAGGGATATGACCATCCTCGAAAGCCGTCCACCAAATGGCACCTTGTCTAAAAGGTCATAATCGAGAGTCGGGTTATCGAGGTTGATGGCAGGCCCATTTGCATTCAACAGGTTGAAAAGGCTGGACGCAAATTTAGCATAAAAGGCCTTGTTTTTGTTTGCGATATACTCCTGCAATACCAACTTTTGTGCCCTATTAACAGACCTTATCATAGAGTTATGACGAACCCGGTAATAAAACATTGTTTCCGGGAACACCACGCCATTAAATCCTTTTGAAACAAGCGAAATAACGCTGTCGTAGTCCTCAAGCCCCTTGAAGGCCATATCAGGGTCATTTAGCCCTCCCGCAAGAAAGGCGTCCCGCTTATAAACCAATGCGCTTGAATCGATGGTATTATGGTACAGTATCAGCGGTGCTTCGGGAGTCACCGTCGGCCAGGTCCTCCCCGATCCACCAAAGTACCTTGTCCATGCTCCTGCGAAATAGACATTCTCATACCTCCGGAACACCTCGATCGCGTTCTCATAAAAAGCAGGTGCAATTTTATCATCGGCATCCAGGAAGGCCAAAAATTCCCCCTTTGCATTCAAGGCGCCGAAATTCCGGGTATTTGCCAACCCTTGATTCTCCCTGTCAATGATCACAATGCCTTCCTTGTCTCTATATTCCTGAAGTTTCAATATACTATCCTTATCTGTCGATCCATCATTGACAATAATGATCTCCATGAATGAAAACCGCGACGCCCGCAATGACGCAACCGTTTCGTCGATATACTGTCCCATATTATAATAGGGAACAACGACCGATAGAAGTCCCTTCGTAAAAATTCCGTTTCCCGTTTCAATACCTTTTAAAACAGCATCATCTTTTCCACTCGTAAACGGAAACCGGGTCCTCCTGGTCTTTGCGTTCGCCACACACTCCTCTACCACCTTGATCTTCTGCGGGTAAATAGCAGCAAAGGCGAAATCATTAAGAATTGTCTTCCTCGCGTTGTTACCGATATTATTTACAACCTCCCTGTCCAGGGAAAGAATTTTGTTAAGCTGCCGGGAAAAACTTTCCGGCTCATCATGGTCGAAGACGAATCCATTGAAGCCATCTCTGACTATCTCGGCCTGGCCTCCCTGCTTCGAGACCAATACGATCGTTCCCAGCGCCATCATCTCGAGCACTACATAGGGAAGATTATCTACCGTACTGGGAATAATAACAACTCGCGAAGAAGACAGTCGCCTCTCAATCGCCTGCGGGGCTATCTTTCCCTCGATGATCAACAATCCCTTGTCAATATATTTCCTGTATTGTTGCTCCACCACATCGCCCATCGTCTTACCCATTGGGTGGTAGACGATATCAACTCCTCCGATCACGTAAAGCGGTTTGTCGAATCCCTTCTCCCACAATAGCTCGAAATAATTCAGCAGCTTAAAAATTCCCTTCTGCGCAGACAATTTTCCATAAAATACGATCTGTCCATTTCCTTCGTCTACGGGAGATGCAGAAGCATTGGTAGTTTGAAAAGGGTTGCGAACTATACTGCGACTCTCACTGATAAAATCAAACCGCTTTGCCATCTCATCTATGAGGTAGTTGCTGGGAGAAATCAGGTGATCGGCGGCCTGCAGACAAAAGCGCTCCATTTCGCCTATCCAGAAATTGGGGTATTTGTATAATGAAACGTGATTGAATTCCAGGTAAAGAAAAGAAGGGGAATGAGCTGTAATCAAAACCGGGACATCCCGGCACCAATCGTATAAAAGTTTTTTGAACTGAAGAAGATAATATGCTATTCCCAGGTATTCCTGCGCTTCGATAATATCGGGCTGCCCTTCTTCCTCGATTGTCTGCTTTACCACGTAGGCAAACTCGTAGCTTATATTGGTTACATGTCCGAGAAAAGAAGAGGATCGTGTCTGTGATGGATTGAAACGAATGATCCGGATGTTTCCCTCTTCCGTAATGGCTCGTCCGCTGACGCGCGCATCATTGACAAATACCGTAATGTTATGACCATTTGCCGCAAGCATTCCAGCAGTTTGATAACAGTAGGTACCAATGCCACCACCAAAAAAAGGCGGATATTCAGAAGTTAACAACCAGTACTTCACTGTTTATATTTTGGCGCTTTATTATCGTAGAGCGAACGAAAAGTTCTCTTGCCCATAATTACCTTGATTAAATGCCCGAATTGTTTGTACCATAGGGGTAGAACCTCATATTCAGCGTGATAAAATTTTTTCATTTTGATGATATCGCTGAACTCCAGCCCGGAATCGCTCAACTCCTTCGATTTCTGCAACAGGAAATCCAGGTAGTCTGTCTTTGAACGAAGCGCTTCTTCAAGCAGCGTCTTTTCCCGGTTGCTTTTAGCCAATGATAAGGCAGTCCTATGATATGAGTTCAGGATCCTCACAAGCTGAGGATTTTCCTGTACCATTCTGCTCTCCGCGCCGCTGATCTCCCCAGCCAGCCTTCCGATAGTCTCTTCGTCATTTTCAACAAAAAATGATAAAGGCAACTCGCCAAGTGTAATTCTCGAAATAAACAGGTTATAGAAGGTGTCCTGCTTTGTAAACATACCCTCTTCAATATACACGAAGCCATTTGTCGCATCGAACTCCTCTATTACCGATGGCACAAAGGCAAATAGAAGATCAGAATACCCCTGCCGCATTGCCTGCCCTTCCATATGGTCGATCAACCTTTGCCCGAATGCCCCTGCATTGCCCTTGCCCTTAACGCTAACTACAGGCTGTTCATTTATTCGAACGTAGGAAGGATGAGCCAGGATAGAACAAAATATATCATCCCACCCGGTAGATGGAAGCAACAGACTCTCTTCATTGCTGGCATCGATCGTAATGGCAAAGAGGCCGGAAGGATTATCCAGGAAAACGTATTTTACCACCGCGCGGAAGCCATCTGCATCATTTGGATCAATGAGAAAGGACTTGACTTCGCGGTAATTAGATGTGCGCCCCGGCGCCTTCGGAATAACCTCATTTACCCGGCACAAAACAAAAATATTGGCTTCGCTAAACTCCATAAAATTTATACCCCTGGCTTGTCGATATCCAGGACATTATCCTCTCCCATGAATGAATAAATGTTCCATCGCCAAAATCAAGCGCATTCCCGGTTTCAAGTTCTGACCGGATCTCCATTAGAGACCGGTTTGCAAAGAAATTATTCAAAAGCCCCGTCCGTATCCAGAATATATTACCTGCAACAAAATCATAGTCCTTCGTCCGGATATCGTATTTATCCAGCAGGGAAAGAATTTGCCTGTTGCTGGTGCACATAAAAGTATTCTTGTCCTTGTTATACTCATTTTGAATAAACTGTTCCGCGCAAACGATCCCCACCTTTGGGTCTTCTTCGAACTTCCGGAATATTTTCGGGAGATATTTTCCCTCGATCACCCTGAAAAGCTGATCACGCCAAAGCTCGCCCGCGCCCAGGTGCTGGCTTTTCTTATCGTGTATTATCAATGTAACGTCGGAAGATATCCCTAGTTGGTAGGCCATATTCAATCCAAAAAGCTTTCCACCTATATCGCGTCCCTTATTAGGAGAGCTGATGATAATGCTTTCCGGGAAACAATTCCGCAGGATGCGTGTGAAATGCTCATTGCGTCCAAGGCTTTCGGAAAGATTGAAAACAAAAAAGGGATTGTATGGCAGCAGGGTCTGCAGATCATTGATAAAGCCCATCGCCAGGTCGGAGAAAAACATATGACATAATACCAATGGCTTAAGGGGACTCGGGCTATTGGCGACCATACGCTTGTGCGCCGGGAAAAAATCCACAATAAGGTCAAGGTTATAATTACTTTTCCTTTCGATCAACTCGAACGCCTGAAGCGCGTCATTGATATGCTCCTGGTTTTTAGTGACGAGATCCTTCTTAATGAAAGGAAATTTAAAGCGCTCGATAAGTTCCCTCCAGAAAAAATGCGTTGGATTGAAATCCCTGTTGTCGCCCCTGAAGGAAAAATTATTCTGACTGATGAAAGCTCCCCCTTTAAAACCGGCCCCCTGCAAGGCGGTCGAAAGGTAAATCTCTCCTTTATTGATAATTTGCTTCTTGCCAAGGCTTCCGAAGTCCTCTTCGAACACGTGTTTAAATTGATCTGAGAAATAAACTTTCGCCGTAAGAAGAAGAAAATAGGACTGTATATGCCAACCGCCTTGAGCGGAATCTGTCATTCCCCAAAAATCAAGCTCTCTTTCCTTCATACTTTGTATGATGGGTTCAAGATCGAACAAAGGACCGAACACGCTGTCATTGGCCAATAGCACATCGTCAACATCCGAAGGAACGAGATCTTTTTGCATGGCCCATTTCCAGGCGCCAAAGTCACCCCCCTTATTCTCACGTGTATTAACACTGCATTTGAAACTGGCGGTAAGTCTTTGTGAAAAAACCTCCTTTACAGGAGAATTGGATATAAAAACAATATAGAATCCCAGGTCAGCCAGGTGCTGCAGATAAGTAAATACGTACTCCGATACTTCATCATTCTCGTTGAAATGAGCGAATAAGCATATTGACTTTGATGTATTCAAATCGTCGCTGAGGTTTTATGAATTTTCGTGTGCTAATAATTCCTATTCTCGTATATATGCCATATACGCCTTGATATTCTCTTGAGTAACTGATGATCAACCCGGGAATGATTTGTGGCTGCAACGAGCGCCTTCTCAAACATGTTATTGCTGCTTATCCAGTCAGGCCAATCGGTCGCCGTTCTAACTGCACCTTCCTTCAATTTATTCAGCAACTCGCGGTGCTCGTGTAATTCATTGAGATAGCGCACCACCTCATTCTCATCATTTGTCCGCACAACGATCCCATTGTCCTGGTGCCGCACATACTCATCATGCCCGGTAACATTGTACACAATGCAGGTGCCCCCGCAGTGAAACATCTCAAGAGGTGGGCCAAACATGCCTTCCACAAGGCTGAGCTTAATGATAACGTCACAGGAACGGTATATGGTAGCCGTATGCTGCATCGGAATACGCGAGAACACCTTGTCCACCCCGTTCATCACATTTACATCGGAAGACGTCAGTAGCCAGCTTTCGTTCACACGGGACTGGTTAACCAATTTAATAGTATTTGGAACATTCTTGAAATGAACATCGATTGGTCCTTCGATAAGCACGCGAAGCCTATCATCTTCACGGTTAGAAAGGGATACTCCCTCCTGGTTGAATATCGTCTTGTCTATCCCATTTAAGGCAATGGGAACTTCATGCTGGTAGTTTTCTAATAAATATTGCGATATCCATTTACATTCGGTAATATATCCAAGCTCAAGTTCATAAGTTGAATCAACGACAGACCGAAGAGCCACCTCCTGCGCAGAATAAAACCTCGATTCGATAGATTGGACGAAATAGAGATAGGAAGCAGCATTGACCTTCCAGAGATTGAAAAATGTCCTCCACCAGGTGGCGATTGCAATATCAAAGGAAATACTGCCGAGTTCGTTGTACGTATACCATGAGATCCTGCAATTCTCCTTCTGCTTGATATAATTGTAAATGGGGTGCCATTTGATATCCTCCGGATAAACCTGCCTGTTGGTAATAAATGAAATATCATATCCCTTTTCAGCAAGCTGCATCGCATGCTGGAATATGACATTAATGCCACCGGATATTTCAACACCTCCGAGAAGGAATGCAATTTTACGCATGTTCATTCAGGTATTCAGCCAGCAAATGCTCAAATCCGTTGTACCTCAAATTAGTCTTCAACGGTTGGAGCGCCACCCGGTTCTTGTTAAAAGATGCAGATTTATATTTTCCCATCAGCAATTCATTGAAAAAAACTGGAAATGTTTTACGGCTGGAAAGAGCCATTTCGACTCTCTTCCTTCCACTCTCCGCAATGTGCCTGTACGCATCGTAATTAGCCAGGATGTTTCTACAAGTCTCGTACATCCCCCAGGGATCATTGATTTCAATGAAATCAATTCCGGGTCGAAATGAAGATGTGGGAGATAACGGCTCGGAGACAAGGAGAGATCCTGCCGCAACAAGAAACTGTGTCCTGGGTTCCCACGACAATTCATTTTCGGCATGAATATTTACCGAGATCTTGCTCTTGTGAATGAAATCCAGGAGGTCAGCCCCTACAACGCCGTGATTGATATGCAGGAAATTAAAGTCTCTCTTTAAGGGGCCGAAAAATTTATCACGATGAGGAGTCGACCGGCCTGAAAAGAATAGATCCCATTTTTTTTCAGTTGTGGCAGGTTTGATCAACTCGGTGGCCACTGGAAATGGAAAGTACCCACTCAATTCAATGCCCTGCGCCTCAAAGAAATTCTTGCTCACTTCATCGTAGTGGAATATATAATCATAGCTCCGGTCAAATATTCTAAGGAAAAACTCAAACCTGTCGAGGCTATCCTGCGTGTATTTAACAGCCCGGTCGATAATCTTGGGGAAGGGTTCAGAAGACAGGTTGACCCTGATGCCGCTAAGTGATTCCAAGACTGTTTGAGGCACGATCTCGCCCCGGAAGAAAATATTTATGTCCGCGTCAAATTCCACGAGATCTTTGAAAAAAGCCGGATCCTCGGAGAAACTATTTGAAAAATAACGGACAGAATATAAGTCTTCGAGTACCTTCTCGTAGTGAAATGAGAAATACTCCGGCTGCGCAATAAAGGCTACCGTTTTGATGGCGGTAATATCTTTCCGGTCTTTTGTCTGGGCGCGTCTTTGCAGGAAGTCTGGTTCGGCGGTTTGCATTGGCTTTATTATTTGAGTAGTGGTTGCCGATTCGCCGCTATCCGCTAAATTACTTTGAACAAGCCCGGCAGGCACTACGGGATATGGAAACGAGTAGCCCCCCCGTTCAGTAATAAATGCGGTCCGTCCCTCTCTTTTCCCATGAAAGATGTAATGTACCAGGGGATTAATCCCCTCGTCTTTTATATCCGCATAGTGTTGATAGTATTTATTTGTGCTAAAGGACTGTCCCGGATCGCGGCCTTCCTTATATCCATGCAGGAGATAATGAAGGATTGGATCAGCGTTATCGTCTTTCACATCCGGATACTTTGCCAGGTACCAGTTCCTGTCAAACAATGCAGAAGCATCTATTGCCATGTACTCATCAACGAGATCATGAGGCACATGGCGGTGTTTCTTCAGAAATTCGAGCCGGTATTTATTTTTCTCTTTCGTGCCCTGCATCGCCCACCTCATAAGAAGCAGGTTTTTGCGCATGAAAAATGGCAGTGCGCTAAAAAATTGTTTCCCGAATGTTTTTTGGCTTACAGGAGGATCAGTTTGACTCATAACAGGAGCAGCTTTGGTTGTTACTTGGAATTCATCATTCGAGCTATGAGTAATTCCCTCCTCTTCATGGACAATGGTCAATTCCTGCACATTGCCCAGCGCTGGAAAATCCACGGGGTTTGTATTGATCACACCGCTTCCACTCGATTCCTCATAACTATTCTGCGTATCTATAGTATCGTGTCGGGACTGACTAAATGCGGGTCGCTCAGGTCGTGCCAAGGCAGCCTGTGCATGGGCATGAAGCTCTTCCTTCATTATAAAATTCGTGAATTGGAGTTGACCCATCATCAACTCGCTCTTCTTTGCGGCTTCCTTCGCGTTCTTCAATTCACCGTTTAATTCATTGAGTTTCGCTTCAAGTTCTTTCAACTGATCCTGTCGACGATCGAGGAAAACCTGTAACCGCACGTTCTTTCTCCTGTAGAGATTATTCTCTATCGAAATATCCTTCGGCTTTTCTTGCGACAATGCCATCTGCTCCAGGGATTTTCTGCTAACAGCCAGATCATCTTTTATGAAAAATACTTCAAGGGTTTTCTGAAAGAATTGACCCCGCTCCGCAAAGAAATTCCTCAAAAAAGAATAATGCACCGCTGATTTATTGTCCTTAAATAAGGATCGCAAGAAGTCGTTATACCCTGTTCCTAACGCAATGATGCCTAAGCCGGATCCAAAGTCAAATTCGAAGTGATCGTACTTTGCTTTCAGCTCGTTCCAAAATCGGAAAACGCCGAATTCCCTTTCACGGACATTGATATCATGAAAGACGACAATGGCATTAGGCGAAAGGGCAGGAAGCCATGTTTCAAAATCGTGTTTTACCGCCTCGTAAGTATGAAGTCCATCAATATGCAAAAGGTCAACCGTACCATCTTCAAAATATCTTCTTGCTTCATCGAATGTCGACCGGATCAGGGTAGAGAATTTTGCATAATGATCTTTATTGTAGGAATTGACCTTGTCATAGACGGCATCGCTGTAAAATCCCGCGTGTTCGTCGCCCTGCCAGGTATCTATAGCAAAAGATTTTGTACTAAGATCCAATCGGTCAATGGCCTGGCAAAACGAAAAATAGGAGGTGCCGTTATACACGCCGAGCTCAACGACCGTTCCCGGTCTGAGATTTTCTATCAACCAAAATGCAAAAGGTAAGTGTTCAATCCAGGCAGATGGCTCCAGGTAGGCAGGCGACCAAAAGAAAGAGTCCATCTCCAGGAAGTCTTTTTTGTTCATCTCATTTGAGTTTCCGCTTGCCATGGTAGTGTTTCATTCTTATGCAGAACCAATAGCCGCAAAAAAAAGCAATCGGTCGAGCGTTTATGAAATATGACGTGCTGGTTCTTTCCGCACGATTATGATTCAGTGTTCCTTAAAATAAAATAAGTAGGCAAAATACCGGCTGAGTAGTCCCATTGCCCCTCTTCCGGCGGCGCAAATTCTACTTTCAGGATAT
>Ga0193753_10003190_pt1 | contig 12322 bp, 5 predicted proteins | sample H1c2metaG_FD_144925 | JGI IMG/M metagenome (GOLD analysis project Ga0193753, IMG submission 144925) | Soil microbial communities from a riparian zone of the East river system, Colorado, United States - H1c2 | ecosystem: Environmental > Terrestrial > Soil > Riparian zone | place: USA: East River... | reverse complement strand
AAGCGCGCCCAGGCAGCCTCCGCAGGCCGGGTTCGCAACATCCGGATTGAAAAGCGAGAACTGATCGTGCCGTTCGGTCACGCCCTCGTTGAGTTCGTAGCGCAGCCCGAGATTCGCCGTAAGCTTTGGAGTGATCTTCCAGTCGTCCTGCACAAAAAACGCGTGCGAGCGGAAGAGCATCTCCTGCGCGTTGGGCACGGTGAAATTGGCGTTGTCTACCGCGCCGAGCATGAAGCTCGCGAACGAACTGCCAGTGGCGCCAGTATTGTCCAAGGGGATGGCGGTTTCCAAACGGCTGAACTTGTACGTCCCGGTGGCATTATTGCGATTATTGACGTTCATGTGGAGCAGCGCAAGGCTATACCCGAATTTGAAGTTGTGGTTGCGCTTCACCCAGTTGACGCTTTCGTCCAGGCCTTCCTCGGTGTGATATTCGTCCCATAGCTTCGAGCTGTCCCAGCTATAGTAATTGTCCGTAGCGAAATTTACAGACGGAAAGCCATTGTTGTTATACGGATTGTTTTGGACTCCGCCTAGTTTTGTGCCCCAATTCTGTCCCGGCGGGACTTGCGTTACGTCGTGCTCAGGATGCGTTAACCGGTGCGCACCAATTGTAAGTGTGTTGACCACGGCAGGCGTGATTACTTGCGTATCATTCACGCGGAAGACGTTGCCGTAATACTGATCGCCGTGATAATATTGCCGGCCTGCCAATGGATAAGGGAGCGAGTTGCCCCAATTATTGGCACTGCTCAGGTCCGAGTCGTAGGCGTTGTTAAAGTATGACGTGCTCTTGGTCCAGGTGAATGCGAGCTTGTTCCTGCTGCCAAAGTTCTGGTCGAATTTCACCAGGAACGCATTGTTGATCAGGCTCTTGGCGCCGGCGCCGGTTTCTAAATAGTTGTTCACAATGCCGGGCAGGTTCGGCGCGGGATAGTACTTGGCAATATTCTGCGCGAGCGGGCTCAACTTACTTGCGGGAATCCTGTTTCCAACGAACGTCTGCCGCGTGTACCCGCCGTTGCCATCCGGTGTTGTCGTGGAAGGGTCGTAGATGGGCGCGAGAGTGCCGTTCGGATTCCATCCCGAAAAATCACCACCGATCATTGCCTGAGTCGGAATGGTCGTCGTTGCAACTCCGGATGTTTGGGGATACCGGTAGCCTTCATACGCAAAGTAGAAGTAAGTTTTATCTTTCCCGTTGTAAATCTTCGGCAAATATACGGGGCCACCCGCGTTGATACCGAAATCGTTACGGTGGTAGATCGATTTGGGAGCGCCGAATTGGTTGTTGCGCCAGGTATTGGCATCGAGCACCTGGCTCTGATAATAGTCAAATGCCGATCCGTGCAATTGGTTGGTGCCCGACTTAGTGGTCAGCGTGATGTTGCCGCCGCTCGCCCGGCTATCTTCGGCCTTGAAGGACGCGGTTTCGATGCGATATTCTTGCACGGCGTCGACGGGCGGGGTCAGGCGGTTCATATAGCCCACGTGGTTGCGCCATCCCATCTCCACCGAAAGACCGTCCACGCTAACATTCCAGGCGTGCTGCTGACCGCCGCCCACATTGAAGTCGTCCCACGAGCTTTGGCCGTCGCCGGTTCGCACTTGCGGCAGCATGATCATCAGGCTGAAGGCGTTGCGCATGCCGCCGCCGATACCGGCAATTGGCAAGGGCAAATTGTCGACAAGCTTCTGCTCCATGCTCGTGGACACTTCCGTAGATTCGGTTTTCAACGCCGCGGCTTCGCCGGTGACTTCCACTCTTTCAGAAGTTTGCCCCACCTGGAGCATGACATCGACGCGCACGTTATCCGCACTGGATAAGACGAGATCCGCTCGAGTCCAAGCCTTGAAGCCAGGCTGCGCAACGTTGACCTCATAGCGCCCGACGCGCAAACCCGGCAGCGAATAATTACCGGTTGCCGATGTCGTAGTCTTGGTTTCGCCGCCGGTTTCCAGGTTTCGTGCCGCGACAACCACTCCGGGCATCACCGCCTGGCTGCTGTCGGTCACAAGCCCCGTGATCGTTCCCATGGTTGTCTGAAGCCGTGCGAGCTGCGGGCTTGCGAAGAAAATCAGCAGGGTGAGGCACGTTCCCCGGAAGCGCTTTGATTCACTTGATAGACGAGACATGTACCTGGTCCCCTTTTGACCCAATTCAGTGTCCAGTGTGCTCCCTCCCAATCGAATTGGAAACGTTAGGAGCGTTCTGTAACGTCGCGCTGGAACGTTTCCTAACCCGAACGAGCCGGAACCAAACAAGCTTGCTTACATGCCTCGACGCGCTCCTAAGTAATCGCCGGCAACGCCTGCACGGGGGCTTGGCGATTTCTAGACTGTGTTGACCAAGCGCCGCTTGGCTGCCGGGCTAGAAAGGCGAACAAACAGCGTTTTTTACGAAACGAAACCCCTTCGACGTGAGGGTCAACCGGGAAGGGCATGGCCGGTTCCGAGTTCTTGCTCGTCGCGGGTGACTTCGCGCCAAGCGGCAGGATCATACCAATGTTCGACGGTGTGGCCTCTTTCGCGGCGGTAGTCTTCGCGATTGGTGAAGGAGTGATATTCGGGCGGCATGCCTTGCGGGAAATGGAAAATGCGGTAAACCTCTTCGGGAGGGTAGGGTGACTTGCGGTCGAGCTGACGCTCGATGGCTTCATTGCTGGGCGACATTTTCGTGACCGTGCCGTCACTGGTGGGGTAGACCGTAATTTTTTGTACGAGCGTGGGATGATCGAATCCGTTGCAGGCGGCCTTCCATTGCGCTTCGCCGCGTTGCTGGGCTTGCGCTTCTTCTTTGTTCGAATAGATTTCGAGGCGGCGCGAGGCATCGAGATTCTGGAGGGTGCGTTTGAGAGCGCGCTCGGCGGCGGTTTTGTAGCGATCCACGAGAGCAAGTTGATGATAGTTTTCGGCGGTCCACAGCTCCTGGGCGGGCTGGGCGCTGTAGATAGCAGACTCGACGGCGTTGTAGGCGCGTTGTTTGCGCCAGACGAACCAGCGGGCGAGAGCGGCGTCTTCGACTAGGTTGCGCGCTTGAACGGTGGCCGGCACGTATTCTGCGAGCAGATCGTGGAGTAGCGCGTCGAAATCTTCGCGACGCTCGCCCGGGACGATCAATTTTTCGGAGGTGCCGCCGTGCGTGGTGGCGTTGGAGCTCGATGTTTCTTTGCCGGCGGCCGTGACCGGGCCGGTTTGCGGGTGGAGTTTTTCCATGCGGGAGTCCTCGCGCGAGTGTGGCTTATGAGGCGGGCGGGTGAGTGAAGTTTTGGCGGGTAAGTGTTTGAGGCTTAGGAGGAAAATAATCTCGGGACTTTGGAACTAACCCGGACGAGCCGGAACCAAACAGGCTTGCCTAGACACCTCGCGAACCGCTTCCTAACAGTCGCGGCTCGGCTAGATTCATCGGAGTTCGAGGCATTTTAGACATGCGCCAAAGGCAAGACGCGCCGCGGAAAGCGTGTGATAGACTGCGCACGCGGGAAATACCGGATTCAGGGCTAAGCATTTTTATGACGGGAAAGATTGAGTATGAGGCTGCGGTTGCGAGGGTCGCGCACTTTGCGAAGGATGAGGACGTCATCCACAAGCAGTTGGAAATCATTCTGGAGAGCCAGGCCTTTAAGGGGAGCCGCCGCAGCCAGGAATTTTTGCGATTCGTGGTCGAGAAGTCGCTAGCCGGCCATTTTGATGACCTCAAAGAACGCATCCTGGGCGTCGAAGTATTTGGACGGCCGGTTACTTACGACACTTCGCAAGATGCGATCGTTCGCGTTACGGCGAACGATGTTCGCAAGCGATTGGCTCAGTACTACGAAAAGTTCGCGTCCGCTCACGAGTTCCGCATCGACCTGCCTTCGGGGTCCTATTTACCGGAATTCAGCCGCGCGGTGGCGCGATCCGTTTCGCCTAAGACGGACGTGCTCGCTGTCAGCGCTCCCGCCTCCATGCACATTCGCGCCCAAAACCGGCGCGGTTGGATTCACGCACCTGCCTACGCGATTGCATTTCTAGGCGCGGTATTTGGCGTCTGGATCGCGGCTCGGAATTATCTCGATCCAGCGTCGCGGCCGGTGCTGCCCTGGTCGGCGATTTTCCACGACCAGCGCCAGCCTCAACTCATATTCTGCGATACCAGCATTCAAATGCTGCAAGACTATCTCAAAATCAATATCTCGCTTTCCGACTACGCCACGCGGAAGTTCATTCCAGATTCCTTACTGCCGCGACCGGAAGTCCAGCGTATTTCCGGACTACTCGGCGGCCCGGATTTCACGGCCACGACGGCTGCGGTGGACCTGCGGATTGCGTCGCGGATTTCCGAACTAGCCGGTGCCCGGTCCCATCAACTGAGATTGCGCTCGGCGAGAGAACTCCAATTCCGCGATTTCAAGACCGACGGCGATTTCATACTTCTTGGTAGTCCGCGGTCTAATCCGTGGACGGCACTATTCCAAGATCAATTGGATTTCAGCTTTGGCATGATTCCCGGCGAGGAGCACGAGGTCTGCCGGAATGCTCATCCGAAGACCGGGGAATCTTCCGTCTATGTCCCCACGGCAGTGGGCGGGGCGACGGGTCAAGCGTACGCAATCGCCGCATTTATTCAGAATCCAGACCAGAGCGGGAACGTGATTATTTTGGCGGGGTCGAATGCAGAGGGCACCGAGGCGGCTGCCAAGTTTTTGACCAACTTCGATCTGCTGGCGAAGACGTTGCGCACAAACGGCATCGACCCGCGGGGCCCGCTAGTCCATTTCGAGGCGCTGTTGCGTTTGACGACTATGGCGGGATCGCCCAATCACTTCCAGGTGATCGCGCTGCACCGCATCGCATGACGGCCAACGCCGCACATTAAAAAGCGGCCCGCAAGGTACCGCCGAGATCCAGATTGGCCCCGGTGATGAACTTTGCTAGAGGAGACGCTAGAAATACTACTGCGTTCGCGACATCGGCGGGTTCGCCGAAACCGAGCGGCATGTAACGATCTTCCAGGAATTTCTTCACGGCGCCTTCGCGGTCCAGCCCAAATTGGGCGCCAATCTGATCGGCGATCCCGCCCGGCAGCGAGAACAGGCCCGTCCACACGGGCCCGGGCGAGACTGCGTTGACGCGCACTTTCGGAGCGTATGCCTTCGCCAGAGACTTGGTGAGGTGAAGCACACCGATTTTGAATAATCCATAGTCGATAGGCACGGGCTCGGGCTGCCTGCCGAGATCGGACCCAATATTCACTACCGCCGCGGAGCCCAGTTCGGCCATAGCGGGAAGCAGCACACGGCATGTCCGTATGCACCCCAAAAGATTGACGTTCATGGAGCGGAGCCACTGCTCGTCTGAAATTTGTTCAAACGGAATTGGGTCCGCGACGCCCAGATTGTTCACGAGAATATCGGGCGCTCTTCCGAAAGTTTGGAGCACGTACTGGACGGACTTCTCGATCCCAACGGCTGTACTGAGGTCGGCGGCGAAAGTTCCATGCCACGTGTTCCTTCTATTGGTAAGAGTGGCCGCGTCCTGATCCGCCACGATCACGCTGGCGCCTTCGGCGGTTAGCGTGTCGGCAATCGCCGCGCCGATTCCGTTCGCGCCCGCCGTCACAAAACAGAACTTACCTTTGAGTTGATAATCCATCTTTTGCCTGAACCACGGTGATATAGTACATGGGCTTAACTTCCAACCTAATGGAGCACAGTCGCTGACGGGCGCGAAGATATTCTCGACGCCGCTCGACCAGCATCTTCACAGCGATATTTGGGGCAGTGTTGCACAACAGTTGATAGCGCACCGGCTGGAGACCCGGCGAACCTCGATCGATCTCTACACACCGGTTTTCGATAAGGCTGGCCGTTTTGATGGTTCTGCCATTTGCGCTATTGCCCACGCTGATGAAACGGAGCGGGAAGCGTAAGCGCCCTAAATTGCGCCCTGAGAATTCCGCACCACGTTGGCATTGGCTTGTTGTGTCTGCGCTGGCATACTTGCTGACATTGTCGACCTACGGGACACACTTGCCGGGCTCGGAAAAGGGTTGGGTCGACTTTCAAGGCTTATGCCACTCGAGCACTTCGCCTTGCTTTTCCCGATTCGCAGCGCCACCGCTACTGGGCACATCACGGAAGTACGCGCTATCTCTGGAATGAAGTGTGCCTCAAGGCTGCGATTGAATATGTACTGAATGGCCAAGGCGAGAGGATGGCCCGTTATCCCGACTTCTGGGCAGATTCAGAGTGCCCGTACTAGGTCGCTTACGCTTCCCGCTCCGTTTCAATGTAGAAACTCCAGGCGAAATCTAGTCTTGCCGCAGGGCTTGCACGGGATCAATGGAGATAGCGCGATGCGCGGGCAAGAGAGCGGCGCAGATCGAGATCGCAAGCATGGCGGCGCAACGATGGCGAACGTGAGAGGGTCGGCAGCCGTGACACCGAAGAGCAGCGACGAGAGAAGCCGGGTCAGGAAGAAGGACAGAATCACACCGGCGACGAGACCGGCAGAACTCAGCAGTAGGCTTTCGGCGAGGACGGAGCGGAAAAGACGGCCGCGCTGTGCGCCTAGGGCCATCCGCAGGCCTAATTCGCGAGTGCGCTGTGCGACGGAATACGACACGATGCCATAGAGGCCGATGGCCGCGAGAAACAAGGCCAGCGACGAAAAGCCGGTCAGCAGGATCGTCGAAAAACGGCGGCGAGCGAGGGCGGCGGCGACCAGATTGTCCATGCTCGCGACGGCTGCGAGCGGCTGTTCCGGATCGATCGACGCGACGACGCGGCGGGCGGAGCTTGCCAATGTGAGCGGCGCGGCGGCGGTGCGTAGGACGACCGCGCCGGCGATGCCGGGGAAATAGAGAAGTGGCTCGGGCTCACGAGACGGATCGAGGTCGCGAATGTCGGCAGCAACGCCGACAATCGGAATTGCGACTTGCTTTGGATCGACAACGCCGAGCACAACTTTTCGGCCGAGCGCGTCCCGGTCGGGACTATAGCGGCGTACGAACGCCTCACTGACGATGCACGCGGGCGCTACATCGGACTGCGTATCCTGCACGGTGAAATTTCTTCCCTCGCGGATGGCGATCGACATAAGCGGGAAATAGCCAGGGGATACAACGCGCACTTGCGCGATGGGGAAGCGGCCGGCTTCAGGCGGCGGACCGCCTTCGAGCAAGAAGCGCGTGCGATTGAGCAGGGAGGTGAATGGGAGCGGGTAGACGGTGGCAGCGTCTTTAACCGACGGCAACGATTTCAGACCGGAGAGTACGCGGAGGTAGAACGTCTGTACTTGCGCAGAGGTCGGGTATTTGGAAGGCGACGGGTTGACCTGAAACGTAAGGAGATGACCGGGCCGAAAGCCGAGGTCCACAGAGAGTAGCGACGCGAAGCTGCGGACGAGCAGGCCGGCGCCGGCGAGGACTACCAGGGCAAGCGCAACCTCGCCGGCAACGAGGATGCGCCGCATGCCGCGAAGCCGAGAATCGCCGAGCGAGCGGGACGTTTCCTTCAAAACCGCATTGTGATCGCTGCGGGAAGCTTCGAGGGCCGGCAGAAGACCGCATAAGATGCTGCTCGCAACGGCAACAGCGAGCGTGAAGAGCAGCACGCGCGCATCGAGCGAGATTCCGGCGGCGCGCGGAAGGTCACGAGCGGCGTAGAGGTGCAGAAGGTGAATGCCGGCGAAAGCGAGCAGTGTACCGAGCGCTGCGCCCAGCGCGGCAAGCAGCAGGCTTTCGGTCAACAATTGCGCCACGAGCCGGGCACGCGTCGCGCCGAGAGTCAGCCGGAGCGAGATTTCCTTACGGCGGACGATAGCGCGGGCAAGCAGAAGATTGGCGACATTGGCGCAGGCAATCAGCAGGATGAATCCGACCGCGCCTAATAGAATCAGCAGCGGAGTGCGCACCGGTCCGGTAACCTGCTCGGCGAGAGGAACGATCGAAACACCGATGGAGCGGTTGGTTGCCGGATACGCGCGCTCAAGGCGTTTGGCGATGCCGGAAAGCTCGGCCAGCGCCTGCGATTCGGTTGCGCCAGGCTTCAGGCGGCCGATTACTTCAAGCTGATGATGCTTGCGGCTGACCAGGTCGGCTTTGTTCAGGCGGCTGATAGGAACCAACAGATCTGCCCAGGACGGAATCGGCGTTTCCGGTGGAAGAACGCCGACGACGCGGTCGAGCGCGCCATCGATTTGTACTGTCTGGCCGATGATGCGCGGGTTGGCATGGAAGCGGCGCCGCCATAATGAATCGCTCAGGAGGACGACATCGTCGCGGCCGGGCTGCATTTCGCCGCGGGTGAAGTTGCGGCCGAGCGCGGGCTGCAGGCCGAGGGTAGGCAGCAGGTTGTCGGATACTAGCGAGGCCTGTATCTGCTCGGGCTCGCCGTTGACGACCAGGTTGAACTGTTGCAGGCCCTGAAATGTGTGGGCGGCAATCTGTTCGAAAGTTTTCGTCTCGCTCCGCCAGTCGGCAAAATCGGGGTAGGCGACCTGCGCGCTGTGGATGACGGGATGCGTTTCCCAAAGCTGCATCAGGCGCTGGGGATCGCGGTAAGGAAGCGGGCGCAGCAGAACCGAGTTGACGGTGCTGAAGATGGCGGTGTTGAGGCCAATGCCGAGCGCGAGAGTTGCCAGCGCCACGAGAGTGAAGGCGGGAGATTTTGCGAGAGAGCGCAGGGCGTAGCGGGCGTCGAACGAAAACTGCTCGAAAAGCTTGGCGGTCCAAATGCCGCGGGTGGTTTCCTTGATGCGCGTGGCATTGCCGAAGATTTTTCTTGCTTCGGCTTCGGCTTGCTCGCGGGGTATGCCGCGTTCCATGCGCAATTCGATTTCGCGGGCTAGATGCTCGGCAATTTCCTCGTCGATTTCGCGGTCGCGTTTCGGTTGTTTCATGCGGGCTTCATCAGGCGAGAAACGGTTTTGACGAGCAGCTTCCATTTGGACTGTTCGTGCAGGAGTTGTTTTCTTCCGGCCGCCGTCAGCTTGTAATATTTGGCGCGGCGGTTGGTCTCGGAATTTTTCCATTCGGCGCAGAGCCAGCCTTGCTTTTCGAGGCGATGGAGAGCCGGATAGAGGGAGCCGTGCTCAATCTGGAGAACGTCGAGTGAGTTGGCGCGGATGGCTTGGCCGATTCCGTGGCCGTGCTGCGGACCCCATTGGAGAGTTTGGAGAATCAGCATGTCGAGCGTGCCTTGAAGAAGTTCGAGACGGTCCATTACTAGCAGACAGTCTACCAGAAGCGCGCCACTCCCTGACGGTCGCGGTTCCTTGCTAGTCCAATGGCCGATTACCAACCTGCCCTACAAGGACCTTACGCGGCGGATTCGTTCTCTTCGGCGCCGGAGGCGGTGAAGTAGGCGCAGTCGGGGTGATGGAAGACGAGAGCGGAGACACTGGCTTCGGGTTCCATCATGAAGCCCTCGGTAAGCTGGATGCCGACTTCTTCGGGGCGGAGGAGGAGCCAGAGCTTGGATTGATCTTCGAGGTTCGGGCAGGCGGGGTAGCCGAAGCTATAGCGCTTGCCGCGGTAACGCGAAGTGAACCGCTCCTGCATTGTGAGAGTGGGCGGATCGGGGAAGCCCCAGTCTTCGCGAATGCGGCGATGGAGCCACTCGGCGGTGGCTTCGGCGGTTTCGATGCCGAGCGCTTGGAGCGCGTGCGCTTTGAAAAATTCGCCGCGCGCCTTGGCTTCTTCCGAGTGCGCGACGACGCCTTCGCCGGCGGTGACGGCAAACAATGCAATGTGATCGCGGCGGCCGTCTTCGGGATCGAGAGCGTAGTCGCTCAAACAGAGGCCATCGGACTTCGCCTGGCGGCCGAAATAGAATGTCTCGATGGGCGATGCCGCGCCGGGGGAAAACAGGTGAAGCGAATTCCCTGCCCGCTCGACTTCAAAAAATTGCCAGACCGCGCGGGCTTGCATAAAGCCGGCGGCAGCATGCTTCACTTCTTCGAGGTTGTGAAACAGCTCGAGCGCCTTGGGATCGCGCGCGGCAAGCAATTTTTCGAAATTGCCTTTGAAGCCGAGATGGCGGCCGTACAACATGAACGGATTGATATAGCTCCAAATCTCGGTGAGATGCGGGAGCGCGCGGACGCGGCGGTCCAGATAGGGCGCGGGCGGAATAGGGATCGCCGTGCGCACTTTGGGGCTGCGGTGCTCGCCGGAGGGCACAACCGCCGCCTCGACGGGGGCGGGTTCGGGCGGCACGTCGCGGAAGATATGGCTCGCAAGAACGGTCGCGCGCAGCTCCGGATCCATGATCTCGTTCATCAGGCGCAGACCGGTCATGGCGTCCTTGGCGTAGAGCGTTGGAGCGTCGTAGCTGGGCGCGATTTTGTTTTTGGTGAACTTTTCGGATAACGCCGCGCCGCCCACTAGCAGCGGAACGTTAATACCGGCTTCCTTGAGATCGCCGGCGGTGGTGACCATCTGCTGCGTACTTTTGACGAGCAGGCCGGAGAGGCCGATGGCATCGGGGTTGTGCTGCTCGAATGCTTTGATGAGGGCCTCAGGCGGAACTTTGATGCCGAGATTGACGACGGTGTAACCGTTATTACTGAGAATGATATCGACCAGGTTCTTGCCAATATCGTGGACATCGCCTTTGACGGTAGCGAGCACGATTTTGCCGCGCGCGGCGGAATCGGCCTTCTCCATAAACTGCTCGAGATGGCTGACAGCAGCCTTCATGGCTTCGGCGGACTGCAGCACTTCGGCGACGATCAGCTCGTTGTTATTGAAGAGGCGGCCCACTTCGGACATGCCCGCCATAAGCGGGCCGTTGATGATCTCGAGCGGCACCGCGCCGGCCTGGCGCTTGAGTTCGAGATCAGCCACGAGACCGTCTTTGGTGCCTTCAATGATGTAGTTCGCCAGACGTTCGTCGAGGGGCAGATCGGCGGTTTTTTTCTTCTGCCTGCCGGTGGCGCCGCGGAAGTGCGCGGAGATGGCGGCGATGTGAAATTGGTTGACCGCGACCTTTTGGTCACGCGATTGCAAGCGCCAATCTTCAGGAACATTTTCGAGCACGGATGCATTGGGATGATCGGCGGGCACATCGACGGGTGGGGTGTTGAACAGGAGAGCCTCGGCCAGGCGGCGCTCTTCTTCGGGAATACTGGCAAAACGCTCCAGCTTCTCCGCATTGACGATCGCGAGGTCGAGCCCGGCCTTGGTGGAGTAGTAGAGGAAGACGGAGTTGACGACTTCTCGAGCGGCGGCGGGCAATCCGAAGGAGATATTGGAGACGCCGAGGATAGTTTTGACGTGCGGGACCTGCTGCTTGATGAGACGGATTGATTCGATGGTTTCGACCGCGCCGCCGACATAATTTTCGTCGCCCGTGGCGCAGGGGAAGACTAGCGGGTCGATAACGATGTCCTCGGGCGGAATGCCGTACTTGCCGGTCAATATGTCCGTGGAGCGCTGCGCCACCGCCAATTTACGCTCGCGCGTGAAGGCTTGCGCCTGCACGGGGTCTTCATCAATGCAGCCAACAACGAGCGCCGCGCCGTATTGGCGCACCAGCGGGCAGATCAACTCAAACTTTTCTTCACCGTCTTCGAGATTGACGGAATTGATGATGCTCTTGCCCTGGCAGTAGGTGAGCGACAGCTCGACCGATTTCGGATCGGTGGTGTCGATCATGACGGGCGCTTTGATCTTGCGAATGAGTTTTTCGTAGAAGTGCGGAATGTCCGCGATCTCGTCGCGATCGCTCGATTGCAGGCAGACGTCGACGATATGCGCGCCGTTGCGGATCTGCCAGCGGGCGATCTCGGTAGCTTCTTCCCACTTTTCGGCGGAGATCATGTTCTTGAAGAGGCGGGAGCCGATCACGTTCGTGCGCTCGCCGACGATCAACGGGCGAGTGCTATCTTCCGCCTCGACAACTTCGATACCGGAGAAATATGTGCGGTGGGTAGACTCCTTGGCCGCGCGCGGCGTCTTCCCTTCGACCATTTGCGCGATGGCGCGGATGTGATCGGGGCGAGTGCCGCAGCAGCCGCCTACCATGTTGAGCCAGCCGTGATTGATGAAGCGCTCGAGCTGGGAAGCGAGCGTGGTGGGAGTTTCGCCGTATTGGCCTTCCTCATCGGGGAGACCCGCATTGGGATAGCAGGAGATGCGCGTGGTCGAAAGCTCATGAATTGAGCGAATGTGATCGTTCATGAATTCCGGACCAGTGGCGCAGTTCAGGCCGATGGAAAGCAGTGGCGCGTGCGAGAGCGAGGTGTAGAAAGCGTCGGCGGTTTGGCCGGCGAGCATCGTGCCGGTGGCTTCGATGGTGCCGGAGACCATCGTGGGGATCGGGCAATCGTATTCGCG
>Ga0193753_10003189_pt1 | contig 12325 bp, 8 predicted proteins | sample H1c2metaG_FD_144925 | JGI IMG/M metagenome (GOLD analysis project Ga0193753, IMG submission 144925) | Soil microbial communities from a riparian zone of the East river system, Colorado, United States - H1c2 | ecosystem: Environmental > Terrestrial > Soil > Riparian zone | place: USA: East River... | reverse complement strand
AGTGTCGAGCACGATAACCCGGTCGGGATATCGCGCGGACAATTCCTTGCACAGGTTGGCCATTTTCCCGCTTGAGATCAGTTCGGGCGTATTGATGCTGGGATTGCCGGCAAAAATGACCGCGAGGTTGGGTATGTCGGTGCAACGATGCAGGACGTCGGAGACATGGCCAACCCTGCCGCTCAGCAAATCGGTCAGTCCTTCGGTGGGCGGCGCCACGAACATGTTGCCCACAGACGGCCTGATAACGTCCGCGTCTATCAGGAGTACCTGGAGACCGCGTTCCGCAGCCAGACTCAAAGCCAGGTTGATCGATGAAAAGGTTTTTCCTTCGCCCGGAAGCGAGCTGGTGACCATGATCAGGTTGCTCACCGCCGCGCGCGTCTGCGGATCCCGGACTTTCTGCAAAAGCCTGCGCTTGATTCCACGAAATTCATTGGAGATCGCAGAGGTCATATTGTCCGGCGTGATCAAGCCGTTCTGGCGCAAAGCGCGAAAATCGAGGCGTACCGTTTTTCCAGGGACCGTACCCGTATGTTGGCGCGGCGGCTCGGCTGCTCTGGGCGTAGAGGAAGCCGGAGCGGCCGGGCCGATCGCAGAAACACCGTCCCAGCGGGACGCGGGATTTTGCACCTGGAGAATCTGATCGCGCATCGCGGTTTGGGAACCATTGCTCTTCGGAGCCTGGTCGCTCTCCAGATGTTCCCGCTCCATCGCCCGCCCGATCAGGTTTGCATTGGGCGGTTGAGACGCAGATGCCAAGGCGCCATCCTTTTCGAGACGTTGAGCCATTCGCTCAATCAAATTCAGGGGAGGTGCGGGTTTGTCTGTCATAGTATGCCCTGCAAGGTCAGGCGGAAGGACGCATCAAGCGCGACCAGCACGACCAGGTATCCACATAGCAAAAGCCCCGTACAGGCCGCCAATGCCGTATAAGCCCGCCGGGCTTCCAAGGCGTCATCCGCGCGGGCCAGCCGCCCGACAACGCCAATGATCGGATAATCAAACTCGGCCGCCAGCTGCTCTTTGGCAAAGAAGCGTCCCGCATTGATGCTGAGTGCGATCGCGGTCGCGAGCCCGGCAGCCAATCCCAGGAGAATGACGAGGGAATTCAAAAGTGGACGGTTTGGCGCGCTGGGGAAGGCCGCCTTTTTGGGGGGCTCGACAATCCGGACATTGATGGAGGACTGTTCATCATTGACCGACTGAGACAGCTTGGCGGATTCACGACGCGTCAGAAGCTCCTGGTAGGTTTTGTGAACAAGGTCGTAGTCGCGATCCAGATTGGCGAATTGGGCGCTGATTTCCAGGGCCCTGGAGCTCATTTTTTTCGCGTTATCCAAGGTGGCCTGCGCGTCGTTAAGGCGCGATTGCTGCAGCGCGACCTCGGTCATCGCGTCCGACAGCTTGCTCTGTGTCTGCACATAAACCGGGTTCGGGATCGACTGGTTGCCGGACGCTTCCTGAGATCCTGGAGCAGGGGTTGCGGAAAGTTCGGCCTGCAGCTGCGCGATTTCGCGTTGTACGGCCTTTACGTCCGGATAGTCGTCGGTGAATTTCGTCCGCAGACCCATCAGGGTTTGCTTGGCTTCGGCGAGCCGCTGAAACAAGCTGCCGCTGCGCCCCATGGTGGGAGAGTTGCCGGTATTTGCATTGAGAATGAGAGAGCCCGGTCCATCGATGTAAACGAGTTTCGGAATGCCGGCGAGCTGCGCGCGCAGGCTCGAAAGGCGCGCCTGGGCGCCCATCCATTGCTGCTTGGCCGCTTCGACCTGGACGCGCGCCTGATCCGGCGTGACGGAATTCGATAAGACGTCCAGATTGGATTGCTTGAATGCGGTCCGCCGCTGCTCGGCCTGACGCACCAGTGTTTCGTATTCATTGACCTTGGTGTCGAGAAACGACTGCGCGCCTTCGAGATCGTGGCGCTTGCTGCCGATGTTGGAGTCTACAAAAATAGAAAGAAGCGTCTGCGATACGTTGAGTCCCTTATTGGGGTTGGCGTCCGTGTAAGAGAGCTGGAAAAGATTTTTTGTCGCCAGCGGCTTGATGGTGATGTTGTCTTGCAGAGTTTCAACTTGCCTCGCCATTTCCGCGCTTGACAGGCTGGCTGCACGCGGATTGGTCAGATGCACAACCTGTTCAAGATTGGGGCGCGCCAAAAGCGTATTCAGCATCACCGAAACTTGCTGCTGGGGATCGGTCGTGACTGTCAGGCCGTTCAAGAGGGGGGCCATCATTGTGTCGGTGTCGACATAAATCATCGCAACCGCCTGGAACCGATTGGGAACCAGTGCGACCCCTGCCCAACCGATGATGCAAACCGCCCAGGCGACAGCCATGCCGATCCAGCGATAATGCCAGGTGCCGGTCAGATAGGTGCGGACAAGGATTTTCCAAGGTTGCATAATGACTTAGCCCATATCGCGCCCGACGTTGCAACTTCTGCAACGCAACCAAGCGATTTTGCCCGTTAAGCTAGGTCTATACCAGACCTGTTAAACAAGTATTTCAGCGTATGGGGAATTCTGGAACCCAGGCAACCCGTTGATATAACTAACGTTTCACCTGCCGCCCCCCTAGACTGCGGCGGAGGTAACTACCAATTGGTAAATTCGTTCCTTCAAACGCCCATGGATGAGAAGGGCATACGGTCGCTACTATTGCCGCAAAGATTGGACCGAAACCGGCCACCCCGAAAATTGTAACTTCAATTGCTGTGGGTCAGACAAACTCAACATCACGTCTTTCGAGTTAAATCGTTGTGGCGTTTTCGAAGAAAATTCTTGCGGCGCGACGGACACCAATGTGTCGGAACCGAACTCTGGAACGATATAAATACTATATCCTGCGCTTATTGCGATCTCACGGAGCGTCGCACCAAGATTCTCAGCCTCCGGCAAAACTTCTATTACGAGGGTTGGTTTATGCCTTAGGATTTGATCTCGTGCGGCGATCAGCAACTGCGCTTCAATTCCTTCGGCGTCTATTTTTATTAGGTCTCGCCCTTCCACAAGCGAGACGACCGGATAGGCACGCACACTTAAAATCTCCATCTGACTTCGATCGCTAAGCTCAATCCCGCTCATCAGATGGGAGCCAACCGGGGCTTTGTGGCCTTCATCGGGCACGCTGATCTGGACATTTTCAGTTTCGTAAGATGGAACAGCGGCGCCTTCGATCACTTCCACAAAACCCAATCCGTTGCGAAGTAAATTCATGCGTAAGATCTCGGCCACGTGCGGAAGAGGTTCTACGGCGGCGTAGTGCTTTGGCCGTTCATTGGCACCGAGAACGGAGAAAAATCCGACATTAGCGCCGATTTCAAGAACCGAGGTGGAATTGGCGCATAAGCCCTTCCATATCTCAGACATGATCCCTTCGTATCCGCGAATTCCGAACCAATAGACGGCTGTTATGACCATCGAATCGGTCGGCGCGAAGGAAAGGTGTGGGGCGTCAAGCGGCCTAACATCGGTCACTGACGCCGGCATCTCGGCCGAAAACTTTCTCAACCCCTTAATTGCCGCGATGCTGATTTTGCGAATTGGGTTGCCCCGCCGGAATTGGGCAGCGGCATAACGGAATGGATAATGCCAAATTGTAAGGGGTAACATCAGTGAAACGCGCTTATCTGAAGGGGCTTGCCAATTGAAGCAATGGCACGCTCGAGCCCGAATGACAACATACGGGCAAATTGTTTGCGACGATGCTAAGGCCGGGCCTTTTCAACGGGGTATGCTGGAAGACGATTGCTGGACATGACGTGCCGGAGATCAGCCAGTGTCTTCGATTGACTGGCCCTTCAAAGCGGGCGTCGCGAGTAGGATTTGAGCAATTCGGCTATCCGGTTCGCAAATACGGCATTGGAAAAGTTCTCTTGCATAAAGCGCCGGCCATTCGCTCCCAATTTTGCGCAGGTTTCTGGTTCGTCGATTAGGCGCTGGATCGCGGCACGTAAGGCCCCGGCGTCGCCACATGGAACGGACAGGCAAGTTTCACCCGGTACCACGAAGTCCCGGATAGAATCCGCGTCACTGACTATCAGCGCGCGTCCCACCGAACTTGCTTCAAGGATGCTGCTGACGCCGCTTGCATTTGGAACCGCATGCAACGGTATGACCACGAATCGGCTTTTGGCATAGAGATCCCGTAGACCCAAATAGTCTAGGCGCTCGCGCATCACGCTAACCCGGGAGGGCAAGACACGATCTGAACGTACTAGACGGGTTTTTATCAAAAAATCAGCAGGTATGCCGTCCACAGCTGCGAGGAATGTCTCGAAATCGCGGCCGACGTCCTCTCCAATTGACAGCACCGGACCGTCCGGCGCCGGTAAAGCAGGTGCAAAAAAACGCGTGTCTACATGCTGACCGATAACTTCTATACCGCCAAGGCGGCCCCAGCGCTTCCCGATATAGGGTTTCTGGCTCGCACTCAGTACGAAAATTCCGTCCACCCTTGGAACGACGACGTCCAGAACACGCTCACGTAATTTCCACGCTTCCGTCAATCCAAGATCCCACAAAACAATCGGTACGCGGAAAGCACTGAGCCGCCGCATAAGAACAAGCGGAAGCGACCCGCCTTCAAACACGCAGACGATTATATCGGCGCGGCGCTCGGTTAACAGCACGCGAAGGGCCCGCAGAGGATCCAACGCTTCGAGCAAGGTGGCGCGGCCGGCAAATGGATTCCAGGGTCTGGGTCCCGGATCAATGAGCACGGAGTCGATCCCTTGTTCGCTCATCTGCTGATAGATTTCGAATGGGTCGGGAGATTCATCGGGCCGGAAAGCGTCCCGCTCCGGCTGCCACGCCATTGGCGGCAGGAACACTGCACGGATCCGGTTCGCGCCGCCCATGATCTTCGTCTGCTAGTTCAACGAAGTCCGCCAGGCAATTTGGCGTGGACCGATCTGAGTATTGAGCCAATCGAGCGGAGGTTGTGCGGCGCTGATTCCAAGCTTGGTCGCCATCACAAGCGCTGCTCTGTCGTAGACAACATAGGAAACTGTGACCTGCGGACTGAGCCTGTCATTACCGGGCGGTATGTTATTCAACGCAGCAAGAGTTGCCCAGCTGTTGACGGGATTTCCGCTTTTGTCTTTCCATTCCGTCCAATAGAAGGAAGGATCCGAACGGGGCCAACCCGATGATCCATTTGTCCGCGAAATATTGCTTTGTATCTTCCAGGCAAAAACAGGCTGCCAATCCTGGAAGCCCATCCAGACGCCGGCCCCGATGACCGTCGCCAAATAGTCTTCCTGCCAAAACGCAATCCGCTCCGCATCGACCGCCGACTGCAAACCCGCCGTCTTGAAGGACGGATTGTTTACATAATTCGCCATGGTCCATTTCAGGTTTTTGTCCAGAATTTTCGCCCAATACGACTTGGGCAGGAGCCAGGGCGCGGTATTGTCCGGCAGCGCCTTTACCACATAAAATAAATCCCTTAGCGTCCAGGCAAACATCCGCGTCTGGTCGTGACGGATAATCGTTTCATGATCGGGATAACATCCAAGCGTATAGGTAAGAGAAAACTCCAGTTCCTCGAGATAGTAGGGGTCTCCCGTCAAAAGGAATGGCACGTACGTCAGTTGCGGCATGTGGGCGCCATCGATTTCAAACGGAGACGTTGAGTTCAACATCATCTCCGGCTTCTGACCACGAGGTTCGCCATAGGTGGAGGCCTTGGGATATTTCGCATAGCTGATCGCTGAAAATGTTGCAGGATCTCGCATATGCCAAGCGACCGTTCCGGAAGTCTCGGCCCATGCGAGCATGGATTCCAGGTCGGTCTTGCTTCCTGTTATCAGATATCTGGCGGTAACCTCAGGCACTAGGCCGATATCCGCGCGCTCACCCGTCGATCCCATATGTGTCATAACATCCGACGTTCCCATTATGCTGTAGGGCTTCACAGGGACCTGTGCGCTTAGCCCCAGATCGGCATAGGGAGGCACCAATTTTGCCTTGATGAGATCGCTGGCGGTCCGAATGACCTTTCGGGGTTCGGATTGCCACCGCCAACGCGTGAGCCAATATTGCTTGGGGACATGAATGGTTGCCAACTCGGCACCCGCCTTAAGAATACGAACGTCGTAAGCCGGTAACTCCGAGCTGGTTGGTTTGAAAGCGTCTCCCCACTCGAACACCACCTCTGTGCGCGGACTGTTTCGGTCGGGCCTAAAAAACACACGCAACGGGATTGTATGATCTGAAACGAGCACATTTTGTTCGACGAATCCGGGCCCGTCGTAATCGCCTAGGTCCTTTCCTTCACTCGCCACAAATTTGTGCGGCCCATCGGGCAACACTATCTCGACCGAAAGGTCAGCCGCATTGCCAAAATCCGCGGCCATACCGGGCGAGACTTGCGGAAAGAAAAGGCCGATTGCGCCGATCAAAACCAACCGAAAAATACTTTTCATTATCCGCCCCGATTTTCGATCCGAAACACGCTCACGCCCGCTCCCAAAGATAAGGCTCGAACGATCCCGCGCGGAATACAATAACGCATTTTCGTCGGTAGGGGGTGATTTTAGTTCGGAACACGCTGCTCCACGGACAAGTTGCTGCAGAATCCCGTTAAATTAACATGACAATGGTGTGCCGCTTTCGGCTTTGGCCAGCAGCTAAGACTGCATTTCTGTTACGGTTGCTTGGACGTCGTAACGTTGCCAAGTCGCCACATGGCCGACAAGCCGGCCCTATAGCCCGCTGCCGTGACACCTCCGCGAGACCAAAGGCCCTGGAGGAAGTGGTGCTGCGAGGTGGAAAAATCGCGCTTTGCGACCGTGTCCCCTGCGCCCCGATCGATTCGCGCAATTCCGTACTCATTTCCGGAATTGAGAACCTGCCTCAGCAGCAGGCGCCCGGGCCCGTACGAGGCCAATTGCGGATTATAGACGGGAAACCAGTAGTGCAGCGTGCGATTACAGCGAACTCCAAAATGAGAGGCAACCCAGGTGTCGCCTGCATAAAGCGTTGAGAGTATTCCCGAACAGAGCGGATGATCCGTTTTTGACAGTAATTGCAGAAACGCGCGGGTCGAATGTCCCCGCAGCGCGTCTCCTGTTTTTGTGCGAACATACTGTTCTCGTTTTGCACAAATCAACTTCTCCAGATCGGCATCTGTGCCCGTGCTCTGGAACTGGAATCTGATGGGCCCAAAATCTCGCACCAGATTTCGCTCGCGGCGTTCCGTGTCTACGACGAATTTCTTGTCGAGAATCCGCCTTTCTTGCCAAAACGTGGCGCCGCCATTGGGGAAATCGATCAGATGACCCGGTTCCGGCGCTTCTCCTGAAAGGCCGAAGACGTTCTGGCTCTCGTCGAGGTGCGTGAACAGAAGCGCCCTCAACCCGGACAAACGCAACAGGGTCCGTGGATCGATTCGCGCCGTCTTTTCGCCCGCGATTCCAAAATAATCGCTCAATTCTCCGGCCAGGCGCTCCCCGATGCCAAACCACTGATGCGCAAGGGACCTGAACTGGAAGGGAAAGAAAATTACTGGTCGACCATTGCGCCGCACGCGGCACACGCGAACATTCGGAAATGATTTTTCAGCGACGAGTGCGTAAGGATACGACAGGAACGCGACGGACAGTTCCGCAGATCCGGAAGTGAAGCTGTTCCATGCCGCTATATCGCCTTCAGACAGTTGCGACGGTGCGACGACATCAGCCTTCAAGTCCATTTTTTATCGCCCGCCATACGAGAGAAATAGCGCCTGCAATAATTCACAAGATATGCTTCCCCGCCGGCTGGCTTACCCGAAGCCAGCCAAAGCAGATATAAAGCGATCGCGAAGACGGTTGCACCAGAACCGATTTCCAGCAGCAATCGCAGAGCGGCTGATTCAATAAGCGAAAATGGCCGCAGGCACAGCAGCAATGCCATTGCGCCGCTGGCCATCACGGGGCGCCAAACGATCCCTATCAATACTTTGAAAGAAATCGGGACCGCCTTCATCAACTCAAAGTGAATACATGGCGTGTAGATGATATCGGCCAGTAAAAGCGATTGTGCTACGCCGAGCGCTCCGTTCAGTTTGAATCCCAGAAGTATGCAGGGTGCGGCGATTGCTACGCGCATCCACGCGAGCACACCCGCGCTGCGGACATGGCCTGTAACGTTGAGAGCGAAGGCGCCGCTCATGTTGAAGCTGTTGAGCGCGGAAGCCAGTGCGATGTATACCATAAATTGTGACGTCTCGACCCACTGATTACCCAGCAGGACCAGGGTTAAGTCACGAGCGACGCAGGCGATTCCAACGCCGGTCGAGGCACAAATAATCGCGACAAACCGGAGATTGGCCACCAGCGCCTGTGTCATCTCTTCGAGTGATCTCGCAAACAACCGGCAATAGGCCGGGTAAAGCGCACGGGTTGAGGGGGTGATAACTTCCGACAAAGGCAGCTGGGCCAATTCGCTGCCGACCGTATACTGGCCCATCAAAGTGGCCGAGGCCTGCGTACTGAGTACCCACTGATCTAGGCGGCCCAGAAAATAATTGGCGGTCGATGATACCAGGACCCAAATGGAATAGGACCAGATTTCTCCGGCTGCGGCCAGCGAAAAGCGTGGCCTGTAGCTGCTGATGATATAGCTCATGATGACCAAAGCGAGCTGGCCCACGACCATCCCGCCGACCAGCGCGATATAATTGCGGAAATAGAAAGCGAGCGAGAGTGTAACAACGAAGGAAAGAAGCTTTGTAATAAGATTGTACTGAAAGTCTTTGGCGAATTGCATGTTGCGGCGAAAATCGACTGTTCCAATATTTTCAAATCCGTTCAGCAGGGTGCGCAAGGCAAGAATACGGACAAGCGGTACGGCAGCAGGTTCGTGGAAGAGTGATTGGGCCAGCGGTGCTATAATAAACATCGCCAACGCCAGCGTGCCATTCACGATAATTCCCACGGTCCAGGCCGTGTCGTAATGCGCTCGAGTGGGTTGGCTATGACGGATGATGGCGAGCCGCTGCCCGGTCTCCGCCATTATTTCAAGCATTCCGATAACCAGCATCGCTTTCGCGACCAGGCCGAAGTCACCGGGCGTCAGCAGGCGGGCCAGTATCATGGTGCTGACAAGGCCAATGCCACGCACGGCCCAGCGCATGGCCACCATCCAGCCGGATCCTATGGCCATGGAGCGACCATAGTCGACGGTGCTTACAGGTGGATCCTGTTCCAGATCATTCATGGTTGTTGCGCGTCACCGGCGAGCGCTTCAAGGGCCGTGCGCTGCCAATTTTGTTCGTTCCGCGAGTATCGAAGCATCCGCAGACCCGGCGACAACATGCTCCCGGATCGAAACCACTGCCGAAGCCCAAGGCCATGTCCCGACCATGCCGCATAATCAAATGGCCTTTGATGTCGTTTCATGATCGAGGTGCAATAAAAATTCCAGCAGGCCTTTCGCCAGGGCCTGCCGGTTGAAGTTTTGCGCATGCGTACGGCGGACCTGATTGTCCCAATGCTTCTTGGGTGTCTGTATGAGGATGTCAAGTGCATCTTCCAGCGCTGCGCGCGTCAATTCGGCGACAGCGATGCCCGCTTGGGCGTCAGTCACGAGGGGCGCCGCACCGCCGGTAGCGCCATATGCCAGGATCGGGGTTGCGACGTTCAAATAGTCATAGGTCTTTTGGGGAACGATTCCCTCATAACGACAGGTGTTCAACAGCAAAAGGGCGCTGCTTTCCCGCATGATTTCTATGGCCTCGCTTTGGGGAACAGCCGCAAGCAGGTGGACGACACCCTGATGACGGGCGGAAAAAGCGGCGATCTGAGAACGAACCGTTTCGGGTTGATTGCCGACAAGAACGAGCTTGACAGTGTCCCGAAAATCTCGCCGCATGCAAAGTACTTGATCCAGTGCTGCGAGAAAGGGGCCTATCGGTGCGTGTTCTGCAGCGCTGCCCACAAAGCTGATGCAAAATTTTCCGGAAAATCCTTGCAAATGATGGGTGCCGTATCTTGCTTTGGCGAACGCGGTGGCATCCCAGCCATTCGGGCAAATATAGGATGGTTTTGTCCGCAAAGACGGATAAGCCGACTCGTAAACCGCGCGCTTGCCCTTTGTAACGTAGCAAACCGCATCCGCGGACTCCAGGCAGCGTCCTTCCCATTTGCGGTCGGAAGCAGAAGCATTCACGAAAGGAGGCGTTTGAACACCCCATTCGTCCATATAAAAAAGGACCAGTTTGGCCCTGGACCATTTGGCCAGGTAACGTGCCGCAAGAAAATTGGAAAAACGCGGACCGGCTGCGAGCACTACATCTGGAACGGCCTCACCGAAACCCCGCATGGCCGTAGCGGCCATCAAGATCGCCGTATCGAAGCCACCATCGAGGCTGGGCATTACGCGGAATACCGGCCGGCTCGCCGGATCATTCTTGTCATCCACGGCGCCAGGCGCCCTGAGAATGCGAAGGGATGCGGGCAGTGAAGAAAGCATTTCGAGACCTTGCGCCGTCATGGTCCCTGGTGCCGGCGCACAAACCACCGTTAAATCGACCGGTACTCGGGACGCTACTTCCGCGATTGCTTTAGGGAAATGCGCGCTGCTGCTGCTGTCTGGCGGAAAAGCCCAGGAGACAAGCGCCACTCTGCGCCGCTGAAATATTTTTCGTGCAGGGAGCGGTCGGGCGAGCGCCATTCGCGCTCTTTGAATATGCAATGATGCAGTTGTAGTCAGCTTATCGAACAACAGCATCCCTGCGTGACTTTCTGCGAAAGTAAATCTCATCGTCGAACCGCCGAATCCCACGCGCGCGCGTACGAAACGGAAAAGACTCTTTTCGTTTGCACCGACATCCGGAAACACAATCGACCTCACAGGGTTGAATATGGTCCGCGCATGACACGGCAGTGCATAACCATCCATCAGATGGGGGATGATCGAATAATCCGTTGGGAGATCAGCCGATGGGCGATGTTTTTGACGGTGGTGTCCCGTCCCATTATTTTGCACTCCGCTGCAACCAGCGCATTACTTAATGCCCCGCATGGCAATATTATCGAGCGAATGGGTACTACAATGGTTAACAATGCCCGATCAAAAAATGCTGGATGTTCTTGTTTTGGTCCGTCAGGGTCCGTCGGCCTAGGCCACTTAACCGGTGGAAGCAGTGCGGAGATGACCATTTCGCGGGTGATGCAACAAAGCGGCTCCGGCGACCGCCGCGGAACTCAATTCGCGGCCTTATAAATAATTCTTCAGTGGAAAGCCGAGTGATGACGTGCCTGAGAGAATTTATTTTTCGCTCAGTAATACTGTTTGGATTACAAGGTCACTACAGAGCGAAGTTGCACGCCCGAGTTTTATGTTTTTAATTGGCTAGGTTAGTGAGCTCGGAAGAGTATCCGGTAAATCGTGCAGTCGCGCGAATTCTGCGAGGGGGTAATTGTGTTGCGCAATCTTAAGAAGACGGTGGCAAAGCTCGCACGCAAGTGTGGCTATGAGATCATCCCATCTTATCAGCTCTCCGAAACGCCGCTCGCGCGCCATCTGCAGGAATTGTTCGCCCGCCTCGACATCGATCTGGTGGTCGATGTCGGAGCCCACTATGGCGAGTATGCGCGCTTTTTACGGGACGTCGTCGGATATAGGGGCTCAATTCTTTCGGTCGAGCCCATTGGCGAGAATTTCAAGAACCTGAAGCGAACGCGCGAATCCGATCACAGCTGGGCGGGCGTCAATGTCGCGTTGGGGCCCGAAAATACGAGGATGGCAATCAACGTAACGAAGGACACGCAATTTGCCTCGTTCCGGGCGCCTAGCCAGGCGGGTCTCCTGGCTACAGGCAATATGCAGATGCGCGCCAACGCGTCCGTCGAACGTGTAGAAGAGGTTGAAGTTCTCCGGCTCGACGAACTCCTGACAAAACATTGCGCCGGAAGACCGGATGCTCAGATCTATCTGAAGTTGGATACGCAGGGCTTCGATTTGCAGGTCATCGCCGGAATTGGCGAGTGGCGAAATCACATTCTTGCCATGCAATCCGAGATTTCAATGCTGCCCTTATACGAGGGCATGCCGACATATGCCGAGTCAGTAGAGACGTTCGGCAATCTAGGGTTTGACGTGACTGGATTCTTCCCTGTCTCCAGGGATGAAATGCTGAGGGTCATCGAGTTTGATTGCACCTTGATATCAAGACGGCTTTCGTAATGCGGGCCTTGTTTGTTTCGCCCCATTTTCCCGACGATTTTTCGAAACAAACATATGGGGTATTTAAGAGGCTGGATCTGTTTGTGTCAGCCATTTCGAGCATGTGTTCGGGTCTGGACATGCTTTTTTATACCCCAATCGATTAC
>Ga0193753_10003188_pt1 | contig 12329 bp, 7 predicted proteins | sample H1c2metaG_FD_144925 | JGI IMG/M metagenome (GOLD analysis project Ga0193753, IMG submission 144925) | Soil microbial communities from a riparian zone of the East river system, Colorado, United States - H1c2 | ecosystem: Environmental > Terrestrial > Soil > Riparian zone | place: USA: East River... | reverse complement strand
TCGCCGGCCTATCTCGCCCGAGCGGGAACGCCGCGAACGCTCGAGGAGCTCTCGGGCCACGAGCGAGTGGCCTTTCGCGGCGTTCCACTGCAGCCGCCAGTGCCAGGTCGAGAGAAGCCCGGCGCGGCTGGAACACGAATCACCTGCGACGACATGTTTTTCGCGCGAGAAGTCGTCCGCCACGGTGCGGGCATCGCGGGGCTGCCCGGGTTTTTAGCGGAACCCGATCTGCAGTCGGGTGCGCTCGTACGCGTGCTGCCGAAGTGGCAGGCGAGGGCGGGTACGGTCTATTTGGTGCAGCCGAGCCGCAAGCACGTACCGAGCAAGGTCACCGCATTTCGCGATCTACTGCTCGAGCTGCTGAAGAAGCGAACGCTGTAGCGCCCGGTAAGCCGCCGCTCACAGCTGCAAGCCGAGCTGTCTTCGGAACGCCTCCGGCGACAGCGGCTCCGCGGCCGAAACGACCAGGCTCGTCCGTCGACCGGATGCCAACACTGCCCGGTTCCCGAAGACCACGAACCGATGCCTCGCGCGCGAGACCGCGACGTTCAGCAAGTTCTCGCGTTCATCCAAAAACCCGAGCGACGTTCGACGCGTCACCACACTGCTGAACAACACGATGCTTCGCTCGCCGCCCTGAAAGCGATGCACCGTGCCGAGCGCGACTCCGCGACCGCCGCCACCAGCCGCAACGTCTTCGACGTCTGCGAGCTCCACGCTGTAGTCGATCGGGATCCCCAACCGGTGAAACTGCTTTCGCAACTGCTCGAGCTGGCCGCGGTACGGCGTGATCACTGCGACGTCGTTGGGATCGGTGCCGAGCGCCATCAGCGCTTGGAAGAGCTCGAGCGTGAGTGCGAGCTCCGCCGAGTTTTGCCAGCTCCCGCCGAGCCGCTCCTGCTCGCCTGCGACGTCCACGAACGTCACGGGCGCAAGCAAAAATGGCGCCGGTACCGCGGGCCCTGCGCGCACCGTCTGGACCGACAATCCGTAGTCACACAACCGATCGCAGATCGCGATGATCTCGGGTTGGCAACGGAAGTGCTCGTTCAGCTGCAGTCTCTCGGCAACCGCGCGATCCGCGAGTGACTGGACGGAGGTATGCGCGTCGCCGTGCACGCGGTACGGCGCGAGTAGTTCGAGTGGGATCGAAAGCTTGCTCGACTCGATCACGCGCAAGTCGTCGTCGGCCTCGAGCTCGATCACGGGCTCGAGCTGATGCACGTCGCCGATGATCAACGCCGATTCGCAGCGCAACAAGCCACTGACCGCAAAGGCGGGATGACACTGGCCGGCTTCGTCGATCACGAGTCGCTCGATCGCGTCGCGCTGCGCCGGAAAGCAATTGCCGAGCGACAAGAGCGTGCAGCCCCAGACGCCGAACAGCTGCCGCAAGCTGCGCCAGTGCCCGCGATCCCAAACCGTCCGCAGCGATCGCTCGCCGCTCGCAGCTGCAAACGCGACCGTTACGGCCTCGTAGAGCGTTTCGCTTTCGGCAGCCGCCCAGGCATCGCGGACTGCGACCGCCGCTTCGAACAGCGCTTGCTGTGCCGCATCGTCGATAGGCGGATTCGGTGGCGCAGCCGTCTCGAGTGGGCCGAGTGCGTTCAACTCTCGCCGCAGTCGCTCGATGTTGCCGCGTTCGCTCTCCGCTTTCGACGCGCGATCGACGCGCTCTTGCAGTGCCTCGAGCTCGCCAAACGCCGTGTCGGCTGCTTCCGCCCACACGTCCATCAACGCCGCGGGCTCGATGCTCGGTGGCAGGTTGGGTGGCAGTCCGAGGTCGAGCGAGAGTCCAGCGCTCGCGAGCGCCTCTGCCAGTGCCGGCAACACCTTCTTCTCGCTGCTGCGAAAGTGACGATCGACCGCCGACAGCTGCGCGATGCCAGGCGTAGCTTCGCACAGCTCGCAGAGCGCCTTCACGCGCTTGCGTGCCTTCTCGAGCGGGGCACGCAGCTTGGCTGCACGACTCGAATCGAGCCCGTCTGCCAATGTTTCGCCGCTGCGAGCGACCAGGCGGCTGATCTCGAACTGCAGCCACTCGCGGCGCGTCTGCGCCTCCAGCGCTCGCGACCGCGCTGCGAGCGAATCCGTGACGCGAGCGCGCAGCTGGACGAACCGTGCGAGCGCGGCATCGAGCTCGAGCGCGCGTTCGGGTGCGGGCCGCTTGCGCGCTCGATCCAGCCACTCCCGCGCCCGCGCGAGTTGCGGCGCGAGCACCGCTTCGCAGACCCTCTGGCTACCGGCGCGGAGTGCGAGCGGTAGTCCCGCTTGGTTTTGCGCGATCAGCGGGTCGACGACGTTGTCGACCGCGCGATTGTTCGTGCTCGTGACGACAAACGCTGCGGCGCCCATCGTACCTTTGTCGACGAGCGAGTCGACTTGGCGAACCAGCGACTCTGCAGCGAGGTGCAGGATCGTCGTGGTCTTGCCGGTGCCCGGTGGACCTTGCACCGCGAGCAAGCGCGAGCCCCAGCAGCGTTCGGCGGCGGCGCGCTGGCTCGGCGACAGCGGCGGGCCTGGAAACAACGCCCGCTGCACTGCCGCTCCGGGCGGCAAGACGCCGCCGGTGAGATACGAACCCAGACTCGAGTCGAGATCCCACGGAATGTCGGGCGGCTCTTCCAAGAGCTTTTCTAGCTCGCGCTGCAGGTACCAGGTGGTCTTCGCGCGCGTGGCATCCACCACGATGCCGACGGGGTAAACCCGGGCTCGGGTGCCGCGCCGCGCGAGGAGCTCACTCATCGCGGCCGTGATCCGCTGCAGGAGCCCTTCGCTCGAGTCTTCGCCGCCGTCCGCGGCATGCTCGGTCGCCGCGAGCTCCGCTTCCAAGAGCCGGCACACCAGCGCCAGCATGTCGCGCTCGCTGACCTCGGGCCGCTCGCGCAGCGCATCGAACAAGCCGTCGATGTTTTCGCGCGCGACGCCGAGCTGCTGATGCAAGAGCCGCGTGTCCAGAAAAAATGGCCAGCGCTGCCCGCCCCGCTCGAGCGCGACCAGGCGTGCCTCGCTCGGCGGCGGTGGAAACTGCTTCTGGCGGCGCTCGCCGCGCGTCGGGACTCGAAACGGTGGCCCTTCCGGCGCGCCGAAATGAACGCGCACAGCGTAGCGCAATAAACCGGCGAGCTCGCCACGCGGCAGGTGCACCACTGGAAACGCCAGCATGTGCGAGAGATCGCGATCGTCTTCGGCGCGCCGGTACACCGTCGCGAGCCAGTTCTCGAAAAATGCGCCGAGCTCGGGGTCGAACGCCTTGCGAAAGGTCCGGCGTGCGAAGAGCAGCGACTCGAACGCGTCGTCGAGCGGGACCTTGAAGTATTCGTGCCCGAAGCTCGGCGCATCGAGCCGCACCGGCGCAGGCTCGACCGACGCGCGCCGGGCGCGAGGCCGCGCAGACAGCGCCTCTTCCAGCTGCAGCGACGCGCGCCAATAGCGCAACACGTCGTTCGCCTCCGATCGGGTCAGAGGTCGAGTCTGCTCGGGCGATCGCGGCATGGGTCGGCGCAAGTAAAACGGGAGCACGCGCCGGTCAAGCTCGCCGTGACGATCGGACCTCGCTCTGGCACAGTCCGTCGATGAATTCCACTCCGGCTCGGCTCGGCGACCGCGGGATCTTCTCGGCGCTTCGATCGCGCGCGTACTGCAATCACGCGGGGATCTCCGCGGCATCGGATCCCGTTCGCGCCGCGATGGAACGTGTAATCCGCGAGTCGGCGGAGGAAGGTTCGGCCGGTTTCTCGCGTCGCTTGGTCGAGCGCGATCAGCTGCGCGGCGAGATCGGTGGATTGATCGGCGCTCGCGAGCCAGAGGCTGAAATCGCATTCGTCCCGAGCACGATGTACGGGTTGTGTGCGATCGCGCTCAGCATTCCGTGGAAACGCGGCGATCGCATTATCGCGTTCGAGGGCGAGTACCCCACGAACGTCACGGCGTGGCAGCGCGCGTCGGAGCTGTTTGGCGTGTCGATCACGCTCCTTCCGGTTTCGGACTTCGAGTCTGAGAGCGGGCCGGATTTTTCGCGCCTGGATGCCGAACTCGCGCGCGGCGGCGTGCGGGTGTGTGCCGTGAGCGCGGTGCAGTTTCAAACCGGCTTGCGCATGCCGCTCGCGGCGATCGCGAAGCGGTGTCACGCGAAGGGTGCGGAGGTCGCGGTCGATGCAGTGCAAGCGCTCGGAGCAGTGCCCTTCGATGTGGAGGCGCTCGGTGTCGACTACGTTGCGGCGGGCTCGCACAAGTGGCTGATGGGTAGCGACGGCGGAGGTTTCGTCTACGTACGGCGCGCGCTCTGCGCGTCGCTCCGAGCTGCCTTTGCGGGTGCGATGAGTCATCAGGATGCGGTCGAGATCTTCACGCACGGTCCGGGACACTTGCGCTACGACCGCCCGCTGCGCGAGGACGCGCGCGTGCTCGAAGGTGGTATGTTGAGCAGCACGTCGTTCGTGTCGCTTGCGGTGTCGGTGCCGATGTTGCGTGGGGTCGGCGTCGAGGCGATCTACGCGCACATCCAGCGCTATCACGATCAGCTCGAAGCGCCGCTCGTCGAGCTGGGGTTTCGATCGCTGCGCTCGCGCGATCCCGCGCGCCGCTCGGGAATCCTGTCGTTTCTGCCGCCGCCGGGGACGCTGGCTCCGCAGCTCGTGGCTGCACTCGTCGAGCGCAGCGTGGTGTGTGCTCCGCCCGATGGCGTGTTGCGCTTCTCACCGCACTTCTGGAACAGCCTCGAGGAAGTGCCGTTCGTGATCGACGCGGTGCGGGCGGTTTTGAAGTAGCGGTCATTCAGCGCGGTGGCGCGAGTAGCTTGACGAGGAAGCGGTTGAAGAGCTCCATGTCGCGCGCGACGCCGTGCACCGCCGACTCGACTACGTGCAGGAGCTCCACGCGCGCCTCGAGTAGCTCCCGCGGGTAGCGCCCGCCGTCTCCGAACAAGACGCGTTCCGATTCCGCGCGCGTGCTCGCGTCCACCTGCGCTCGCGACACGGCATCGAAGTCGGACAGCAGATGATCGCGCGGCGTCGTCAGATCGCCTGGATAACGCGCGGTGAGCATCCGGAACACGAACGACGGGTACAGATGCTCCGGGTCTTGCCCGAAGTAGACAGGGCGAAGCAGGTTGCGGTGGTGGTCGAGGGTGATGACGCGCTCCGGGACGAGCAGCGACGCCGCACCGATCGCGGCAGTCACCACACCGCCGAGCAGCGCAATGTTTGCAGGCAATCGATCGGACACGCCCGCTAGATCGATCGCACCGGCTGCGATCCCAGTGCCGGCGCCAGCGACGAGTGATCCCGTCGCGAGACTGAGTTGCCGGTCGTTTTCTTGGGCATCGAGCGCCGCTACCAGCTGCGCGGCTCGTTGTCGCGTGCACTGCGTCTCGAATGCGAGCGCGGTGAGTTGCGCATCGAATGCGAGCACGCGCAACGTCAGCTCCTGATACAACGTCGCGGTCGCGCTGCCGTGGGTCGCAGCGCTGGCCACGAGCTCGTCCGGATCCGAAGCGTACGTCACCAGTTGCAATGGGGGCTTGCTGTGCTGCGCTGCGAGCGCTGCATCGCTCAGGCCGTGTTCGCCTCGCGACCGAGCGCGGTCGGCTGCCATCACGCGAAGCAAGGCGACGAGCAAAGGTTCGAGCCCGGCAGCACGCGCGACGCGGCGCGCTTCGGGCGGCAAGGGATCGAGCCAGGCCAGGTCCTCCGCGGACTTGACCGGGTCCGCGAGCGGCATGCGGTACGGACTGTCTTTATCCATCGCGGCCCGCGCGCAGTGCGCTTCGTGCTCGTGGATGATCAGCGTGCCTGCAGGCCCGTGCGAAGCGCTCGCGCAACCCGCAAGCACGAGCAACGAAAACGCCAAACGCACGGCCCCGACCATCGCCGTCGCTTACTTCGCCTCTGAAACGTTCCGGTGAACGGCAGGTGCCGGCCGGAGCGTGCGCGTGAGGTAGTCCACAAGTACCTCCAGGATCGTCCGCAGGTTGGACGCCGCCGCGCCAGGGACAGTGCTTGGGGTACGAAGCTGGCGCTGCCGGACAAGCCGAATCGGTCACCTTGACTGGTCAAACGCTCTTCAGTGCGCGCGCCGCGTGCGTAGCGGTCAGATCGATGACTAACCGTTGCAACGCGCAACGCAACTCATGACGCCAACCGGCGTACGACGTTCATTCACTCACGGTGAATGTAGTCCTTGCGTGTGCATGCAGCTTCACTCGCGTGAGTCTGGAAGCATCGAAACGTCGGGCGAAAAAACTGCGTGTGGTGTAGGTACACGTGCATGCGTAACGTCGGTCAGAGACTCATGGTTCTAACGATTGGGATGAGCATTGCGGTCGTGGCGAACGGATGCGGTCCGAAGAGCCATGAAACGCGAGCCCGTCACAACAGCGATGATTCGAAGTCATCCGGTTCGCATGCGGGCAAGTCCGATGACGATGACGAAGCAGATGATGACGACCCGTCGGGCGGCGAGATCGCGATCGGAAAAGCGAAGCTCGAAGACGACGGTACGGTGAACTTCAACTTCGACGTCGCCGTGCCGGCGGGACAAGAGTTGTTCAAGTGTATCTATGGACAGTTCCCGATGACCGGTGTCACTGCAGTCAATAGTGCCGAGTCTCACTACACGCCGGGCAGTCATCACATGCTCGCGTACCGAACCGACCTAACGGCGATTCCCGAAGACTCAAAAGGTGTCTGGGACTGCGAGGACGGCGCGTTTTTCATTCACGAACGCGGGTCGTATTACGAAGCGCAGCAGCCGGACGAGCAGCGCACTTTGCCGGACGGCGTCGCGCACGAGTTCAAGCCGGGCGAAGTGATCATGATTCAGGCGCACTACATCAACACGACCGACGCCGACATCGACGCGCACGTGGAGTTCAAGCTGCACACGATGGATGTCGACGACGTCCACGAAGAAGCCGGCACGATCTACTTCAACGACACGAGCATCAGCGTGCCGCCGCACTCGAAAGCCGGTGTCACGATGACGTGTCCGATCCCAATCGACATCAACCTCGCGTTCTTGTGGTCGCACATGCACAAGCGCGGGACGCACTTCGTCGTGACGACCGACGACCCGATCGCGGCCGAGAAGCTCGGTGGAGCGATGCTCTACGAGGAACACGACTGGAGCGAACCGAAACCGCGCGAGTACCCCGAAGGCGAGGAGTACGAGATTCACGCCGGCTCGCACATCACGTTCAGTTGCGAATACGAAAACGACACCGACAACCCGTTCATGTTCGGCAACAGCGCAGAGACGAACGAGATGTGCATCCTGCACGGGATGTACTTCCCGCGGATGCCCTCGCTCTCGGAGCAGTGCATCCTCGGCCGCGTCGCGACGCGTCAGATGCTCTGAGCATCGCGCCGGCTCGAGTCTCCTAGCCTCTGGTGGGCAAGGCGACACGGCACGTTCACAGACTGGAAACCAGCGCAGCCGAGATCGGCTGCGCGCGTGTTTCCTGTCAGGAAATTGCGTTTACTGGGCTTCCTCTCGCGATTGACAGCCCTGTGACACTCGCGGTTAGTTCGAGCGCGTCTCGATGCTCTGTCGCGCGGGTCGTCATCTGGAGCGAGAAGTGCCGCTGGGGTTCCTCACATCGATGCGACGCAAGAGCCGCAGCGAGCGCATGTTTCGCGCGCCGGAGCGACTCGACTCCACGTACGACGTCGTGATCATCGGAGCGGGAGGCCACGGCCTCGCGGCAGCGCATCACTTGGCGCGCGATCACGGCGTGCGAAGTGTGGCCGTGCTCGAGAAGGGCTATCTCGGCGGCGGCAACACCGGCCGCAACACGACGATCATTCGCTCCAACTACATCACGCCCGAAGGCGTCGCCTTCTATCAAGCGAGTGTCGACCTGTTCCGCGAGCTATCGGCCGAGCTGGAGCTGAACTTGTTCTACAGCGCGCGTGGGCACTACACGCTCGCGCACACCGAGTCTTCGCTCCGGACGATGCGCTGGCGTGCGGAAGTGAACAAGCACCTGAGTGTCGAGAGCGAAGTCGTCGGCCCGGCTGAGGTCGAGCGAGCGTTCCCCGGCATCGATCTCGAGTGTGGTGGACACGCGCCGATCCTCGGAGCGCTCTATCACGCGCCGGGTGCGATCGCGCGGCACGATGCGGTGGCGTGGGGTTACGCCCGCAGTGCGGATCGGCACGGTGTTCAGATCCACCAGCAGACTGAAGTACTCGGCATCGATGTTCAAAATGGCCGAGTTGCGGGCGTGCAGACGTCGCGCGGGTACGTGTCGACGCGCAAAGTGTTGTGCGCGGTCGCAGGCTCGACGCCGCGGCTCTTGGACTTCGCGGGTTTGCGCTCGCCGATCTACGTGCATCCGCTGCAAGCGCTCGTGACCGAGCCGATGAAACCGTGGCTCGATCCGATCCTCGTCTCGGGGAGCTTGCACGTATACGTGAGTCAATCCGCGCGTGGAGAGCTCGTGATGGGTGCGTCGCTCGATCCGTACGAGTTGCACGCGCCGCGTTCGACGTTCGACTTCGTCGAGGGTTTGTCGGGACACGTGCTCGATTTGTTCCCGTTTTTGTCCGGCGTGAAGGTGTTGCGAACCTGGGCGGGCCTCGCCGACATGACGCCGGACTTCGCGCCGATCCTGGGTAAGACGCCGATCGACGGCTTTTATCTCGACGCAGGCTGGGGGACGTGGGGTTTCAAGGCGACGCCGATCGCAGGCAAAATCATGGCGCAAACAGTCGCGAGCGATGCGACGCCGGCGCTGATCGCACCGTTTGCGCTGAGCCGTTTCGAAGCATTCGAGCTGACCGGAGAGAAGGGCGCAGCGTCGGTGGGGCAAGCATGAAGTTGCTCGATTGCCCGAACATCGGTGCGCGTCCAACCGCAGAGTTTACGTACGGCGGTGAGCTGAGGCACATGCCGGATCCAGATCAGGCAACAGACGCCGAGTGGGCGGACTACGTCTGGAACCGAACCGGTGCGGGCGGTGTGAAGAAGGAGTGGTGGTTTCACGTTCCGAGCGCGACCTGGTTCATTGCGGAGCGAGATACGCGGACCGACCGTGTGCTGCGAACGTTTTTGATCGACGAGGGCGCGTCGTGACAGCACGCCTTGCGTCGATCGCGGGGGAGTGGATCTCGCGCGAGCGCACGCTTGCGTTTTCCTTCGAAGGCGAGACCTACACCGGTTACGAAGGAGATGTCGTCAGCAGCGCGCTCTGGGCGAACGGACTTCGCGTTCTCGGGCGCAGCTACAAGTATCACCGGCCGCGCGGAGTCATGTCGCTCGCAGATCACGACGTGAATGTGCTCGCGAGCGATGGCGTACACATCAACATTCGGTGCGACGTCACGCCACTTCGCGAGGCGATGAAGCTCCGTGCGGTGAACACGCTCGCCGGGGTTCGCCGCGATTGGCTGCGCGTGCTGGATCGGTTTTCGGCGCTCGCGCCCGTTGGATTCGACTCCAAGGCCTTTCCGAAGCCCACCTGGGCGAGTCGCGCGTTCGAAGCCGTGTTCCGCAACCTTTCGGGCTTGGGCCGGATCGACCTCGAGGGCCCGCGCGAGCGCATTCGCAAGGAGCACGCGAGCTGCGATGTATTGGTCGTCGGTGCGGGCCCCGCGGGTTTGGCTGCTGGAGTCGCTGCGGCTGAGAGCGGCGCCTCGGTCTGGATCGTCGACGAGAATGCGCGCGCGGGCGGAAGCCTCGGCTACGCGCGCGGCGGCGACGACCTGCGGCTCCGAGAGCTGTCGCGGCTGCTCGAGCGCGCTGCGAGGTTCGAGCGATTGGACCTTCGAGTCGGCACGACCGCTGTGGGCTACTACGCCGATCACCACATCCCTCTCGTCGCGGCTGATCGCACGACGAAGTTGCGGGCACGTGCGGTCGTGATCGCGAGTGGCGCGCTCGAGCAGCCGGCCGTGTTCGGGAATAACGACTTACCCGGTGTGATGCTCGGGTCCGCTGCACAGCGGCTCATCTACCGCTACGCAGTGAAACCGATGCAACGTGCGGTGGTGCTCACCGCGAACAGCGAGGGCTATCGCGTCGCGCTCGACCTGGTGCGTGCGGGTGTGAACGTCGCGGCGGTTGCGGATTTGCGACCGGAAGCTGCCGCGGCCGATGCTGCCGCGAAGACGCAGCTCGCAGCCGCCGGCGTTCCGCTCCTCCAAGGCTACGGCATTCGGGAAGCGATCGGCCGGCGTGAACGCGTCGTTGCAGCCGTGCTCACACCTGCAGCCATCGGCGGCAAGCCACAGCGCTTTGCCTGCGACGGAATTGTCGTCAGCGTAGGGTTTGCCCCCAACGCGTCGCTCTTGCATCAAGCCGCCGCGCGGTTCGAGTACTCCGAGGCGCTTCAGCAATACGTCCCACTCGAGACGCCCGCCGGCGTATTTGCAGCGGGCCGCGTGAACGGCGTGTTCGACCTCGCGAGCGAGCTTGCAGACGGCGAGCGTGCCGGGCTCGAGGCAGCCGCTCACCTCGGGCTTCGCGAGAAGACTCCCTCGGACTCGCGCAGCTTGCGCGCCGCGCGCACCGACAGCCCCACTCACTCCTTCCCGATCGCGCCGAGCGAGCGAGCCAAGTGTTTCGTCGACTTCGACCGCGATGTGTTGCTCGAAGACATCGAAGGCGCAATCGAGGCCGGTTTCGACAGCGTCGAGCTGATGAAGCGCTACGCGCGGCTCGGCGTCGGGCCAAGCCAAGGCAAACACTCGATGCCGAACGCGGTGCGCGTGCTCGCCCGCGCACGCGGTCTGCGCGTGCGTGAAGTCGGTACGCCGACCGCACGGCCGTTTTACCAGCCGGTTCCGCTCGGACATCTCGCAGGCCTCGACGCGCATCCGATTCGCTGCACCGCCTTGCACACGCGACACGAAGCCGCGAATGCTCGGTTCTTTCGCGCGGGCGACTGGCTCCGTCCCGAGTACTACGCGCAACCGGCAGTGGCTGCCGCCGTCCGCGTCCGCGAGGAAGTGCGCTCGGTGCGCTCCGGCGTGGGCTTGATCGACGTCGGTACGCTCGGCAAGCTCGAGCTCTTCGGCGCAGATGCCGCGGAGCTGCTCGAGCGCGTCTACACCGGCCGCTTTCGGAATCTCGCGATCGGCCGAACGCGCTACGCGCTCGCGCTCGATGAAGCTGGCGTGGTGGTCGACGACGGCGTGATCGCGCGCCTCGGAGGCGAACACTTCTACGTCACGACGACTACGGGTGCGTCCAGCAACGTCTACCGGGAGCTCCTGCGACACAATCAGCTCTGGAAGCTCGACGTCGGCATCGTGAACACGACCGGCAGCCGCGCCGCGATCAACCTCGCAGGTCCGCTCGCTCGCCGCGTCCTCGCCACGCTCACCGACCTCGATCTCTCGCAAGCGGCGTTCCCGTATCTCGGGGCTCACGAAGCGCAGATCGCGGGTGCACCGGCGTGGGTCCTGCGCGTCGGATTCGTGGGCGAGCTCGGCTACGAGATCCACACCCCGAGTGATCGTGCAGGCGCCGTCTGGGACGCGTTGCTGATCGCCGGCGCCGAGCATGGCATCCGGCCGTTCGGTGTCGAAGCGCAGCGCCTGCTGCGCCTCGAGAAAGGCCACCTGATTATCGGCCAAGACACGGATGGCCTCACGAACCCGTTCGAAGCAGGTCTCGGGTGGGCCGTGCGGATGGAAAAGCAGTTCTTCGTCGGCCAGCGCAGCTTACGGCTGCTGCAGAAGCGACCGCTGAAGCAGCAGTTGGTCGGCTTCACGCTGCGCGCGGACGAGGCCGAGCTGCCGGAGCCGTGTTGCCTCGCGATCGACGGTTCGCGCATCACCGGTCGGATTACCAGCTTGGGGTGGAGCGACGCCGTTCAGTCGCACATCGGGCTCGCCTACTTGGAGCCAGCGGCGGCGAAGCTCGGCGCGCGATTTTCCGTGCGCAATCCGCGCGGCAATCTCGTCGAAGCGCAGGTGACACAAGCCCCGTTCTACGACCCAGAGCATGCCAGGCAGCGTGTCACTGATGCAGCTGCAGACGGGAGGGTAGCGGCATGATCGACGCGCCACGCTCGAGCCCAGTCCCGATCCTGTCACGAGCGGTCGTGCGCAAAGCGGTGATGCACGGCATGACCGTGCCGGTCGAGCTCGAAGCGGATGCCCGCAGCTCCGAGCTGCCGGCGCTGATCACGGATGCGAGTTGTTTGCCCCGCGCAGGCGTGAAGGGTCCAAACGCAGCGGCGTGGCTGAGCTCGCAAGGTGTGCAGCTGCCAGCTGCCAACCACTGGCGCTATCACGACGAGTTGCGCATCGCGCGCCTCGGTCGCAGTGAATTCTTGCTCGAAGCTGCTGCACACGGCTCGCGAGTCGCGCAGCAGCTTCGAG
>Ga0193753_10003187_pt1 | contig 12329 bp, 14 predicted proteins | sample H1c2metaG_FD_144925 | JGI IMG/M metagenome (GOLD analysis project Ga0193753, IMG submission 144925) | Soil microbial communities from a riparian zone of the East river system, Colorado, United States - H1c2 | ecosystem: Environmental > Terrestrial > Soil > Riparian zone | place: USA: East... | reverse complement strand
ACAGAGGCCGTCGCGGGCGGTCCCGCGTGCACGTCTCGAGCATGAAGCGCGCGCTCCATCGCTTCGGGTACGTGGTCAAAAAAAACGCTGCCGGCCGCTGGAGTCTCTCCGCCCCGACGTCGTCGTGAAACGGCGGTCGTTCCTGCGAAAGGTCGCTCGAATCGCGATCGACCGGCTCGTGTTTCTCGACGAGGCCGGGCTCAACTGCTCGATGACGCGCACCCACGCTTGGGTGAAACGCGGCAGCGAATACGAGGAACGTGTTCCCATGAACTGGGGCAAGAACCTCACCCTGATCGGAGCCATCCGGCTCCGGGGATGGGTCACCCTCGGCACCATGTTCGCCACTGCCAACCGCGAACGATTCGTCCGCTGGCTCCGCACCAGGCTGCTGCCCAAGCTGTGGCGAGGGGATGTGCTGGTCATGGATAACGCCACCGCCCACCATGCTCCTCAGGTCGCCACCCTCTGCAAGGCCGCGGGTGTCCGCCTCCTCTACCTGCCCCCGTACTCGCCAGACTTCAATCCCATCGAGCCCGGATGGGCATTGCAGAAACAGCACGTCCGGAAGCACGCCCCACGTGATCCACGTGCCCTGCGCCGTGTGGCCAGACGCGCGCGCTACCGAGTCACGAAGCGCCATTGTCGCAATTGGTTTGCTCATGCCGGCTACCGGGCTCGACCCAACTGATCCGAGGTACTAGAGCCCCCGTCGACCGCGCGGTCAGTCAGCCGCGCAGTCGATGGCCGCGCCGCTCACCGCGGCGCCCCCTACCGTCGCTCCGATCGCGTCGCCCGGGTCATCGCCCGGCGCGGCCCGACGGCCGCGCGCGACTCGGCGGCTTCGCACCGCTCGACCGCTTCGCGCGGCTCGACGCCTTGGCTCCGCTCGTTCGCTTCGCACCGCTCGACGCCTTGGCTCCGCTCGACACCTTCGCGCCGCTCGACCGCTTCGCGCCGCTCGACGCCTTGGCTCCGCTCGTTCGCTTCGCACCGCTCGACGCCTTGGCTCCGCTCGACACCTTCGCTCCGCTCGACCGCTTCGCGCCGCTCGACGCCTTGGCTCCGCTCGTTCGCTTCGCACCGCTCGACCGCTTCGCTCCGCCCGACGCCCTCGCTCCGCCCGACGCCTTCGCTCCGCTCGATCGCTTCGCACGACTCGACCGCTTCGCTCCGCTCGACACCTTTGCGCCGCGCGACGCCTTCGCGGCGCTCGATCGCTTCGCGCCGCCCGATCGCTTCGCTCCACTCGACGCCTTGGCTCCGCTCGACGCCTTGGCGCCGCTCGACGCCTTGGCTCCGCTCGACGGCTTCGCTCCGCCCGACGCCTTCGCGCCGCCCGACGCCTTCGCGCCGCTCGATGCCTTCGCGCCGCCCGACGGCTTCGCGCGGCCTCGCGCCTGGGCCTTGGTCCGGGTCGTCGGCGTGGCGGTGCCGGTCGATCGGGTGTCGAGGGTGCGGATGACGGCGATGCGGCGGCGGAGCTCGTCGTCGGTGTCGAGGGAGAAGCTGCGGCCGTGGCCGACTTCGTCGGTCAGGAGGGTCGATAGTGCCTCGGCTTCTTCTTCGATTCGCGCTCGGGTGGGGGTGGCGGCTGGCTGGAAGAGGGCGTGGACGACGGCGCGGCGGTCGGGGTCGTACTCCCACAGGCCGACGGCGGCGCCGCCGGCGATGACCGTGCGGCCCCATACGTGGCGCGCGTCGGTGAGCTTGGCCGGTCGATCGGGGTCGGCGATCGCGAGGCTCACGTCGTGGTGGGCGGCGTCGACCAGGGCGGCTGGCCCTCCCTGGTAGGCGATCAGGTTGTCCTCGAATGGCAGGAGCGCGACCGCTTCGGCCGCCGATTCGGACTCGTTCTCGAGCAGATCGCGGCGGTGCTCCAGCATCGCGTGGTCGCCGGGGAGGCCGTCGATCGCGACCGGCATGAGCGGCAGGCGGGCGATCGCGGCGGTCACGTCGCGCCTGGCGGCGCCGGCCCAGGCGGCCAGCTCGGCGGTGTTGCCGATGCCGGCGGCCTGGAAGTAGATCTCCGCGACGCGGGACAGGAGATCGAGCCACTCACCGGGGCCCTCGTCCGCCACCGGTGCGGCGACCGCGCGCCAGCGATAGCGCTCGCTGTCCAGCCGGCCGCCGTCGACGGCGCGCTCGATGAGCCCGTCGAGCTCGAGCCGGCGCAGGGCTGGCGGCAGGGTCGAGGAGAGCCCGATCTTCTTGCCGACCTCGCCCAGGCTGCGCGCGCTCCCCTCGGGCAGTGCGCGGCGGAGCGCATCGGTGGTGAGCCCGCCGCTGTGGCCGAGGACCTCGAGGACCGCGCGGCCCAGCTCCTCGAGCTCGCCCGGGCGCACGCCGGCCCGGGTCTGCTCGCGCTCGTCGCGCGCGCTCGACATCCGCCCGGCCACGCGCAGGCAGAGCGGCGCGTGCCGGCGCGCGACCAGGTACATGCAGCCGCGCACGGCCGGAACCACCTGGACGTCTCGCCGCTCGACCGCGCCGTGCACGTCGGCGGCGCGCAGCCCGGACACCCGCGCGAACAGCGCCACGTACGCCTCGACCCCGCCGAGCGTGCGCACGAAGCCGCTCCGCTCCAGCTCGGCCTCGACCCCGCCGCCACGCGCGCGCCCGAGCCCCTGGGCAGTGATCCAGGCCAGCCGGGCCCGCTCGAGCGACAGCCGGATCACGCCAGCCTCCTTCCGGCCACGCCGCCCGACACGATGAACGCCATGATCTCGGACGACTCGCCGGAGATGTGCTGCACCCGCGAGCGCGGCACCACCAGCAGCTGGCCGGCGAAGTTGTACGACTGCGGCAGGTAGACCGCGACCGCGTCCTCGGGGAGCCCGATCTCGGACAGCGAGTCGCGGGTGACGAAGCCGAGCGCGCGCACGCCCGAGCCGGGCATGAGCTCGACCGAGACCGGCGCGTCGAACTTGCGGTCGTCGCCGACCACCGCGCCGAGCAGGTCCTTGACCGACGTGTGCAGCAGCTTGACCAGCGGCAACCGGTCGAGCACCGTCTCCACCAGGCCGAGCACGCGGCGAGACAGGTAGTTCGACAGGAGAAAGCCGAGCACCGTCACCAGGACCACCAGGATGAGGATGCCGGCGCCCGGCACGTCGATGCCGATCAGCCGGCCGAGCGCCCCGTCGATCGCCTGGAAGCAGGGGACCAGGACGAACACGGTGAGCGCGATCGGGACGAAGTAGATGAGTCCCTGCAGGAACCAGCGGGCGAGCTGCTTCATTGGCCCAGCCTAACGCGTCCGGCCGACCCGTGCTCACAGCGATAGGCCGACGCCCACCGTCGCGCTCTGCTCGCCCAGCGCCATTCCCTCGATCGCGAGGCTCAGGCGGCGGAGGCGCAGGGTAGCTCCGGCTCCCACCGTGTAGTGGTGTGCGTCGCCGCCGGTCACGTCCTCGCCCGCCAGCGTCCAGGTGACCGGCCCACCGAACACGCGCGCCGCCGCATAAGGCGTGATCGGGCCGAGCGTCTTGCCGACCATCGCGCCGATGCGGGCGTCGAGCGCGCCGAGCGGGTGGGCCCGGCCGTCGTCCGACACCGCCTCGGTGCGCGATCCGGCCAGCGACGCGCCGACCAGGAGGAACGGGCTCCGCTCGCCCTCGTAGCGGGCCAGCCAGGTGACCGCGGCGCTGGCCGCGAACCCGGCGGCGACATCGCCGTCGTGGTCGCCGGCGGTGCCGTCCACGATCGCGCCGAGGCCGAGATCGAAGCCGAAATCCGGGCCGGCTTGATAACTGGCCGAGGCCATCACCGACGTCTCGCTCAGGTCCTCCTCGCCGTCGCCCAGCTCGATCTCGGTCGAGAACCATCCGGCGGTGGCACCGACCCGCCACGGCGACGGCGGGTCGCTGCCGTCACAGGTCTCCGGCAGGCCCGTCGGACCGACGGGCGGCGAGATGCCTCACGCGCACGCGACGCGATCGGCGAGGGACACCTCGAGGTACAGCCCGGAGACCAGCATCGCGACGGCGAGGACGGCGGTGCGCATGGCAAACAGCTTATCGAACTCGGGTCACGCTGCCATCTTGATGATCGGAGGAACCGCCATGCCGGAGAAGAAGACGGTCAAGAGGGCCAAGAAGGCGCTGCGCGCGGGCAAGAAGCCGAGCACGGCGGCCGGCGAGTTCGTCCGCGAGGAGATCGAGCACGTCCGCCACGGCAAGCACGGCGCGCGGTCGACCAAGCAGGTCATCGCGATCGGCCTGGCCAAGGCGCGCCGCGCCGGCGTCCCGCTGGCGGCGCCGGCCAAGGGCACGACCTCGAGCCGCACGCGCAAGTCGGCCAAGCGCGATCTCGCCGCCGGCAAGCGCAAGAAGGCCGGCGCCAAGCCCGCCACCGGCAAGAAGGCGGCCGCCACTCATCGCCGGCGCGCGCGGGCCTCCACCGCCGCGCTCAAGCGTCAGGGTCGGAAGGCGGCGTCGCACGCGTCGCTGTCGCGCCAGGCGAAGCGCGCGGCGACGAAGCGGCGCGCGCGCACCTCCACGCGCTGACCCGCAGCCCGTGGCGCGGGTCCAGCTCGGGGAAGTCGGGCCCGCTCTCGCCGCGCCAGATCGGCTCGAGCCGCGCGTCGCCGGCGGCATCGACCACCTCCGCGTCGATCTCATCGCGCTCGCGCGAATCGCGGTGGAAGGTGGCCAGCAGCCACCCGTCCGGCTCGAGCATGCGCGCGACCAGCGGGATCAGCGCCAGGGTGCCGCGCAGCCCCGGCGTGCGGTCCTTGGGGCGGGGCTGGGCCGGCCCGGGCGGCGGGTCGAGCAGGATCGCGCCGTAGCGCTGGCGCCCGGCCTGGGCCCGGCGCAGGTGCTGGTAGATGTTCATGCGGGCCAGGTCGCGCCGGTCGACCTCGATCCGGTTGAGCTCGGCGTTGTCGCGGCACCAGTCGAGCACGCCGGCGTGGCTGTCCACGTGGGCGACCGATTGCGCCCCGCCGGCCGCGGCGGCGACCCCGAGGCTGCCGGTGAACGCGAACAAGTTGAGCGCGCGCCGCCCGGCCGCGCTGGCGCGGATCCAGCGCCGGACCGGGCGCGCGTCGAGGTAGAGGCCCGGGTTGCCGCTCCGCATGAGATCGATGGCGAAGCGGAGGCCGTGCTCGCGCACGACCAGGCTGCGCCCGGCCGGCGGCGCCCCGCGCAGCGCGACCGGCGCGCCCGCGGCAACCGCCGGCGCTCCTCGCTGCGGCCTCTCGCCGCGCTGGCGCGCGACCACGACCTCGAAGCGCCGGCACGGGTCGAGCGCCTCGACCACCTCACCCAGCCGCCCGGCCAGCTCCGGCGAGTACGCGATCGACACCGCGTGGCCGTAGCGGTCGATGTCGAGCCCGGGGCAGCCCTCGCCGCGGCCGTGGAACAGGCGGTAGCAGTCGAGGTCTTGATCGGCCGCGAGCCCGGCGCGAGCGTCCCAGGCCGCGCGGATGAGCCGGCTCAGCTCCACTCGATCCGCTTCACCCCGCGCGATCCGGCGACGACAGCAGACGGCGCTTGAGCGGCCGGCGCAGGAGCGCGCGCTCGGCCAGGCGCGGCGAGATCGAGCCGCCCCAGAGGACCGCGCCGATGCCGGTCAGGACCCCGAGCGCCAGCAGCGACGCGGTGATCGGCGGGACCAGGCGAAGCGCGCTGATCGTGTAGAAGCCGATCGCCGAGACGAACGCGATGGCGCTGCCGCCCTTCACGTGGCGCTTCCCGGCCCGGCTGACCGCGAAGTACATCTCGGTCGCGCACCGCTCGCAGGAGCTGTGCGGGGCGCACGCGTGGGCCTCGCAGATCGGGAGCTGGCACTGGGGGCATACGCCGGGCGCCGGCTGCTCGCACAGGGCGCATCGCTCGACGTACTCGTGCGAGCGGAACGGCACTTGATCAGTATGGTCAGCGGCGCCGAACTCCGTCGAGGATGATCGTCACGACCAGCGCGGAAACCTGGTCCGGACGCGCGCCGACGCGCCGCCCCGAAAGCGAGTCGTAGAGCAGGCGCTCGACGGCGCCGAGCACGACGAGGCCCTGGACCCGCGCGTCGAGATCGCGCAGGAGCCCGTGATCGCGCGCGTGCGCGCTGAGCGCCTCGGCCAGGTCGGCGACGCGGTCGGCCAGCCGGGTCACCGGCGCGCGCGCCCCCGCACCGGGTCCGCGCGATTCCTGCAGGTAGAGCAGCGCGGCGCGCGGATGAGCCGCGATGACCTCGGCGACGCGGCGCGCCAGATCGAGGTACGCGGCCGACACCTGGGCCGGACCGGCCGCCGCGGCCAGCGCCGCGCTCGCGCCGGCAAACAGCGCGGCGACCACCTCGGCGAGCGGCTCGAGCAGGCCGGACACCAGCTCCTCCTTGTCGCGGAAGTAGCGGTAGAAGCTCCCCTTGGCCACCCCGGCACGCTCGACGATCTGGTCGATGGTCACACCGGGGATCCCCTCGGCCAGGAAGAGATCGAGGGCGGCGTCGCCGATCTGGCGCAGGCGCTCGCGCCGGTTGGCGTCGCGCGCGCCGCCGGCCGGGCCCGGGCGCAGGGCGGGCAGCCGGGGCGGACGGAGCGCGGCCTCCTCGCCGGTGGCAGCCGCGCGCCGGCGCGAGCGAGGTGGTTGCCTCGAGGGGTCGATGATCCGTCTTGACATGTTGCGACTATCTAGTCATCATTTCTTTCGACCATGATCGGCATCCCCATCGGACTCGTCCTGTCGAACGCGAGCGAGTGGATCGTGCACAAGCACGTGTTGCACGGGCTCGGCCGCCGGCGCGGCAGCTACTGGAGCTTTCACTGGCACGAGCATCACCGCGCCGCCCGCAAGAACCAGCACATCGACGACGCCTATCGCGGCGGCGGGCTGCGCTGGAACGCGCAGGCCAAGGAGACGCTCGGCCTGATCGCGGCGAGCGCGGCGGTGCTGCCGTTCTTCCCGGTGGCGCCGTTCCTGGTCGGCACGCTCGTCTACAGCTCGATCAACTACTACCGCAAGCACAAGCGGGCCCACCTCGACCCGGGCTGGGCGCGCGAGCACCTGCCCTGGCACTACGATCACCACATGGGGCCCAACCAGCACGCCAACTGGTGCGTGACGCGGCCGTGGTTCGACCGCCTCATGGGCACGCGTGAGCCGTACGCCGGCACCGAGCGCGAGGAGCGCGACCTGGCCCGCCGGCAGGCGCGATCCGCTCGCGTGCCCGCACAGGCGCCGGCGGTCGAGCCGGCCCGCGCCGCGGCGACCGGCGCCGGCTGATCTCGCGCGGTCGACCGCACCCGGGCCGCGCGGCGTGGCGGCGCGCGGCGTCAGAGTGACTCGGGTGCGCCGTAGGAGACCATCTCGTCGCGCATCGACGCGTTCTGGGCCGAGACCCAGTCCGCGCTCATCGCGGCCGGAGCCAGGCGGACCTCGTCGATGAGGCCGGCGAAGAAGTCGGACGCCAGCGCCTCGTCGGCGCCGATGACCGCCTGGGCCGACGGCGTGTCCGGGGTGGTCGCGTCGAACAGGAGCGCGGTGGCCTGCCCGGCCAGCTCGCCGTCGATGTAGATCGACACGTCGGCGGCGCCGAAGTCGCAGACCACCGCGATCCAGCTCCAGGTATCGACCGGCACGGTCGCGAGCGTGAGCGCCGACTGGATGTCGCCGACGTCCTGGGTGCGCGCGCCGCCGCGCACGGTCTCCTCGAGCTCGTGGCGGACCTCGATCCGCGAGCTGGCCGCGCCGCCCACCGACGCGCCGAACACCACGCCGCGCTGGACCGCGCTCGGGTTGATCCACGCCTCGGCGGTGATGGCGGGCGCCGCGCGGGCGAAGTCGCGCTCGGTGCCGAGGTCGATGTACTGGCCCACCCCGTCGAAGCGGCGACCGAGGCCGATCAGGCCGGCCTCCGACGGAGCGCCGATCGAGGTGCCGTCGTAGCCGCGCGCGGTCGCGTCGGCCAGCTGGTCCTCCTCGCCCTCCAGGTGATAGACCGCCTCGTAGCTGCTCCACACCGCCGCCGGGTCCCCGGCCACGCGGGCGGACGGATCGCCGTAGTACATCCAGATCGAGCCGTCGGCCGAGCGCGCGTCGATCAGCGGCACGCGCACCCAGACGATCGACCTGCCGTCCGGATCCCAGCGCTCGACCTCGTGCGGGAGGAGCGCGCCGCCGGCGTCGCGAAACTCGAGGTCGGCGCCGTCGGCGCGCAGCGCGCCGTAGTCGACGCGAGTGGCGTCGAGCGCGACCAGGAGCGGAAAGTCGACCAGCTCACCGCGCGCGGCGTTGTCGATGGTGAGCTGCTGGCGGAACCCGAACGCGCCCGCCCCACCATCGAGCAAGTCGGAGGACGCGTCGTCGCCGCCCGCATCGGCCGACGGAACCCCGGCGACGCAGCGGCCGTCCACGCAGGAGGTGCCGTCGGGGCAGACCGGGTCCTCGGAGCACAGAAACGCGGTGCCGCCCAGATCCGAGGACACCACACAGCCGCCGAGGGAGAGGGAGAGCGAGAGCGAGAGCGAAAGCGCTGCGACGGCCGCGGCCAGCGGCGCGACGCGACGACCGCGCAGGCGAAGGACCGGCGAGTGAACGCGCGGCCAGTGAAGGGCGTGCAACGATGGGGCTCGGGGCCGGCGGGCGAGCAGCACGATGGCCGGGCAGAGCAAGGGCGATGCCACCGGAGGAGTCGCGCAAGAAGTGACCACCTGCCGAGCCTCCGCGACTTGCGCCTCCCGCCGCAAGCCCGACACGCGGCGAGTGGTGGGCGAGAGCGACGCGATGGGGGACGCCTCCCCACCCGGCCGAGCGACGCGATCGGGAGTCTGGCGGGTCAGAGGTCAGCGGGTGGAAGTGGAAGTGGAAGTGGAAGTGGAGGTGGAGGTGGAGCGGCCCGGCGCGGCGGCCGGCCGCTCGCGCGTGGGGATGGGCGTCTGGCCGAGCCAGGCCCGAGCCTGATCGCGGTCGAACAGCTTGCCGACCACGCGGTAGTGCGAGGTGGCCAGCGCCGGCGACAGGATCGCGCGCTCGCGCAGCACCGCGCCGGCCAGCTCGGACGCGTGGTGGAAGTACGACGCGCCGCCGCCCTCGATCACCAGGAAACCGACGTGGTAGTCGAGGCCGACCAGGTACACCCCGTCGCCGCCGGCCGCCACCCGCGACAGGAACGAGCCCAGCGCGACCCGGCGGAAGCGAGCCACTCGCTCCTCCGGCACCAGCGTCAGCACGATGTCCTCGGCGGTCTGGCGGGCGAGCCGCGCGCGCTCGACCCGGAGCCCCGCGTGCGCCAGCGCGGTCGACACCAGGTAGCCGCAAGCCACCGGACGAGCACCGGGCGAGCCAGCTGTGCCCGATCGCGACCAAGGCGTCCCATCCCAGGCCGGAAGGATGCGATCGGCCACCAGGCGAGCCAGCGCGATCGAAGCGCGATCGAGGACGCGGTCAGCGTCGTCGGCCGAGCGCGCCGCGCGCCACGCGGCAGCCAGCGCGCGGCGCTCGCCCTCGGCGTCGGCCACGATGGACGGATAGGCCGCGGCGCGCGCCGACCGGTCGAGCGGCGCGGCGGGCGCTCGGTCGGGGGGTGAGGGAGGCGAATGCGGCCCGGGCTGGGCGGCGCGCCCGGCTTGCTCCGAGGCGGAAGGAGGCGATGCGGCGCGCTCGGCCGCGGCCGCGGCTCCGTCGGTGGTGTCGGCCCGCTCGCCGCGCACAGCCCGCTCGCCGTTCTCGCCGCGCTCGCCGCCCTCGCCGCGCTCGGTCGATCCAGCCTCGCGGCACGCGCCCGCGGCGAGGACCGCGACAAGGAGCGCAGCGATGCGGAAGGCGATGGCGACGCGAACCGCGGCGACACAAAGCGGCGCGACGCGAACCGCGGCGACACAAAGCGGCGCGACGCGAACCGCGGCGAGACGAATCGCGGCGGACGCGCGCAGGAGCGGAAGCCGCCCCGCCCCACGCAGCCGCCCCGCCCCACGCAGCCACCCCGCCCGGCGCCGCCTCCCTCGGTTCTCGCTCGATCGACGCTGCGCCATCTCTGGCCGGGCTCAGCGGGCGGCCGACCTCGCGCGCCGGCCGTGCTCGCCATAGGCGCTCAGCCAGCTCGCGGCCCAGTGGAGTTGCTCGATCACGATCGGCGCGGTCCGGTGCCGGCGGGCCCATGCTTGCAGCGCGTCGTGGTCGGCGCGGCAGCCGAGCGCGATGCGCACCGCCTCGGCGAATCGCTCGTGCGGGTGGGTGGCGGCGTAGAGGGAGACCACGCGCCGGTAGCGCGGGTTGGTCAGCCCGCCGCACGCGGTCATGCGCTTCTCCACCTCATCGATCGGGTCGCCCACGGTGTAGGCGGCCTCGACCCGGCCGAACAGGCGGCGGAACTCTTCGTCTCGCGCGACGCGCGGGCGCAGGAACAGGAGCACATGACCGACCTCGTGGCGGGCCACGTCGCCGACGCCGAGCCCGATCACGCGCTCGGCCGCGGCGTGAACCGCTGGCGGCGCGTCGTCGGCCCGGACCAGCGTCCGCCTGAGTCGCACCAGCCGGGGCTCCCTCTCGTCGACGCCGGACGCCTCCGCCGCCCACACGACGTCGAAGCTCTCGCGGATGCCGAGCGACGCGAGCTCTTCCTCGATGCGATCCAGCTCGACGTGCTCGGCCACGTGGCCGATGTCGCCAAGCTCGGCGCCGCGCGGGATGCCGCGCGTGTGCCGCAGCCAGTCCAGGAGCTCGCCGTCGCCAACCGCCGTCGCCTCGATGTCGCCTCGCGCGGCGTCCTCGAGAGCGTGCGGCTGCAGCACCGGATCATCTTAGCGCGCACTCCTCGAAGACTTCCCGCGCCGGCGCCACGGAGCGCTGCTGGCTGCGGCACGGCGGCTCTGGATGCCGCTCACCCGGGTAGGGCCGGGTGCGAGGCGGAGCCGCACGGCTGTGCGCGTGCGACACCCCGGGTGCGCGCGGTCGGGCCTGGTCCCTGGGCCTCGGCACGGGGCGCGGCGGTACAAGGCTTGCTCATCCATGGTCCCGGATGGTGGAAGGTCCCGCCCACTCGGCCCAGCAGCCCCCGCCCGCGCGGTCGCCTGCCGCCGCTGCGCCCCCGGCACCGGCGCCCGCGCCGGAGCCGCGCGCGGTCGTCGAGCCGCCTCCCGCGTCCGAGCGGCGCGTGGGCTGGCGCAGGCCCTGGCGCAGGCGCGAGGCGACGCCGCGCCCTCCCCGCCGCTGGTGGACGATCACGGTCAGGCTGTGGGACGTCGTCGGCGATGCCAACGTCGACATCCTGGCCGGCGGAGTGGCGCTGTTCGCGATCCTGTCGCTGATGCCCACCATCGCCGCGACCGTCTCGATCTACGGGGCGATCGCCGACCCGATCGACATCCAGAACCAGCTCCGGCCGATGGCCCGCCTCTTCCCGCCGGACGTGGTCGCGGTGGTGGCCAGCCAGCTCACCCGCAGCTCCCGGGCGGGCGGCTCGCTCGGGCTCGGCTTCGTGCTCAGCCTCCTCCTCGCCCTGTTCTCGGCCATGGGCGGGGTCGGCGCGCTGATGAAGGCGGTCAACGTGGTCAATCACCGCCCGCCGGGGCGGCCCTGGTGGCACCGGACCGCGCTGGCCCTGGCGCTGAGCGTGGGCGGGATCATCGCGGTCACCGTCGCGGTCGGCCTGGTCGTGGTCCTGCCCACCGTGCTGCGACTGATTCACCTCGACGCGCAGACCGAGCTCATCGTGACGCTCGCCCGCTGGCCGGCGCTGTTCGCGCTCACCATGGGCGGCGTCGCGCTCCTGTACTGGATCTCGCCGGCCGGCCGGCCCGGGCTGATCCTGCCCGGCGCGGCGGTCGCCACCGCCCTGTGGCTGCTCGGCTCGTTCTTGCTCTCCCTCTACGTCGACTACATCGCCGACTACAACGACCTCTACGGGGCATTCGGCGGGCTGCTGGTGCTGCTCCTGTGGTTCTACGTGAGCGCGTTCATCATCCTGCTCGGCGCGGCGTTCAATCACGAGCTCGAGGTGACCCGCCCGAAGCCGCCGCTGCCGTTCTGACGCGAGGGCGGCGAGTCTCCGGCCAGAACGGCGCGCGGGCGGCGCGACGCGGGGCCAACCCTGCGCTCTCGCTGGGCGCGCCCCTGGCACGGGCGCTGCTAGGATCGTCCGCGTATGGCCGCGGTCGATGCACTCATCCGGCTGATTGCCGCCCAGAACGCCGACGCGCTCCTGCTCGCCTCCGACCAGGTGCCGAAGCTGCGCCGGGCCGGCGCGACTCAGTCGCTGTCGATGCCGCCGGTCGGCGACGCGATGATGGAGGTGTTCGTCGGCGAGGTGCTGACCCCGGTGCAGGTCGCCCAGCTGCGGACCGGCGGCGCGCTCAGCGTCCCGCACGCCGAGTTCACCGCGCTCATCAAGCGCGA
>Ga0193753_10003186_pt1 | contig 12331 bp, 11 predicted proteins | sample H1c2metaG_FD_144925 | JGI IMG/M metagenome (GOLD analysis project Ga0193753, IMG submission 144925) | Soil microbial communities from a riparian zone of the East river system, Colorado, United States - H1c2 | ecosystem: Environmental > Terrestrial > Soil > Riparian zone | place: USA: East... | reverse complement strand
GTCGAAGATCGCCGACGGCGTGTACTTCGCGCGCGCCTATTCGACCACGAGGCTGTTGTGCGAATAGGCGCGCGCGAAGTACACGCCGTCGGCGATCTTCGACAGCGCGACCGGAGAGTAGTCGCCGGCGGCGATCGCCGTGTCCGCCTCCGCGGTGGCCGCATCGGGAATCGTGAAGACCGACAGGGCGTTGGCGTCGTTGATGGACGCGGCCCCGAACTGCACCTCGGAATAGGGCTTCCCGCCCTTCGCGACCGTGATCTTGAAGGGCAGCTTCACGGTGTTCACGTCGCGGTAGTCGGCCAGCGTGTACACCGCGGGTTGATCGCCCAGCATCGTCTCGGTGTCGGTGGCTTCGAAGCCGTCGAGGAGCTTGGTCTGCGGGTTGAAATACAGGCCGATCGTCTCGCCCGAGGCCAGCCGCGTCGTGCCGAAGGCATGCGGCGCGCCGGCGAAGTCGCGCGTTTGTGGTGTTTCGCTCGACGCCGTCTCGGCGGCGGCGAGCACGATGGCCAGGACGTGGCGCTTCAAGAGGAACTCGGGGGAGTTCTGAGTACCCCAGCTGAAGAGGCCCGACGGCGAGACGACAGCGAGCGGCCGCCCGCCGACGTTCTCGAGGCCCACGGCCTTGTCACCCTTCTTCGTCAGGATCTCCTGGCGGTGCTGTGAGAAGTCGCCGTTCTTGATCTCGTAGTCCAGGACGGCCCGGCCGCCTGCGAGATCGAGTATTTCGACGACTGTCGTGAGGGTGGCGGGCGCCTCGGCGTCGGTGGCGTGGACCATCTGTCCGAGCCGCAGACGGGTCCCGGTCCCATCACGCATCACGACGTTCTGCACCCCTTTGAGTCTTTCGAGACCCCCCATCGCGGCTGCGGCGTCCTTCGCGAGGCTCTGTGTGGTGGGAGAGGAGGAGCATGCCGACAGCCACAGCCCGCCTGCCACGAGCATCGCGCCGGCCGCGGCCGGCAGTCGGCGTCTGAACATTGTCATCCTCCTGGGCCATCCTCAGGGGTGAGCCGCCCGCGCTGCCGACGGCTCGAAAGTGGCGCTAACTCTAACAGGTCTTTACAGTTTGGGGACCGCGGACGTAGCATTCGCGCGAGACCGGAGTGGCGCCTGAGCGTCGCCCAAGATGAGGTGTTCTGATGAGAATCAGACTGGTGTGTGTGCTGGTGGCGATGGCGGCGGCAGCGTGGACGACGCCGGCCCTCGCGCATCACTCGTTTGCGGCCGAGTACGACGCCAACAAACCGGTGACGTTGAAGGGCACCGTGTCGAAGGTCGAGTGGACCAACCCGCATGCCCGGTTCTACGTGGACGTCAAGGACGACAAGGGCACGGTTACGACCTGGAATCTCGAGCTGGCCAGCCCCAACGTCCTGCGCCGGAACGGCTGGACGCGGACCTCGCTGAACGTCGGCGACGAGGTGACCGTCGAAGGATCGTGGGCAAAGGACGGCTCGAAGATGGCCAACGCGCGAGTCGTGAAGCTGGCTGATGGCCGCCGCGTCTTCGCGGGATCGTCGGGTGGCGACGCCCCGCCTCCGCCCCCGCAGTAGTTGGTCCGGAATCCGGGTGACTCGAGGATGATGATGAAACCTGTTTCCGTTGTGGGGCTGCCGCTGGCTCTGGCGGTGTGCGCGCTCGTGGCCGTCTCGGCGCAGCAGACGCCGCCGGCGCCGACCTCCCCCGCCGGTGCCGGCAGCCAGAACCGCGGTCCGGCCGCGCCTACGGGGCCCGCCAAGCGGCTGCCGAACGGCAAGGTCGATCTGTCGGGTGTGTGGCAGGGCGGCGGGCCGGTAGGGGACATCAAGCTGGGTCTCGCCAAAGGCGAGACGCTGCCGATTCGGCCCGAGTGGCAGAAAATCATGGACGCCCGGCAGTCGAAGGACGACCCCGAGGCCAACTGCCTGCCCACCGGTGTGCCGCGGCGCGATCCCTATCCATGGCGCATCCTGCAGACCGACACGCACGCGTTCATGCTCTTCGAGGGCAACATCCACAGCTACCGCCAGATCTTCATGGACGGCCGCAAGCATCCCGCGGACCTGGATCCGACGTGGTACGGCCATTCGATCGGCTGGTGGGAAGGCGACACGATGGTGGTCGACACGGTCGGGTTCAACGACCTGTTCTGGTTCGACTTCATCGGCACGCCGCACACCGAGAAGCTTCACACCCTCGAGCGCTACACGCGCACGAATCTGGGCACGCTCGTGATCGAGACCACTGTGGACGACCTCGGCGCCTACACGCGGCCGTTCAAGATCACCTTCACGGCACGCCTGCGGCCGGGCGAAGAGCTGATGGAATACATCTGCAACGAGAACAACGGATACGTGAAGCACATCACCGGACCCGCAAAGGACTTCTAGCGCGAGGAGTCCCGCTAGAAGGGCTTTAGGCTTTAGGCTTTAGGCTTTGGGGCTCTTGCTTCCTGACGCCCGGACTGCGCGCTCATTCCCTACGTAGAGGCGGGTCTTCAGACCCGCCTGACAAGCGCCAAAGCCCTAAGGCCCAAGGCCCAAGGCCGCTGGCTTTTCGTAGGGGCAGGTCTTTAGACCTGCCCGGGGCCCCGCCCGGGGCGTTCAATCAGCACTGCCCCTGTCGACATCGGCTGCACGGTGCGGCGATAGATCGACAAGTACCCCGTCGACGGCGATACGTGCGGGGCGCCGCGGCGCGCGCGGCGTGCCGTGAGCTCGGCCTCGGCCACCTCGAGATCGAGCCGGCCCGTGTCCACGTCCACGGTGATGAGGTCGCCGTTCTCGACCAGACCGAGTGGGCCGCCGACACCTGATTCCGGCGACACCTCCGCGACGGTCAGCCCCTTGTTGCAAAGCCCCGAGAGCTGTCCGTCGCTGACGAAGGCCACGTCGTTCTCGAGGCCGGCCGCGTAGATGGCGAAGACGACGCGCGACGCGGAGCCGGCCATGCCTGGTCCGCCCACGGGGCCGCAGCCCCTGAGTACCAGGACGTGTCCTTTCGAGAGCTGTCCCTGTTGCAGCGCGGCGAGCGCCTCTGGCACCGCGTCGAAGACGAGCGCCGGGCCACTGAGGCGCGTCGGCTGGCCCGCGGGACGAAGCCCGGGCCGGGCGATCGCGCTCTCCGGCGCCAGCGAGCCTCGCAGCACGACGATCGACGCGGCCGTCGAATACGGACGGTCGAGCGGGCGGATCACCTGGTCGTCGAACACCTGCACCGAGGCCAGATCGTCGCCGAGCGTCAGGCCGGTGGCCGTGCGCGCGGTGAGGTCGAGCAGCGGCGACAGCGTCTTGAGGAGTCCCCGCGCGCCGCCGGCGGCCTCGAACGCGTCGATTGTGTCGGCGCCGTTGGGCGCCACGGCGCTCAGCACCGGCACGCGCGGCCCCAGCTCGTTGAAGAGTCCAAAAACGTCGAGCTCGAGGCCTGCCTCGACGGCCGTGGCCTGCAGGTGCTTCACGCAGTTGATCGACCCGCTCACGGCGAGGACCGATGCCACGGCGTTGCGGAACGCTCCCGGCGTCATCACGTCGCGGGGCTTCAGGTCTTCCCACACCATCTCCACGATGCGCCGGCCCGACGCGCGCGCCAGCTCGAACATCTTCGGACTGTTGGCCAGCACAGGCGCGGCCCCAGGCAGCGTCATGCCCAGCGCCTCGCAGACGATGTGCATGGAGTTGGCGGTACCCATGCCGGCACACACGCCCGGCCCGGTGATGGCGTTGTCGCACATGCCGGCGAGCGTCTCCTTCGACAGCTTGCCGAACATGGCCTGCACCGATCCGATGAAGACCTCCTCGATGTCGACGTGCCGGCCCTCGTAATGACCTGACGGCTGGTAGCCGCAGATCACGAGGATCGTGGGGATGTTGAAACGGCCGGCCGCCATCAGGTGCGCCGGAGGTGTCTTGTCGCACGACGACAGGCAGATCATGCCGTCGAGCTGCGCCCCTTCGACCGCAATCTCCATGTCGTTGACGATGAGGTCGCGGCTGGCGAGCATGTAGCCGCCCTGCGCGCCGGCGCTGATGATGAAGTCGCTCGGGGCCGCGGTGCGGATCTCGAAGGGCAAGCCGCCGGCCTCGCGCACCGCCTCTTTGACGACTTTTGCGATGCCGTCCAGGTGGCTGAAGCAGATCGCCAGCTCCGACGAGCTGTTGACGACGGCGATCTTCGGCTTGAGCATGTCGTCGTGGGTCAGCCCCAGGGCCGTCCACTGCGCCCGGCGGACGGCCTCGCGCGGCGAGCCGGGCTCGAAGTTGCTGCGGAGCGCGCGGCGTGGAGGCGGCACGGTCATGGCGTCAATGGTATCCAGATTCGACGTAAGCTAACGCCGCCAGCCGCGGGTGCCCGACACCGGGCCGATTGCTGGAAGGGAGCCGCCGTGTCTACGCCCGCGACCGCAGCCGAGACCGCTGCCGATACCGCTGCCGCTCGCGGCGAGGGTCTGCTCTCCAAGCCCTGGTACTGGAACTACGTGCTGGTGGCGTTGACCGTCTGCTACATCGTCAACGTGATGGATCGGTCCCAGATTCTGGCGGCGTCCATCCAGTCGATCAAGAAGGAGTTCGGGGCCACCGACTTCCAGCTCGGGATGCTGAGCGGCATTCCGTTCGCGCTGTTCTATTCGTTTCTCGGCATCCCCATCGCGGCGCTTGCGGACCGGTGGAGCCGCCGCAACGTGCTGGCGCTCGCCGTGATGCTCTGGAGCGGGATGACCGCCCTGTGCGGGATGGCCGTGAACTTCACGATGCTCTTCACGGCGCGGGTGGGCACGGCCATCGGGGAAGCGGGCGGCAGCCCACCGTCGCACTCGCTCATCTCCGACTACTTTCCGAAGACCCGCCGCGGCACCGCGTTTTCGATCTACGCGCTGGCCGTGCCGATCGGCACCTCGCTCGGAGCCGCCATGGGCGGATGGGGCAACCAACACCTCGGCTGGCGCCTCACGTTCGTCATCGTGGGCCTGCCTGGCCTGCTGCTCGGCCTGGCCGTGTGGCTCACGGTGCTCGAGCCCCCGCGCGGCATGGCCGACGGCGTGTCGCGCAAGGCAGCCATCGGCAAGGCGCCTGGGATGATGGAGGTGCTGAAGTTCCTCTGGCTGCGCAAGTCGTTCCGCCATCTGAGCCTGGCGGCCGCGCTGCACTCGGTGGTCTGGTACGCGAGCGGCGCGTTCAACAACGCCTTCCTGCAGCGCTCACACGCCATGACCGTGTCGGAGGCCGGCTACTGGATCTCGGTACTCGCGGCGATCGCTGGATTCGGCACCTTCCTTGGCGGGTTTGCCTGTGACCGCCTGAGTACGCGGTTCAACGACCGGCGCTGGTATCTGTGGGTGCCCGGCCTGGCGACGCTGCTGTGCGTGCCGTTCCAGTTCCTGGCGTATCTGTCCCCGGGGCTGACCACCGCGCTGCCGTCGTTTGTCGGGCTGATGTTCATGGCGGCCGTTTTCTTCGGCCCGTCCTTCGCCATGACCCAGTCGCTCGCCACCGTGCGCATGCGCTCGGTGGCCACCTCGCTCCTGCTCTTCATCCAGACGCTCATCGGCAACGGGCTGGGTCCGTCGGCGACCGGCTACATCAGCGACTTGCTCGGCCCGTCGCTACAGCGCGACTCGTTGCGGTACGCTCTAGTCATGATCGGTGTCGTCAACGTCTGGGCGGCGCTGCACTACGTGCTCGCCGCCCGCACGCTGAGGCAGGACCTCGAGGCGTTACCCGGGGGGACCCATGCTCACGCTCACCGACGACGAAAAGGCCATGCTCGATGGGCGTCACGGCAAGGCGCGCCAGAAGGCGATGGACCTGCTGGTCCGCTACGCCGAGGCGCTTGGCGCCGAACGCTTCGTCGACACGAAGAACGTCGCCGGCGTGCCGGGCTCGGCCAACCCCTTCCTGCAGAACTACTACAAGGACAAGAGCGGCGCCGCAGGTGACGCGATCTTCTCGCACTTCGACCTCGACTCCGACGAGCTGGTTGACGCGCCCAGCGCCGTGGTCCACACCTGCCACTTGCAGGGCGGTGCCGATCCGCTGCAGTGGGAGACGCTCGGCATGAAGGCCGAGATCGTCCGCGGCCACGAGGCGCGCGAAGCCTTCGCCGTCAGCAAGGGTGTGGAGATCCTCAAGACCTGCACGCCGTACCTGGCTGGCAACGTGCCGGCCTTCGGCGAGCACTGCGCGTGGATGGAGTCGTCGGCCGTCATCTACGCCAACTCCGTGCTCGGCGCGCGCACCAACACCGAGGGACGGGAGAGCACCAGCGCGGCGATGCTCACCGGCAAGATCCCCGACTGGGGGCTGCACCGGGACCAGTGGCGGCGTGGAACCCACCGCGTCGACGTGCGCGTGCCTGTCGCCTCGGTGATGGACTGGGGCATGCTCGGCTACTACACGGGCGACGTCGTGCAGGAGCACATTCCCGTGCTTACCGGGTCGATGACCGTTCCCGAGATCGTGCGGCTCAAACACTTCGGTGCCGCGGCGTCCTCCTCGGGCGGCGTCGAGATGTATCACATCGCCGGCGTGACGCCGGAGGCGCCTGACGTCGCCACGGCGTTTGGCGGCAACCATCCGGTGGAGGTGTTCGAGTACGGGCCGGCCGAGCGGCGGCGTGTCTACGACGCGCTGAACGCCAACGCGAGCGACCCCGCCGTGGACTACGTGATGCTCGGGTGTCCGCATGCGGCGTTGGAGCAGATTCAGGAGGCTGCGGCGATGCTGGCGGGCCGCCGGCTGAGCGCGAATACACGGCTGTGGATCTTCACGTCTCGCGCGGTCCGCGCCGAGGCCGACGCTGCCGGCTTGACCGCGGTGATCCAGGCGGCGGGCGGCGTGGTGCTGACCGACACGTGCTCCGCCTTTGCGCAGGCGCTGCCGCCAGGCACGAAGGTGGCGGCGCTCGACTCGGCCAAGCAGGCGCACTATCTGCCGGCAATCCTCGGTGTGCAGGCGTGGTTCGGCACCACGCGTGAGTGCATCGAGGCCGCCATCAGCGGCCGGTGGAACGGAGTGTGCCCCTCGTGATCGTGCTCCATGGACGCAAGGTGGTGGGCGGCCGCGCGGAGGGCGAGGCGCTCGTCACGCAGCAGGCCGTGCCCGGATGGGGCGGCGTGAACCCGATCAAAGGCGTCATCACCGAAACACGCCACGACTTGCGCGGGCAGAGCTTTGCCGGCAAGGTACTGGTGTGCCGCGGCGCCAAGGGATCGTCGGGCTGGTCGGCCATGTATCACACGGCGCGGCTCGCCGGCACAGTGCCGGTGGCCCTCGTGTTCAACGAGATGACGACGAAGGTCGCGCTGGGCGCGGTGGTGATGCGGGTGCCGAGCGTGACCGACTGCGACCGCGATCCGCTCACGGTGATCGAAACGGGAGATTGGGTAGTGGTCGATGGGGATCGGGGGATCGTGGAAGTGACGAAGAAGGCCTTGGGCCTCGGGCCTTAGGTCTTGGGCTTTCGGCTTCAGGGGCTTGAAGCAATGGGAGGACGGAGATGAGAATCGCACTCTGCCTGGGAATGGGCCTCGTCGTCATCGCGGCGTCTGTTCATGCGCAAACGAAAGACCAGCTTCGGATTGTCGGAAGAAGCGACCTGTCTGCCCAGGGATTCGAGGCGATTACCGCGATCGATCGCCTTGACCCGACATCGGCAACGGGCTGGCACACGCACCCGGGCGGGATGGTCGGCTATGTCACCGATGGAACGGTCGTCATCGAGCAGGATGGCAGGGCGCCGCTGCAGTTGCGGGCTGGAGAGTCGTTCACGATTCCGAGCGGAGTGGCCCACAACTCGCGCAATATCTCGAACGCACCCGCAGGAATGTTCGTCACGTTCATCGTCGAAAAGGGACGGCCGTATTCCAGGGGTGCGCGCGCTGGTGCGAGTGGCGCACTCCAGCGCTGACCATCGTCATTCCCAGCGCAGCGTCGCGGTCGGATCGGCGAGGGTTGCGGGCCGGGCGGCCGATACACCCGCCGCCAGGGCCATGGCGAGCACGAGCAGAGCAGCGCCCCCGACGCCGATGGGATCGGCAGGGCTCACCCCGAATAGCACGCTCGACAGGATCCGCGACATGGCGCTCGCCGCCGCGACGCCGATGAGCGCGCCGACGACGACAGGGCGCATGGTTTGGCGAAGGATCATGCCGAGCACGCTCCGTGAGGTCGCTCCCAACGCCATCCGCACGCCAATCTCGCGGTAGCGCCCGGCGACCGCAAACGAAACGACGCCGTAGATCCCGACCAACGCCAGGGCGAGGGCGAGCGCGCCCAATCCCCCGAAGAGGCTCGTCACTGTGCCAGAAATGCCGCGCGACCACCAGAGCGTTGCTTCCAACGGGAGCACTGTGACGAAGAGCGTCCGGTCGACGGCCCTCACGGCGGCGCGGATGCCCGACACCGTCGTCGCGACGTCGGTGCGGCCCTTGACAAGCACCGCGCTCCCTTCGCCGGGCACATAGACGTAAAAGGAATCGATGTGACCGAGGGCGGTGACCTGCGCATCCGTGGTCACGCCGATGACGTGCAGGGTATCGACGTGCTGGGGGGACCTCGCCCACAGCAGTGTCCGGCCGATCGGGTCGCCGCCAGCTCAGGATCGCCAGCCGCCGATCGGGCGTTCCGTTCCTGACCTCGTCTCCCGTAAACGCGCGCCCGCGAACGATCGGCAGTTCGAGCACCGAGAAATAGTCCTGAGAGACTGTGACGACCTCTCCGATCCGGGATTGACGCTCGCTCTCACCCGGGAGGCGGATCGAGGCCGGCGCCGTGTCGTCGCCCAAAGGCTCCTGATCGGTGGACGCGACCGCTGCCACACCGGGCAGCGCTTCCAGCGCGACCATCACTCGACGGCGTCTCGCCTCGGACTCTTCGGGGCTGTACCCGTCGAACGCGGATTCAAGCGAGACATACGCGACGTTCCGGTATTCGAATCCAGGATCGATCGAGTAGGCGGCATACAGTCCGCGCAGCACCAGCCCCGCCGCGATCATGAGCACCATGCACAGCGCGACCTGCACGCCGACGAGCGTGCCACGCAGCCGCCCGCCGCGGCGGCCGCCACCGCCCGCCGAGTCCTGCTTCATGACGGCGTGCAGATCGGGCTTCGACGCATGCAATGCAGGCGCAAGTCCAAACAGCATCCCCGTTCCCAGCGTCAGCGCGACCGCGAACGAGAGGACCCGTAAATCGGGGCTCACGTCGATGGTGAGTGCCAGCGGAAACCAGGGAGGCAGCAACGCGGGCACCGCGAGCGCGACGAGTGCCTGAAACGACCAGACCGCGACCACGGAGCCGAGCAGGCCGCCCGCGAGCGAGATCAACAGACTTTCGGTCACCAGTTGGCGAACCACTCGGGCGCGGCTCGCGCCAAGCGCGAGGCGGATCCCGATCTCGCGGCTGCGTGACGTCCCGCGCGCGAGCAGCAGGTTCGCGACGTTGGCGCATGCGATCAGCAGAATGAAGCCAAACGCGGCGGTGGCTACGGCGGCCGCTCTCGTTGCCGGCCCACGAAGCTGCCGCGGCATCGCCGGTCTGGCCCGTTCGATCGTCAGATGCGTCGACCTCCCAGGGTGCTGCCGGTCGATTTGCGCTGCTATGACGTCGAGCTCCGCCCGCACTTGCTCCGCGCCGACGCCGTTTCTCCGGCGACCGAGCAGATTCAGCCAGAGAGACCTGTCGTCTTCGTAGCGGGAGTCGGTCGACGCAAGCAGCCTGCCCGCAGTGATCGGGGCCAGGTAGCCTCCGCGGATGAACGAACCGCCGGGGGCTTCGGCCGTTACGCCGGCGACGATCACGGACAGCCGATTCAGTTGAATGGTGCGACCCACAATGTCGGGGTCCGCCGCGAACGCCGTCCGCCATAGAAAGTGGTCGAGCACGACGACGAGATCCGCGCCTGGCTCGCAGTCGTGCGCAGCGAACGCGCGACCGAGCGCCGGGGGCTGCTGCAGCACGGCGAAATAGTTGCAACTGACGAGCACGCCGAGGACTTTGCGCGGAGCGTCGCCGCCGAGCGTCGCCTCACCCCTCGCGTTGCCATAGGCGGCCAGTCCAGACAGCGTCCGCGCGCGGTCGCGATAGGCGAGGTACTCGGACGTGGAGAACGCCTCCTGCCCGGCGAGATCCGGCACGCCCTGGACCGACTGCGTGACTGATACAAGCTCGTGCGCGCCGGGCGCAGACAAGTCACGAAAGAGCACGGCGTTGATCACGGTGAAGATGCCCGCGTTGACGCCGATACCCAGGGCGAACGTGGCCACCGCGACCGTGGTAAACGCCGGGCTCTTGCGAAGAGTGCGGACGCCGTAGCGCACGTCCTGCCACCACGTCGCCCATGACCCGAACCAGACCTCGCGGGCATCGTCGCGGGCGAGGAGGACGTTACCCATGGCCCGTCGGCTGGCGTCGGCCGCCTCCTGTGTCGTCAGACCGCCGCGTTGCAGGTCTGCAACACGCAGCGCTCGGTGGGCCTCGATCTCCTCGCTCAGCTCCGCGTCGTGCCGCGACTGTCGGAGGAGGTACACCAACCGGCGAAGCCAGAAACCCATCACAACCTCCCGGGCTACGATGCCGCCAGCACGTGCTGAATCGCGCGAACCATGCGCTCGAACTCCGCGCGCTCTCCCGCAAGCTGTTTTCGCCCGGCGGGGGTCAATCGGTAGTAGCGGGCTCGCCGATTGGTCTCGGATGCCCCCCACTCCGCCTTCGCCCATCCGTTCAGCAGCAATCGCTGGAGCGCTGGATACAGCGCGCTCTCGCCGATATGCAGCACGTCTTTGGATGTGAGTCGAAGGTGTTCGACGATGGCATACCCATGCTTTGCTCCTGATACCAGGCTCTTGAGGATCAGCAGCTCCAGCGTGCCAGGAAGCAAATCGGAAGGTGTGTTCGTGAGACCCATCAGTCGCTGATGGAACTGTAGATCACCGACGAGTGTTACGCAATTCCCATCAGGCACTGAGGGGGACCGCTCGGCGCGACCCCCGGCGTCGGCAGGGCCGCCCAGCCTTGATCCGCTCGGCGTCGGCAAATGGCTCGGCGTTCGCCATCACTCGGCGCGGAGCGCGACGAGTGGGTCCACGGTCGCCGCCCGCCTGGCTGGCACGATCGCCGCCGCGAGCGAGACGAGAACAAGCACGAGCGCTGCGACCACCAGAGCTCCGGTGTCGGTTGATGACAGCCCGAAGAGCGCGCCCTCCAGGACGCGCAGGCCCGCGGCCGCGGCGACGATCCCGACGGCGGCTCCCGTCGCCGCAAGCAGCAGGTTTTCACGCACCGTCATCCACACCATCTCGATGGGACGCGCACCCAGCGCGAGGCGCACCCCGATTTCCGGAGTTCGACGGGCGACCAGATGCGCGAGCAGGCCGTAGACCCCCACAGCTGCGAGGGTGAGCGCGACGACGGCGAAGAACGTGTCGAGCATCGCGAGCAGACGTTCGCTGAGCAGCCGGCTGTTGATCACGCCAGTCATGGTCTGAATCGTGAGGATCGGGGCGTCAGGGTGACGTCGCTGTATGGCGCTTCGCGTGAGGTCAATCCACTTCACCGGGTCGCCGTCCGTGCGCAGCAAGAACTCGAAGGGCGCCAACCTGACGTCGTCGGCCTGAAACCAGGGGAGATAGACCAGCCGTTCCGACGGCCGGCGCAGGTCCTGGTAACGCACCTCCTTCGCCACGCCGACGATTGCGAGGGAAATCGGCATTGGCCCGCGGTTGATTATGAAGGTGCGGCCGACCGCGGCCGCGGCATCGCCGAAATAGCGGCGTGCGAACCCCTCGCCGACCACGGCCACGCGTTGGGTGCCTTCCCGATCGCGCTCGTCGATGGTCCGCCCGCGCAGGATCGGCAGCTGTAGCGCGTCGAAGTAGCCTGGCCCAATCAAGTTGACTTGGATGGTGCTGTCGTCGGGGTCGCGTGGGGCGATACCGGGGATGGTGAGGCGTCGTCCGTCGACGTTGCCGTTGAACGGCGACCCCGTCGTGAGCGTCGCGTGTTGAACCCCCGGCAGGGCGCGAAGCGTGTCGAGCATCTCGCGCTGGAAGGCACGCAGCCGATCTCGCTCGTAGCCGGTGCCCTGCGGATCCATCCGCACAACGAGGAGGTGCTCGCGGTCGAAGCCGGTGTCCACCCGTTCCAAGTTGACGATCGTGCGCAGGCACAGCACTGCGCCTGTCACTAGTACCAGAGTGAGCGCGAACTGCGCCACCACGAGCAATCGGCCCATCTGCAGACCGGTTGCAGCAGTTCGCGGATTCACGCGGTTGAGCGCGGGGAGCAACGCGAGGCGTGATGCCTGCCACGCCGGTATCAGACCGAAGAGGAGAGTCGTCATCACCGTGGCGAGC
>Ga0193753_10003185_pt1 | contig 12333 bp, 12 predicted proteins | sample H1c2metaG_FD_144925 | JGI IMG/M metagenome (GOLD analysis project Ga0193753, IMG submission 144925) | Soil microbial communities from a riparian zone of the East river system, Colorado, United States - H1c2 | ecosystem: Environmental > Terrestrial > Soil > Riparian zone | place: USA: East... | reverse complement strand
CGCGTCCCACATCGACTTCGCGGCGTCGCCCGTGATCGTGAAATTGATATGGTCGGCCGGCGCCTTCGGATCGTCGCTGTCGATCGGCGGTGCCATGAAGTAGTCGCCGGTCAGCGGCTTCACGTCGAGCTTCACGTCTTCTTGCGCCAATGCCGGAAAGCTTACCGCGCAGAGCGCCGCCGCCGTCACCCAGAACCGCATCTCAGTTTTCCCCTGCACTATCCGAAGGCTGGTCCGCTTGGCTCTTTAAAAATTTGCGCCACTTGGCGACGTTCTTGTTGTGCTGGTCCAGGGTCTCGGCGAAGGCATGGCCGCCGGTTCCGTCGGCGACGAAGTAGAGCTCCTTGGTCTTCGCCGGATGCAGCACGCCCTTCAGCGCGGCGAGACCGGGATTGGCGATCGGGCCTTTGGGCAGGCCTTCGATCATGTAGGTGTTGTAGGGGCTGTCGAGCTTGAGGTCGGCGGTGGTGAGCGTCCGGTCCAGTCTCCCCTTGCCATCGGTCAGCGCGAAGATGACCGTCGGATCGGACTGCAACGCCATGCCCTTCTTCATGCGGTTGTAGAAGACGGCGGCAACACGCGCGCGTTCGTTGTCCTTCGAGGTTTCCTTCTCGACCAGGGAGGCGAGGGTGACCGCCTCGTCCGGCGAGGTGAGAGGGATGTCCTTGTCGCGCTTCTCCCAAAGCGCGGCGAGCTGCGCCGACATATCCGAACGCATGCGATCGACGATTTGCGCCCGCGAATCGCCGAGCACGAAGAAATAGGTCTCCGGCAGCAGCGAGCCTTCGGGCGGCTTCGGCGGCACTGGGCCTTCGAGATCGGGTTGTGCCGTCAGCACGTCATAGACCTCGGTGACGGTCAGACCCTCGGCGACGGTCATGCGGTGCAACACCACCTTGCCTTCGATCAGCACCCGCATGGCGCCGCGCGGGCTGACGGAGGAGGGGAACTTGAACTCGCCCGCATGGAGCGGCAGGCCTTCGGCGGTGAGCCGCGCGCCGATCTTGAAGACGAGCGGGTACTCGATCACGCCGGCATCGGTCAGCACCTTGGCGATGCCGTTGGTGCCGGCGCCTTTCGGGATGACGACGATCTTCTCGTCGCGCAGCGGTCCGGCCGCGTTGAACTCATGCCAGAACCAGGCGGAGATGCCGCCGATGATGAAGGCAAAAACAACGACGACGAGCGTGACGCCCTCAATCAGCTTGAACAGTCGGCTGTGGGCCCTCTTGGGATTTGGGGGGCCGCTCAAAACGGGCGCTCAGTTCGGCGCGGTGAAGACCAGGCTGGCATTGGTGCCGCCGAATCCGAAGGAGTTCGACAGCACGTTGCGGATCTTGCGGGGCTTCGCCTGCTTCGGCGCGAGGTCGATGTCGCAGCCCTCGGAGGGGTTGTCGAGGTTGAGGGTCGGCGGCGCCACCTGGTCGCGCAACGCGAGAATCGAGAAGATTGCTTCGACCGCGCCGGCGGCGCCAAGCAGATGTCCGATCGCCGACTTGGTCGAAGACATGGTGAGCTGATAGGCGTGCTCGCCGAACAGCCGCTTCACGGCGTTCAGCTCGATCTCATCGCCGAGCGGGGTCGAGGTGCCATGGGCGTTGATGTAGTCGATGTCCTTGGGCTCGAGCTTGGCGCGCTTCAGCGCGGCCGTCATCGCGCGAAAGCCGCCATTCCCGTCCTCGGCCGGCGCCGTGATGTGGTGCGCGTCGCCCGACATGCCGTAGCCGATGACTTCGGCGTAGATCTTGGCGCCGCGCGCCTTGGCGTGCTCATACTCTTCCAGCACGACGATGCCGGCGCCTTCGCCCATGACGAAGCCGTCGCGGTCCTTGTCCCAGGGGCGCGAGGCCGCGGTCGGATTGTCGTTGAAGTTGGTCGAGAGCGCGCGCGACGCCGCGAAGCCGGCGATGCCGAGGCGGTTGATGGTCGATTCAGCGCCGCCCGCCACCATCACGTCGGCGTCTTCCAGCATGATCATGCGCGCGGCATCGCCGATCGCATGACTGCCGGTGGCGCAGGCCGTCACCACCGCGTGGTTGGGACCACGGAAGCCGTACTTGATGGAGACATGGCCGGAAGCGAGGTTGATCAGTGCCGCGGGAATGAAGAATGGGCTGACTCGCCGCGGGCCCTTATCCTTCAAGATCTGCGACGTCTCATCGATGACGTTCAATCCGCCGATGCCGGAACCGATCATCACGCCGGTGCTGTTGCGCTCGTCGTCGGTCTTAGGCTCCCAGCCGGAGTCGGCGACGGCTTCGTGCGCCGCGGCCATCGCCATGAGGATGAAGTCATCCATCTTCTTCTGGTCTTTCGGCGTCACGTATTCGTCGGGATTGAAATTGCCCGACTTGATGTCGCCGCGCGGCACCTGGCCCGCGATTTTCGCCGGCAGGTCGGAGACGTCGAAGGACTGGATCGAGCTGATCCCGGATTCGCCCTTGATCAGCCGCTTCCACACGTGTTCGGCACCGACGCCCAGGGGCGAACAGATGCCGATACCGGTGACCACCACTCGACGCATGATGACCTGCCTTCAGCTCGACAATGTAAGGAGATGCGAGCCGATCAACTCAAGCGGACTTCGACTTGATGAAGTCGATGGCGTCCTTCACCGTGAGGATCTTCTCAGCGGCGTCATCGGGGATTTCGCAACCGAACTCTTCTTCGAAGGCCATGACCAGCTCGACGGTATCAAGGCTGTCCGCGCCGAGATCGTCGATGAAACTGGCGCCTTCGGTGACCTTCGACTCTTCGACGCCGAGATGCTCGATGACGATCTTCTTGACCCGTTCCGCGATATCGCTCATTGGAAGTCCCTCTCTGCTGCGCCGCCCTTCGCTCATTGCCGGCGGAAAATCATCGCACTCCGGCCGGTGTCACGGCCACAAAATTAGCCGGCAATCCCCCCAGATTCCCAGTGGGCCGGCGCATGTCGAGCGGTGAATTAACATAGTTGTTCCGCTTTGACCAGCACCCGGGGTGATTCGCAAAAAGCCTCATCAAATCATGGCCATGCCGCCATTCACATGAAGGGTTTGGCCGGTCACATAACCCGCCTCGTCGCTGGCCAGATAGACCACGGCGGTGGCGATATCGGCGCCCGAGCCTAGCTTGCCCATCGGCACGGCGGGCAGGATGCGCGCCTTCTGCTCCTCGGTCAGTGCGTCGGTCATCGCGGTCTCGATGAAACCGGGCGCCACGCAATTGACGGTGATCGCGCGTGAGGCGAGCTCTTGGGCCAGCGCCTTCGACATGCCGATCATGCCGGCCTTCGCCGCCGCGTAGTTCGCCTGGCCGGGATTGCCGGTGATGCCGACGATCGAAGTGATGCCGATGATGCGGCCGTGACGGCGCTTCATCATGCCGCGCATCGCACCGCGGGCGAGGCGGAAGCCGGCGGTGAGGTTGACGTCCAACACCTTCTGCCACTCCTCGTCCTTCATGCGCATCGAGATGTTGTCACGGGTGAGGCCGGCATTGTTGACCAGGATGTCGAGCTTGCCCATCGCGGCTTCGGCTTCCTTGGCCAGCGCATCGGTCGCCGCCGGGTCACCGAGGTCACAGGGAAGAACATGCGTGCGTTCGCCGAGTTCCGCCGCAACCTTCTCCAAGGCTTCGCGCCGCGTGCCGGAGAGCGCCACCGTGGCGCCCTGGGCATGCAGCGCCTTGGCAATCGCGCCGCCGATGCCGCCCGAAGCGCCGGTGACGAGCGCGGTCTTGCCGGTGAGATCGAACATGATGTGTTCCTTCTTGCTTAGCTGAGCGCCTTCAGCGCCGCTTCGATATCCTCCGGTGTCCCGACCGAACTGCCCTCGATCTCGCGATCGATGCGCTTCACCAGGCCGGCGAGCACCTTGCCCGTGCCGATCTCTAAGATGCGGGTGACGCCTTCTTTCTTCATGGTCTCGACGCTCTCGCGCCAGCGCACGGTCGCCGTCACCTGCTCGACCAGGAGCTTCCGGATCTGTTCCGGATCGCTGACCGGTGCCGCGGTCACGTTGGCGATCACCGGAACGGCGGGCACGTTCACCTTCGTATTTCCCAACGCCTCAAGCATGGCATCGGCGGCGGGCTGCATCAGCGCGCAATGAAAAGGGGCGGAGACCGGCAGCAGGATACTGCGCTTCGCCCCCTTCTCGGCGGCGATGGCAATCGCACGCTCGACCGCTTCCGCATGGCCCGACACAACGACTTGGCCCGGTGCATTGTCATTGGCGGTGGAACAGACCAAGCCGGTTTCCTTCGCGGCCGCCGCGGCGATCTCCTGCGCTTGCGCCAGATCCAGGCCGAGTAGGGCAGCCATGGCGCCGATGCCGACCGGCACTGCCTTCTGCATCGCCTGGCCGCGCAGCTTCAACAGGCGCGCCGCATCCTGCAGCGACAAACTGCCGGCGGCGGCCAGGGCGGAATACTCGCCGAGGCTGTGTCCAGCCACGAAGCGCGCCTTGGCGGAGAGAGTCCATTTGCCCTCGGTTTCGAGCACTCTCAGGACCGCCTGGCTGACCGCCATCAGGGCCGGCTGGGCGTTCTCGGTCAGGGTGAGATCGCTCTCGAAACCCTCGAACATCAGCTTCGAAAGCTTCTGCTTCAGGGCCTCATCGACCTCCTGGAAGACATGGCGGGCGGCCGGAAAGGCCTCGGCCAAGGCCCGGCCCATGCCGACGGCCTGCGATCCCTGACCCGGGAAGACGAAAGCGCGGATCATTTAACCCCCTGAAAGACGGACATATTTTGAGCTGGTTCGGTTGGACTCGTGCGCTTCACACGCAGATATATAGTAAAGGTGTCTAGCCGCCGCGACGGCCGGTCGCAAGCCCCCGAAAATGGCGGGAAATCGCCTTGATTTCAGGAGTTCGGACTGTATAGTCCGCCGCCTTAACCCTGCCAGTTCACGGTTTCCTGCCCCCGGGGTTTATGGGGGGCGCGAAACCAGCTTTCGCGGCCCATGCCGCGCTTGCTAATGGGACTGGCTAGGTCCGGTCGGCTCGTCTCTTTAATGAGGCAGCTCCGGACCGCGAAAAGCCATAGGGAGCTGTCGCTTATGCCGTTCTATGAGAACGTCTTTATTGCGCGTCAGGACGTGACCACCGCCCAGGTGGAAGCCCTGACCGAACTCTTCTCCGGGATCGTGACCGCTCAGGGCGGCAACGTCACCAAGAAGGAATACTGGGGCCTGAAGAGCCTCTCCTACCGCGTCCGCAAGAATCGCAAGGGCCACTACACGCTCTTGAACATCGATGGGCCGGCCGCTGCGGTGATCGAGATGGAGCGCAATATGCGCATCCATGAGGATGTGCTGCGCCAGCTTACCGTCCGCGTGGACGAGCTCGAAGAGGGCCCGTCGGCGATGATGCAGAGCAAAGGCGGCCGTGACCGCGACGATCGCGATCGTGGCCCGCGCGACCGTGACCGTGGTCCGCGCGAGGACCGTGGTCCCCGTGAAGACCGCCCGCGCGGCGGCGATCGTGAAGACCGCTTCCGCCCGGTTCGTGCCGCGCGCAGCGAAGCACCTGCTGCTGAAGGAGAATCCGCATGAGTGGTGAACGCGAATCCGGCGGCCGCGATGGCGGTCGTGACGGTGGCCGCGATGGTGGACGTAGTGGTGGCGGTGGCGGCGGTGGTGGCCGTCGTCCATTCTTCCGCCGCCGTAAGTCCTGCCCGTTCTCGAGCGATAGCGCGCCGAAGATCGATTACAAGGACGTCCGGCTCCTGTCCCGCTTCATCTCGGAGCGCGGCAAGATCGTTCCGAGCCGCATCACCGCGGTCTCGGCGAAGAAGCAGCGTCTCCTGGCCCAGGCCATCAAGCGGTCCCGCTTCCTCGGCCTGCTGCCTTACGTGATTAAGTAAGGAGGAACAGGAACATGGACGTTATTCTTCTGGAGCGGATCGAGCGTCTCGGCCAAATCGGCGATGTGGTGAAGGTGAAGCAGGGCTTCGCCCGCAACTTCCTGCTGCCGACCAAGAAGGCCCTGCGCGCGACCGCAGAGAACAAGAAGCGCTTCGAAGAGCAACGCGCTCAGATCGAAGCGAACAACCTGCAGCGCCGCGAAGAGGCGGAGAAGATCAAGGGCAAGGTCGACGGCCTGAAGGTGGTGATTATCCGCCAGGCGTCGGAGACCGGAATCCTGTTCGGCTCGGTTTCCAGCCGCGATATCTCGGACGGCGTGACCAAGGCCGGCTTCACCGTCGATCGCCGTCAGGTGATCCTCGACAAGCCGATCAAGACCCTGGGTCTGCACGACGTTCGCGTTGCGCTGCACCCGGAAGTGATCGTGAAGGTCACTGCCAACGTCGCGAAGTCGGAAGACGAAGCGGTGGCGCAGGAGAAGGCCGGCGGCTTCGTGGCCGCGCAGCAAGCTGAAGATCAGGCGCAAGCCGATCTCGACAAGCTGCTGGCCGAGGCCGAACTCGCCGCGGGCGGCACCGAAGAGGCGCCGCAGCAGTAATCGACGCTGCATCGCGCTCGAAAAGCAACGGCCGCTCCTCGCAAGGGGAGCGGCCGAAGCTTTTTCGGAGATCGCGTTGTTCCTCGTCCGTAGCGTTTCCTACCCTGACTGCGTCATGCCAAGGCTTGGCCTTGGCACCCACCCGTTTGAAACGGCCGATTCAGTGCCATAGAGACGACCGTGTGTGGGGAAAGACTGAAGACTCAATCCAACCGAATTGAACTTTGTCGCGGGATGACGCGCGAGTGAGCGGAGACCGCTTGGAACAATTTGCTTAGGCGCGACTCGGCATCAGTCTTAGAATCGATCCTTGATATACACGCTATCCACAGACGTTCTCGCGCGACCGCACGACAACGATGCTGTAATGGTCAGTGGATAATGGAAACCGGATCGAACAACGTCACGAGGCTGCCGCGCGGGGACAACGGCGTCGTGCCGCAGCGCACGCCGCCCGTCAACTACGACGCCGAGAAGGCGTTGCTCGGCGCGATCCTTGCGAACAACCTCGTCTATGATCGCGTCAACGAGTTCCTGCGGCCCGAGCATTTTGCCGATCCGCTGCATGGCCGGATCTATGAAGCGATCGGCAAGCTGGTGCAGCGCGGCCAGATCGCCAACCCGGTCACCCTGAAGAATCTGTTCGATCAGGACGGCGCGCTGGCCGAAATCGGCGGCGCCCAATACCTGGTCGATCTCGCGCAGTCCGTCGTCACGGTCATCAACGCCGACGACTATGGTCGTGTGATCCACGACCTCTATCTGCGGCGGCAACTGGTCGATCTCGGCGAGGTGGTGGTCAACGATGCCTATGTCTTCGGCCTCGAAGACACGGCGGTTCAGCAGATCGAGGCCACCGAGCTGAAGCTGTTCAACCTGGCGGAAACCGGCCAGACCGAGAAGGGTCCGCAGGGCTTCAATGTCGTGCTGGCGAGCGCGCTCGACATGGCGGAAGCGGCCTTCAAGCGCGACGGCCATATCACCGGCGTCACCACCGGCCTGCGCGACCTGGACCGCATGCTGGGCGGCTTGCAGAAGTCGGACCTGATCATCCTCGCCGGCCGCCCCTCGATGGGCAAGACCGCGCTCGCGACCAATATCGGCTTCAATGCCGCCGAGGCGGCGCGCGATCCCTCGACCGGGGAGCGGCACCGGGTCGCGTTCTTCTCCATGGAAATGTCGTCGGAGCAGCTGGCGACCCGTATCATGGCCGAGAAGTCCGGCATCTCCTCGGACAAGATCCGCCGCGGCGAAGTGCGCGCGGAGGATTTCCAGAAGATCGTCGAAGCGGCGCAGGCGATGAACGAGGTCCCGTTCTTCATCGACGACACGCCGGCTTTGAGCATTCCGATGCTGCGCACCCGTGCACGGCGCCTGAAGCGCCAGCACGGGCTCGATCTCATCGTGCTCGACTATCTCCAGCTGATGCGCGGCTCGAACGCGCGCGGCTCGGAAAACCGGGTCCAGGAAATCTCGGAAATCACCCGCGGCCTCAAGGCGATCGCCAAGGAATTGGACGTTCCGGTCCTGGCGCTCTCGCAGCTCAGCCGCGCCGTCGAGCAGCGCGACGACAAGCGACCGCAGCTCGCCGACTTGCGTGAATCCGGCTCGATCGAGCAGGACGCCGACGTCGTCATGTTCGTCTACCGCGAGCAGTATTATCACGAGCGCGCCGAGCCCAATCAGCGCGCCGACGAGGACGATGCCAAGTTCCATGATCGCCGGGACCGCTGGATGAAGCGCGGCGAAGAGGTCCACAACAAGGCCGACGTCATCGTCGCCAAGCAGCGCCACGGCCCGATCGGCACGAAGCAGCTCTATTTCGAAGGCATGCTCACGCGCTTCAGCGATCTCGCCGAAGACGGATCGTTGCCCGAGCAATACGGCTGATAGAATCCAGCGATGCCCGACGCTTCGACGGCGGTCCTCACCATTGACCTCGCCGCCATCGCCGAAAATTACAAGATCCTCGCTGAGCAGGCCCAGCCGGCCATCTGCGGCGCGGCCGTCAAGGCCGATGCCTATGGTCTTGGTGCCGCGATCGTCGCGCCGGTGCTGAGGCGGGCGGGCTGCGATCATTTCTTCGTGGCGACGCTCGACGAAGCGCTGGCACTCCGGCCGATCGTGGCGAGCTCACAGATCTATATCCTGAACGGATTGCCGGTCGGCGCGGCCGAGATCGTCGCTGCCGAGAATTTGATCCCGGTCCTCGCCACGCTCGAGCAGATCGAGGATTGGGGAAAATACTGCAGATCGGCCTTGCCCAGGCCCGCCGCGTTGATCATCGACACCGGCATGTCCCGGCTCGGCCTCTCCGAGCACGATATGACGCGCCTTGCCGCCGACCCATCGCTGCTCCAAGGCATTCCCATCGTGCACGCGATGAGTCATCTCGCCTGTTCCGACGAGGCGGCGCATCCGCTGAACATCCAGCAGCGCACCTTGTTCCGGGCTTTGATCGAGCGATTCCCATGGCCGGACGGTGCGCGTCCAAGCTTCGGCATGGCGGCTTCGTCCGGCGTCTTCCTCGGCGCCGATTATCATTTCGACCTGGTCCGTCCGGGGGCGGCGCTCTATGGCCTGGAGCCCACGATCGGGCGTCCCAATCCGATGCGTCCGGTGGTGGGATTGGAGGGAAAAATCCTGCAAATACGGGACGTTGACTTGGGTATGACCGTTGGATATGGTGCCACGCATCAAATCAGGGGTAGGTCACGCCTCGCGGTCATCGGGGTCGGCTATGCCGATGGGATCTTCCGATCGCTGGGCAATCGCGGCGCCGTTTTCGTCGCAGGGGAGCGGGCGCCAATCGTGGGCCGAATTTCTATGGATCTGATGACCGCGGATATCGGCCATCTGCCGCCTTCCGCCTGCCAAGTGGGCGATCCGGTCGAGCTCATCGGTCCGCATCAGAGCGTCGACGACTTGGCGCGCGATGCGGGCACGATCGGCTATGAGATCCTGACCGCTTTGGGCAGCCGTTACCTACGCCGCTATCACGCCGCGGGGAATCAAGCGTGACCACGATCCTGCAGCCGGTCGGCCGCACCTTCCTGAATGGCCTCTCCGCGATCGGACGGCTCGCCCTGTTCACGCTGGTGGCGGTGCGCCATTGCCTCACACCGCCCTTCTATCCGCGGCTTCTCCTCAGGCAAATGATCGAGATCGGCTACTACTCGCTGCCCTATGTCGGCATGACCGCGGTCTTCACCGGCATGGTGCTGGTGCTGCAGTCCTATACCGGCTTCAAGGTCGGTGCCGAGGCAGCGATGCCGACGATCGTGGTCATCTCGCTGACCCGCGAGCTCGGCCCCGTGCTGGGCGCCTTGATCGTCGCCGGCCGGATCGGCGCCTCGATGGCGGCGGAGATCGGCACGATGCGCGTCACCGAGCAGATCGACGCGCTCTCGACGCTCAGCACCAATCCCTACAAGTACCTGATCGCACCGCGGCTCTGGGCCGGTCTCACCATGATGCCGCTGCTGGTCGGCGTCGCCGACGTCATCGGAATTCTCGGCGGCTATTTCGTCGCCGTTCACAAGCTCGGGTTCAACGAGGGCAACTTCCTCCTGAACATCGCGGAGACGACGAAGTTCGTCGACGTCTTTTCCGGCCTGGTGAAAGCAGCGGTGTTCGGCTTCACCATCACGCTGATGGGTTGCTATCACGGCTTCAACTCGAAGGGCGGTGCCCAGGGTGTCGGCAAGGCGACCACCAACGCAGTCGCCACGTCGATGATCATGATTTTGATCCTCGACTATTTCCTCACCGAACTGTTCTTTGCCCGATGAGTCCCCGGTGAGCACAGACCTCAAAATCAAGGTGCGTGGCCTGAAGAAGGCGTTCGGCTCGAACGTCGTTCTCGACGGCGTCGACCTCGACGTGCCGCGCGGCAAGTCGCTGGTGGTGATCGGCGGCTCCGGCACCGGCAAGTCGGTGATGATCAAATGCATCCTCGGCCTGATGCGCCCCGATGCCGGCTCGATCGAGATCGACGGCGAGGAAGTGATCGGCATGCCGGCCGCCGAGCGCGAGCGGGTGATGAAGAAATTCGGCATGCTGTTCCAGGGCGGCGCCCTGTTCGACAGTCTGCCGGTCTGGGAGAACGTGGCCTTCGGCCTGATTTCCGGCCGCGGCATGAACCGCAAAGAGGCGCGGGAAATCGCCCAGCGCAAACTGAGCGCCGTCGGCCTGCAGCCGGAAGTCGGCGAGTTGTTCCCGGCGGAGCTCTCCGGCGGCATGCAGAAGCGCGTCGGCCTGGCGCGCGCCATTGCCGCCGAGCCGGAGATCATCTTCTTCGACGAACCGACCACCGGCCTCGACCCGATCATGGCCCAGGTGATCAACGAGCTGATCGTGACCTGCGTCGATATGGTGGGCGCGACCGCGCTCTCGATCACCCATGACATGCACAGCCTGCGCGAGATCGGCGACAATGCGGCGATGATCTACCAAGGCAAGATCATCTGGGCGGGCGCCGCCGAGGACATCGACGATTCGGGCAATCCCTATGTCGAGCAGTTCGTCCGCGGCAAGGCCGAAGGTCCGATCCGCATGCCGGTGCGGTCGTTTTAGAGTCCGACCGGATGCAGCGAATTTTCCGCACCCCCACCCAGCCCTCCCCTAAAGATGGGGGAGGGCTTAGGTCGTCCGCTTCTCCCTCCCCCGTCTTCGGGGGAGGGCAGGGGTGGGGGTGCCGCGCAAAAACTCTCACCGAATAGCCGATGATGGCGAAATCCGCCGCGCGCTATGTCTGTCAGAATTGCGGTGCTTCCACCGCCCGCTGGGGCGGCCGCTGCGATTCCTGCGGCGCCTGGAACTCGATCGTCGAGGAAGCGCCGCGTGAGGCGCTGCCCAAGGGTCTGTCGGGCAAGAAGGGCAAGGGGATCGAGCTGGTCGATCTCGGCGGCCCGGTCCCGGAAACCATGCGCCGCTCCACCGGCATGGCCGAGTTCGATCGCGTCACCGGCGGCGGCCTGGTCCGCGGCTCGGCGATTCTGATCGGCGGCGATCCCGGCATCGGCAAATCGACGCTGCTCCTGCAGGTCGTGGTCGCCATCGGCAAGCTGAAGGTGCCGATGATCTCCGCCTATATCTCCGGCGAGGAAGCGGTGGAGCAGGTGCAGCTGCGCGCCCGCCGCCTCGATCTTGCCGCCGGTGCGACGCGCCTCGCTGCGGCGACCAACATCCGCGACATCATCGCGACATTGGAATCCGGCGACGTGCCCGACGTCGTGGTGATCGATTCCATTCAGACCATGTATCTCGACACGCTCGATTCCGCGCCCGGCACCGTCGCGCAGGTGCGGAGCTGTGCGGCCGAGCTCATTCGCGTCGCCAAGCGGCGCGGCTTCGTGCTGATCCTGGTCGGCCATGTCACCAAGGACGGCCAGATTGCCGGGCCTCGCGTCCTCGAGCACATGGTCGATACCGTGCTCTATTTCGAGGGCGAGCGCGGGCATCAGTTCCGCATCCTGCGCTCGGTCAAGAACCGCTTCGGCCCGGCCAACGAGATCGGCGTCTTCGAGATGACCGATGGCGGGTTGATGGAGGTCGCCAATCCCTCCGCGCTGTTCCTGGCGGAGCGCCGGGGCAATGTCTCGGGCGCCGCGGTCTTCGCCGGCATCGAGGGCACGCGGCCGGTCCTGGTCGAAGTCCAGGCCCTCGTTTCGCCCTCGCCCCAGGCGACGCCGCGCCGCGCCGTCGTCGGCTGGGACGGCAATCGCCTCGCCATGATCCTGGCCGTGCTCGAGGCGCGTTGCGGCCTCGGCTTCGCCGGCAACGAGGTCTATCTCAACATCGCCGGCGGCCTTCGGATCGCCGAGCCGGCCGCCGACCTTGCCTGCGCCCTGGCGCTCATTTCCGCGCTGCCCGCCCAGCCGGT
>Ga0193753_10003184_pt1 | contig 12334 bp, 13 predicted proteins | sample H1c2metaG_FD_144925 | JGI IMG/M metagenome (GOLD analysis project Ga0193753, IMG submission 144925) | Soil microbial communities from a riparian zone of the East river system, Colorado, United States - H1c2 | ecosystem: Environmental > Terrestrial > Soil > Riparian zone | place: USA: East... | reverse complement strand
CTAGTGCACCGCCGCCGATATGACATCAACGATCCGGTGCGCCTCACCGCCGATCGCTGCGTTGCAACTCCTCGAGCTACGGCGAGTAGCCCGTCGTCGTCGCGCCTTGCGCTCGACGGCGATCCACACCGCCTCGTTGACGCCATATCGGCGGCGGTGCACTAGCGGCGAGCGGTCCGCCGGCCTCTCGTGGGGCGGTGGACCGGATACGCGGCTCGCATCGCCGTGGCCAGCTGGCGCAGGGCCGCGGCCAGCGGGGAGCGCGGGCGCCAGACCAGCGCGATGGTGCGGTGGGGAGCGGGGTCGGCGAAGCGGCGCACTCGCAGGCCGTAGGGGCGGGCCTCGGCGTCGAGGGCCAGCTCGGGCAGGAGGGTGATGCCGGCGCCGGCCGCGACCATCTGGGTCAGGGTCGGCAAGCTGGTGGCGCGGAACTCCATCTCGCGCGCGTCGGAGCGCTCGCAGAAGGAGAGCGCCTGGTCGCGCAGGCAGTGGCCGTCGTCGAGCAGCAGCATGCTGGTGCCGGCCAGGTCGCCGGGCGAGGCGGGGCCGCGCCCGGCGCCGAGCGGGTGGCCGGGCGGGGTGACCAGCAGGAACGGATCGCTGGCGATCACTTCGTGGTCGAGTGGACCGACGTCAGCCTCCAGCGCGAGCAGCGCGGCGTCGAGCTCGCCGGCGGCGAGGCGCTCGATGAGCGCGTCGGTCTTGTCCTCGATCCAGCGGGTGGTGAGCCGGGGGAAGCGCTGGCGGAGCGCCGGGGTCAGGTGGGGCAGGAGGTACGGCGAGATGGTCGGGATGACCCCGATGCGCAGGGTGCCGGCCAGTGGGTCGCCGACCCGGCGCGCCTCCTCGATCAGGTCGTCGGCCTCGACCAGGAGCCGGCGGGCGCGCTGGATCAGCTGGGCGCCGGCCGCGGTGGGCAGGACGCGGCGGCGGTCGCGCTCGAACAGCTTCACCCGCAGCGCGTCCTCGAGCTGGGCCAGCTGCGCGCTGAGCGACGGCTGCGAGACGCCGCAGCGCGTGGCCGCGCGGTGAAAGCTGAGCGTGTCGGCCACCGCGACCGCGTACTGAAGCTGGCGGAGGGTGAAGACGTGGGGGGCCAGGTTCACGATAGCGGGAGGCTATCAAACCCATAGCGACATTGTCTTGGAACAATCAGCGGGCTGCCGCCATCTTCTCCTTCACCAGCCGCTCACGTCCGGGCGGCGGAGAAAGACGAGAGATGCTCACCGTCGGCAACAAGCTGCCCGCATTTCGCCTCACGGCCGCCGTGGGGCTGGAGAAGAACCAGGAGTTCCAGGAGATCACCCACGAGACGTACCCGGGGCGATGGCTGGTGCTCTTCCTGTGGCCGATGGACTTCACGTTCATCTGCCCGACCGAGATCGCCGAGTTCGGCCGCCACAACCGCGACTTCATCGACCGCGACGCCCAGCTGCTCGGCGCCAGCACCGACACTCACTTCGTCCACCTGGCCTGGCGGAAGAACCACCCCGACCTCCGCGACCTGCCGTTCCCGATGCTGGCCGACACCCGGCGCGAGCTGTCCGCCGCGCTCGGCGTGCTCCACCAGGATGGCGTGCCGCTGCGCGCCACCTTCGTGGTCGATCCCCAGGGGATCATCCGCCACGTCAGCGTCAACGACCTGTCGGTCGGCCGCAACGTGGACGAGGTCCTGCGCGTGCTCGACGCGCTGCAGACCGACGAGCTCTGCCCGTGCAACTGGCAGAAGGGCGACCCGACCCTGGAGGCGGCGTGACCATGGCCACCCTGGCCGAGCTGCGCGACTCGCTGCCCGCCGCCGCGGTCGACATCAAGCTCAACCTCGGCTCGGTGCTGTCGGGCGGGGCGCTCGGCCCGGCCCAGCGCTGGGGCGTGGCGCTGGCCGCGGCGGCGGCGGCCCGCAACCCCGCGCTGCGCGACGCGATCGCCGCCGAGGCCCGCCGCGAGGTGCCCGAGGCGGTGGTCGAGGACGCGCTGGCCGCGGCGGTGCTGATGGGGATGAACAACGTCTACTATCGCTTCCGCCACTTGGTGGGGAAGCCGAGCTACTCGGAGCGCCCGGCCCGGCTGCGCATGAACCGCATGGTCAAGCCGGCCGCCAGCAAGGTGGACTTCGAGCTGTTCTCGCTCGCGGTCAGCGCGCTGGCCGGCTGCGAGACCTGTGTCCGGTCGCACGAGAAGGCCGTGCTCGACGGCGGCCTCACCGAGGAGCACGTGCACGACGCGGTCCGCATCGCGGCGGTGGTCCAGGCGGCCGCGGTGGCGCTCGAGCTCCCCTCCGCGGATCCCGCTCGCTAACGAAACAGAAAGAGAGACCCGATCATGTACAAGAGCCCGAGTCGACTCCCCGAGGAGGCGCGCTCCGCCGTCGCGCAGACCCTGAACGCGCGGCTGGCCGACGGCCTCGACCTCCACAGCCAGATCAAGGTCGCGCACTGGAACATCAAGGGGCCGCAGTTCGCCGCGCTCCATCCGCTGTTCGAGACCTTCGCGGTCAGCCTGGCCAACCACAACGACTCGATCGCCGAGCGAGCCGTCACCCTCGGCGGGCGCGCCTACGGCACCGCGCGCCACGTCGCGGAGCGGTCGCGGCTGCCCGAGTACCCGCAGGAGACCTCGCGCGACCTCGAGCACGTGGTGCTCCTGGCCGAGCGGATCGAGCTCTACCTCGACGGGGCTCGCGAGTCGCGCGCGCTGGGCGAGGAGCACGGCGATACCGACACCGTCGACCTCCTGACCGGCATCGTGACCGAGCTCGAGAAGCACGCCTGGTTCCTGCGCGCGTCGCTCGAGTAGGCGGCGCGGGGGCCAGCGAGGAGTTCCAGCCGGCTGCGCGGTCGGACCACCGCGGCTCCAGGACGGACGTGGCCGGGCGACGGTGCCAGGCGGTTTGCCTGGACCCCGGGCTGGCCCTAGAATCGGCGGTCCTGGAGGTCCCTTATGATGAAGCCTGGCTTTGTGTCCGGTATGCGCCGCCGTCTCTCACTCCCCGGCGCGCTCCTCTGCGCGGCGTGGCTGGTCGGGTGCGGCGGCGGCGACGACGACGACGATAGCGCCGATGACGGCACCGCCGATGACGGCACCGCCGATGACGGAGACGACGGCAGCGGCGAGATCAGCTTCTCGGACGACATCGCGCCGATCTTCGCCGCCAAGTGCAACTTCTGCCATCACCCGAACTCGGCCACCGAGCTGGACCTGACCAACCCGTTCGGCGAGGAGGGCATGGTCGGCCGGCGCAGCATTGCGTTCGAGGTGTACGGCGACGATCAGGAGTTCATCGTCGACCAGGGCAACCCGGACGGCAGCTTCATCCTGACCAAGGTCGAGGGCACGGATCTCGACCCCGAGGTCGAGGGTGGGGCGATGCCGTTGCAGATCGCGCCGCTCGACGACGCCCAGGTCGACGACGTGGTGGCCTGGATCGAGGGCGGCGCGGCCGACGACGCGACCTTCGACGCGGTGTCCGACATCCTCGGCACCGACGATCAGACCCTCGGGCGCGCGTCCGGCAAGTGCACGCTGTGCCACTACGAGGGCTCGCCACCGCCGCGCCTCAACATCCTCGACCCGTTCGGCGAGGAGGGGCTGGTCGAGGTGGCCGCGTCGCTCGGCGGGGTCCGGGTGGTGCCTGGCAGCCCGGACGAGAGCGTCCTCATCGAGAAGATCACCGGCAACCCGGACTCCGGCGAGCAGATGCCGTTCAACCCGGAGCCGATGACCGCGGACGAGATCGCCACCTTGAGCGCCTGGATCGAGGCCGGCGCCCTCGAGAACTAAGGGCCCGCGCATGAACAAGTCGGTCGATTCTCGCGGTCGAGCCGCCCGGATGGCAAGGAGCGGCGAGAACCGGCGCGGAACGTACTCGCCGTACTTGAGCACCGGTCCGCAGCAAGAATCGATCGATGTTGCCCCGGCGAAGACCGGGGGAAGCGCAGCCGCGACGCCGCCAGCCGGGATGGATCGGCCGCGAGAACGAGCGACTTGTTCATGCGCGGGCCCCAAGGCCATGACGACAGCTGTCATGGCCGGTCGAGAACACCTCGACGGCCGACCGGAGGGCAGGTGAGGGCCGGGCGGCAGCTGCGCGATCCGTCGCCGGCGCCGGACGAGCGGTCGATCGACGAGCGGGTGCCGCTGCGCTGGTCCGGCCTGCGCGGCGCGCTCGGGACCGTCTTCGCGGCGGTGGCGGTGCTCCTGCTCCAGGTGCTCCTGGCCGGGTTCTACTGGGTCTCGGATCCGGCGCCGTCGGTGGCGCTGGCGCCGATCTGGGACGCGCCGGTCCTGGTGCTGCTGCTGGTCGGCTGGGCCGCGCTCGGCCGCGGCTGGCGCTGGGCCGATCGGACGATCGTCATCGCGCTGACCGTGCTGGTCTTCCTCTACTTCCTCATCGGCGTCGGCCAGGGCTTCGCGCTGCGCGAGTTCGGCTACGACGTGGTCCTGCGCCTGCACATCGCCTACGTGCCGGAGCTGTTCCGCATGATGTACAACGCGGAGCCGCTCGGCTGGTTCGTGTTCTACGTGGCCCTGCTCGCGCTCGGCGTGATTGTGATCGTGACGGCGATCTTCCTGTCGATCCGCCACCTGATCCGCTACGCGCGGGTCGGCCGCCGGCGGCAGATCGGCCTGGCCGCCGCGGTGGTCGTCGCGACCGCGCTCGGCGCCGTCACGCTGGGCATGAACGGACCGGTCACCGCCGAGGCGTACACCCAGCTCGACCTGGCCCTCCACCTCGGCAAGCGGATCGACGCCAGCGCGCGTCGTCTCGAGATCGAGGCGGCGCCGCTGCGCAACGCCAGCCCGTTCGGCAAGCCGGGGGCCGAGCGGCCGACCATCCTCCTGTTCGTGGTCGAGTCGTACGGCAACGTCCTCTTCACCGATCCCGAGTTCGCCGACTTCCCCGGCTGGTTGAACAAGCAGGGCGAGGCGCTGACCCGGGCCGGCTATCACATCGCGTCCAAGCAGATGAGCTCGCCGGTGTTCGGCGGCAGCTCGTGGCTGGCCGGCACGTCGCTCATGTGCGGCGTGCGCGTCTTCAACCAGAAGGGCTTCAAGGGCCTCATGGCGTCGAGCGTGCGCTGCCTGCCCGCGTTCCTGAAGGACGCCGGCTACCGCACGGTGGTGGCGGCCGGGAACATCAAGTTCCACGACGCGGAGTACGAGCGGACGTTGCCCTTCGAGCAGTTCTACATCCGCGACGACTTCGGCTATCGCGGTCCGCGCATGGGCTGGTCGTTCGTGCCGGACCAGTACGTCATCGACTTCGTGCACCGGCGCGAGATCGCGCCGCGGCAGGCGGGCGGCGCGGCGGCGGACAGGCCGCTCATGGTCGCGTACTTCCTGACCACCAGCCACCACCCGTGGTCGGTGGTCCCGTCCTTCATCCCGGACTGGTCGAAGATCGGCGACGGGTCGGTCTACACCGGCCTGCCGGTCCAGGAGTTCAGCGACAACCAGTTCGTGGCCGGAGTGGCCTACAAGCCGGCCTACAAGGCGACCATCGAGTACTCGCTGCAGACCATCGAGTCGTACCTCGAGCGCCTGCCAGCCGACGACCACAGCGTGATCCTCATCCTCGGCGATCACCAGCCGCGCCGCCCGGTCGCGCGCATCAAGGGCGACCCGTGGACGGTGCCGATCCACCTGGTGAGCCGCGACCCGGCGGTGCTCGAGCGCTTCGCGCGGGTCGGCTTCCGGCCCGGCATCGCCCCCGCGCTCGAGGAGAAGCCGAGCGGGCTGGAGGCGTTCGTCGGCGAGCTGTTCACCGCCTACGGCGGCACGGTGGTCCGTCGATGAAGCTGGTCGTGTTCGGCCCGACCGGCGGCACCGGCCGGGCCGCGGCGGAGCAGGCCGCGGCGCGCGGCGACCAGGTGACCGTGCTCGCCCGCCGGCCCGAGCGGCTGCGGGTCGGCACGTCGGTGCAGGTGGTAGAGGGGGACGTGCTCGACCCGGCCGCGGTCGACCGGGCGGTGCGCGGGCAGGACGCGGTGGTGAGCGCGCTCGGCACCCGGCCGTGGAGGCACCGCGACGTGTGCTCGCAGGGCGTGCGCCACATCGTCGACGCGATGGGCGCACACGGGGTGCGCCGGCTGATCGTGGTGTCGTCGATCGGGGTGGGGGAGTCGCTCGCCGACCTGGGCTGGCTGGCCCGCCGGGTGGTCGTGCCGCTGGTCCTGCGCCGCTCGTTCGACGACAAGGCGCGCATGGAGGAGATCGTGCGCGGCTCCGATCTGGCGTGGACGATCGTCCGCCCGGCGCTCCTGACCAGCGGGCGGCCGCGCGGGCGCTGGCGGGTCACGACCGGCCGCGCCGTCCCCGGCGGCTTCATCACCCGCAACGACCTGGCCGCTTTCTGTCTGGTCCAGCTGAGCAGCGACGAGTACGTCGGCCAGGTGCCGAACCTGGCGTGAGCCGGGCCGGTTCGTGCCCGGGTCCCGGCTGCGGCGCGGCCCAGGTCGTCGCGCGAAACCAGGCGTCGCCATCGCACCGTCCGGGGTGAAGCGCGGCCGGCCACGTCTTTCCCGTACGTGCCTCAAGAGATCGGCGGGCCGACCGAAGCTCTCCTCGAGGGCAACCATCCGGCTCCCTTGAGGTGACCGAGTTCGATGCCCCAGTCCCAGATGCAACCCACCACCATCGAGCCCCACCTGGTCGGCCCGCCCGGCAACCGGGGCAGCGTCCTCCTCCTGGACGACGATGTGGCGGTGCTGCGCTCGTACGCCCGCGTGCTCGAGCGCGCCGGCTTCTCGGTGGTGCGCCGCTCGAGCGCGGCCGACGTGGCCAGGCTGCTCGGCCAGGCCGCGTTCGACGCGGTGGTCAGCGACATCGCCATGCCCGGCATGGACGGCACCGAGGTGCTGCGCATGGTGCGCGAGCGCGAGCCCGACCTGCCGGTCATCCTCATTACCGGATTCGGCGACCTTCGCAGCGCGGCCAAGGCGGTCGAGCTCAAGGCGATGCGCTACCTGTTCAAGCCGGTCGAGGTCGCGGTCCTCATCGCGACGGTGGACGACGCGGTCCAGGAGCACGAGAACGCGGTCGACAACCGGCGCACCCTCGAGCGAGTTGGTCGCGCGGCCACCGAGCAGCGCGAGCTCGGCGCCCAGTTCGCGCGCGCGCTCGGCAAGCTCGAGCTGGTCCACCAGCCGATCGTCAGATGGCAGAACCGCACCGTCTTCGCCCACGAGGCCCTGGTCCGCTCGCGCGAGCCCGGCCTCATCCGCCCGCTGCCGCTGTTCGCCGCCGCCGAGCGCCTGGGCCGGCTGCCCGATCTGGGCCGCGCGATCCGCCGCGCCTCGGCCGATCGAGTGCGCCGCTCGCCGGCCGGCACCTGCGCGTTCGTGAACGTGCACCCGTTCGATCTGTTCGACGAGGACCTCTACTCTCAGTCGGCGCCGCTGTCGTCGGTGGCCGAGCAGATCGTGCTCGAGATCACCGAGTGTGCCTCGCTGGAGGCGGCCGATGACCTGCCCGAGCGGCTCGAGCGGCTGCGCCGGATGGGCTACCGGATCGCCCTCGACGACCTCGGCGCCGGCTATGCCGGCCTGAGCGCGCTCGCCCACCTCGCGCCTCACACGGTCAAGCTCGACATGTCGCTGACGCGGTCCATCGAGACCGACACCACCAAGCAGAAGCTCATCGCCAGCCTGATCCACGTCTGCCGCCAGCTCGACATCCTGGTGGTCGGCGAGGGCGTGGAGGTGCCGGCCCAGCGCGATGTCCTGGTCGAGCTCGGCTGCGACCTCCTCCAGGGCTACCTGTTCGCCGCCCCGGCCGCGGAGTTTCCCGTTGTGGCCTGGTAATTCCCCGTCGGTCGCGGGGGTTGTTCCGCATCAACGAGCATGTGGTGAGCTGGGCCCGGTGCAGGTAGGATCAGCCGGCGTGGCCGGCTGTACCCTTCTCCACATCTCCGATCTGCACTTCGGCCGCGCCTACGCCCGCCGCATGGGCGACGCCGTCCTCGAGGCCGCCGAGCGGATCCAGCCTGACGCGGTGGTGGTGTCGGGCGACCTGGTCGAGTGGGCCGAGCACGGCGGCGGCTGGCGCGATGTGGCCGCGTTCCTGGGCAAGTTCCGGGCGCCGGTGCTGGCGGTGCCGGGCAACCACGACATCGACCGCGCCAACCTGCTCGGCCGGTTCGTCGATCCGTTCCGCGCCTATCGCAAGCACGTGCACCCCGAGCTCGACCGCGCGCTGCCGCTGGCCGGCGCCCATGTGATCGGGCTGGCCAGCCCGAGCCGGTGGACGATGGACCTCGGCTACGTCTCGCGCGCGCAGGCGGAGTGGGCGAGCGAATCGCTCGACGCCGCCCCGTCCGACGCGCTGCGGGTCCTGGTCGTGCACCACGGTCCGCGCCCGGCCCGCGCCGGCCGCTGGCCGCGCACCCACCTGCGCGGGCGCCGGCTCGAGCGGATGCTGTTCCGCTCCGGGGTGGACCTGGTCCTGTCCGGTCATCGCCACTTCCCCCACGCCGAGCAGATCGCCTGCCGCGAGACCGGCAACCAGGCGCTCTGGTTGCAGGCCGGCACGACCACCTGCTGGCGGGTCAACCGGCGCACGCACTCGAACTCGTTCACCGTCGTCCGCGCGCTGGCTGACCGCATGGAGGTCGGCTGGTGGTACTACGCGGACGAGGCGCGCGGCTTCCAGGCCGGCGAGCAAGAGGTGTTCGCGCGCGGCCAGCGCGCCGCCCTGCTGGCAGACCCGGCCCAGCCGGCCCTCGCCACCCTGTAGGTCGACCAGGTCTCGACTAGGTCGCCGGTCGCGCGGACGCCGCGGCGACCGACGAGGCGGAGGCGACCGGGTCAGCGGACGTGTGCTCGATCGGGCTCGCGGACGGGTCCTCGATCGGGCTCGCGGACGGGTCCTCGCCGCGCGCGCGCAGGATGCGCCGGCCCAGCCCGTAGCAGATCACCCCGAGCACCAGCCCGGCCAGCGGGTCGATCGCGTGGTGCAGGCCCAGGTACACGGTCGACAGCGTGGTGCCGATCGCCAGCGGCCACACCGCGAGCGCGATGCGCCGCTCATAGTGCCACGCGACCATCGCCCAGGCGATCGCCGCGCTGACGTGCACCGACGGGAACGCCGCCCCGCGCACGGTGCCGTGCTCGCCCTGGACCAGCTGGACCAGCCACACGAACGGCCCGCCGTGCAGCTCGCTCGGGCGCAGTGCCTCGATCGCCGGAATCATGCGCGGCCCGAGCGCGGGCAGGAACAGGAACAGCGTGTAGTTGACGACGTAGGTGAAGAGCGCGATCGACGTGCCGGCCCACACCGTCTCGCGCCGGCCGGCGATGACCAGCGGCACCGCGTAGAGGAACGGGATGAGGTAGTAGGACAGGTTGAGGAACGAGAACAGCTCGTCCAGCCACGGCCGGTGGAACTGCTGGAGCCACACGGTCGGGTGCACGCCGAAGAGGGCGTGGTCGATGTCGGCCAGGAGGTTGGTGGCCCAGAACTGATCGTCGGACATGAGGCTCTGCAGCCGCGTGGCCGAGAAGAAGCCGTAGAGGATGACAAAGGCCGGGTACCAGGTGCGCAGCTCGAGGAGCAGGCGGTTGTCGGGGCGGAGCTGGCTGGCCCGCACGACCTCGAGGCCGAGCACGACGTAGCCGAGGTGGAGCAGGACGACGGTGAGCCAGCCGGGGGTGCCGAAGCCGAGCACGAGCTGGAGCGCGCCGGCGCCGGCCATGTAGCCCATGCTGGCCACGTCGACCCAGAGGTAGCGGGTCGCGCCGTAGCGCCCGCGCCTCCACAGCCCGGTCACGGCCGGCCTGCGGTCCGGAAGACCACGTCCCAGTACGGGCAGGTCACGCCGAACCGGGTGCCCGACTCGCGGAAGTGGTGGACCATGTGCTCGCGGCGCAGGTACTTGAGCAGGCGGTTCTTCGGCGCGCCGACGTGCGTGTACCAGTGGAAGGTGTCGTAGACGGCGTAGCCGAACAGGAAGCCGCCGAACGCCGCGTGCACGTCCGGACCGAGCGCCGCGCGCACGCCCAGATACACCAGCGAGCCGAGCAGCAGGCTGACCGCCGGCGGCATGACCAGGCGGCTCGGGTCCCACGGCCAGTCGTGGTGGACGCCGTGGATGAAGAAGTAGGCCGTGCGAGTGCGCGGGCCGCGCACCGGCAGGTGAAAGAGCAGGCGGTGAAGCCAGTACTCGGTCAGGGTCCAGGCCGCGTAGCCGGCGGCGAACCTCCACACGATGCCGAGCGCGTCGGTATGATCGACTGCCACCGCGGCCCACACACAGACGGCCGCGATCGGCATGTACAGGATTGCCGGGATGCTCGGGTGGACGCGGGAGAGCTTCTCGAGAACCGCGCTGTCGAACATGCGCGGGCTGCCCTTCTGGAACGTACCGCTCATGAGGATGCCTCCGTGGTGGACGCCGACCGGCCGTGCGGCGGGGGAACCGCTCGTCCGGAGTGCTGCACGTCGATGGCCGTCAGGCGATTTACCCCGCCTCGCCCGGCCTGGCCAGCTTCGCGCGCGCCGAGTGGGCGCACCCCCGGATGATCGGCCACCGCCTGCTGGCGAGCGCCCACCCGGTCGATGAACCCATTTCCACCGATGACCAAGAGTCTCATCCCTGCTTGCACCCGTCCGGGGGTGTCCCTTGAACACCCGACCCACCAATTCTGCGCACCACTGCCCCTGTCAAGCGAAGGCAAGGTGAGGCAGTTGCGCGCAGGGATCTGCATTCGGTCCGCGGGATGGCGACGGAGGTCGGCGCCGGCGGCCCCGAGGTGGAGATACCCGAGGCCGGCGGCCTTCTTAGCCGATGAACTCGGCCAGGCCCGCCATGTAGCGGGTCACCAGGTCGCGCAGCTTGTCATCGATGAGGCGGCCGTCGGCGTCGAACGCGGCGGCGGCCCCGTGGAGAAAGACCAGCCGGGCGAAGTAGGGGCGCATGTTGAGGAGCCGGAAGACCGGCAGCCAGGCGGTCTGCGACAGGCGCGTCCCGCCCGGGCCCGGGGTCGCGCCCATGAGGCCGACCGGCTTGTCGCCGAACACGCGCGGGATGTCCTTGGCCGGCCGGCTCATCCAGTCGATCGCGTTCTTCAGCACGCCCGGCACCGAGGCGTTGTACTCGGGCGTGACCAGGAGCAGCCCGCCGGCGGCGGCGATCCGATCCTTCAGCTCGGTGACCGGGGCCGGCACCCCGTCGGCCTCCTCGACGTCTCCGTCGTAGAGCGGGATGCCCCGGATCGAGGCGATCTCGATCTTCACCTCCTCGGGCGCCAGCTCGGCCGCCGCGCGCAGGAGCGCGCTGTTGTACGAGCCGCGGCGCAGGCTGCCCGAGATCCCGATGATGGTGGTCACGGCCATCGAAGCTCCCTCCCCTGCCGGTGCGCGCGGTCGCGGCGCCCCGTGCGTGCAGTACAGTACTCCTACTCTGACCAGGGGGCTCCGACGTGGCCATCGAGAAAGCCGGACAGGTCGTGGTGGAGGGCAAGGCGAGCGGGTTCCGCCAGGAGGTGCGGGTCGGCCGGTTCGCGCTGGTCGGCGACGAGCCGTCGGAGACGGGCGGCACCGACGCCGGTCCCGGACCGTACGACTTCCTCCTCATCGCGCTCGGCACCTGCACGTCGATGACGATCGGGCTGGTCGCTCGCCGCAAGGGCTGGCCGCTCGAGTCGGTGCGCGTGACCCTGCGTCACGACCGCATCCACGCCGAGGACTGCGCCGACTGCGAGACCAGGCGCGGCATGGTAGACCGCATCGAGCGCGACATCGAGCTCATCGGCGCGCTCGACGAGGGGCAGCGCGCTCACCTGTTCGAGGTGGCGAAGAAGTGCCCGGTGTCTCGCACGCTCACCTCGGAGATCCGGATCGAGGATCACCCGGTCGAGGCGGCGGCGCCTTGAACACGCGCATGAGCCAGTAGAGCGACGGCAGCACCACCAGGGCGCCGCCGACCAGGACCGGGCCGAGGATCCGCAGGGTGACGGGCGGGGCCGCCGCGCCGCGCACGGTCAGGTCCGGCGCGATGAGCAGCGGGGCGTGGGCCACGCCCCACGCGGCGAGGAGCGCGCTGGCCTGGACGATGGCGAGCACGCGGGCCAGCCGAAACCGACCGCGGACCAGCGCGACCAGGACCGCGACCGCGGCCGCCGCGGCGACCGCGCCGAGCGGCGCGCTCCACCCGGCGGTGAACAGCCGGCCGGCGAAGCGCGGCGCATCGACGTGGGCCGCGACCGCGCAGCCGGCGCAGGTGACCGCGAGCGCGATCCACCCGGCGATGGCGCGGCGGCGGAAGTCGTCGGCGAGCTCGCGGGTCGGCGCCTCCGGGTCGGTCTCGCCGCTGGCGCCGCCGATCTTCGAGCTGGCC
>Ga0193753_10003183_pt1 | contig 12336 bp, 7 predicted proteins | sample H1c2metaG_FD_144925 | JGI IMG/M metagenome (GOLD analysis project Ga0193753, IMG submission 144925) | Soil microbial communities from a riparian zone of the East river system, Colorado, United States - H1c2 | ecosystem: Environmental > Terrestrial > Soil > Riparian zone | place: USA: East River... | reverse complement strand
CCCCTCGCGCTCACGACACCGCTCGAGGAGCCTGAGCCTCCGCCTCCCACCGAGGCGCTCGTCACGCGCGCCTTGGCATCGCGGCCCGATTTGCTGGCGATTCGCCGTCGCATCGAAGTGCTCGACGCAACGGACGAGCGCCTTGCGAAAGAAGCGTTTCCCCGCGTGGGGGTTTATGTCGGCGTCGACTCTGCGCCCATCTCGCCGGTCTTCGGCGTCGTTGGCCTATCCGTCGAGCTCCCATTTGCTCAAAGGAACCAAGGCCCGCGCGCGCGCACACAGGCTGCCCGCGACGGTGAGGCCGATCGCCTCGAGCTCGAGGGCCGCCGTATCGTTCGAGACGTCGTGGCGTCGCGTGCCGCTTACGAGACCCGCCGCGCGGAGCTCAAATCGCTTCGTGACACCGCGCTGCCTGCGGCCGAGCGCACCCTCGAGCTCGTCGAGTCAGGGTGGCGTTCCGGGCGTTTCGATATCTTCCGCGTGACGAACTCCGCGCGCGATGTGGCGCGTGTTCGCGGACTTCGCCTCGATGCGCTGGAAGGCACGTGGTTGGAACGTATCGCGGTCGAGCGCGCGCTCGGCAGGGCAACACCATCGAGCATCGCGGGTCTCGCCGGCACTGGCGCGGGCACGAGCACAACGGACGGGAGCAGCCGATGAAAGCAGCAGGACGTACCGGCATGGCGATCGCCGTCGTCGTGCTCCTCATTTGCGGGATCTTCATTCTTCGCCGCGTCTCGGCCGGCGAGCAGTCGGATGCCACGACACGCGACGTGCCGCGTCTCGATGGGAAATGGATCCGCTATTCTTCCGAGTTCTCGAAGCGGGCGAAGATCGAATTCGCCGCCTGCGAAACCGCCGGTCTCATGCCTCTCGTGAGCGTTACCGGCACCGTGACATTCGATCCGCAACGCGTCGCGGCCATCGGCGCCCGCATCAACGGTCGCGTGCGCACGGTGAGCAAATTCCCTGGTGATCGCGTCGGGCCCGGAGATGTCCTCGCAGAGCTCGAGAGCGCCGAGCTCGGGCAGGCGCAGGTGGCGGTTGCCTCCGCACGTGCTCATGCCGGTGCCGCGACCGCCAACGAGACGCGCGAGGTCCAGTTGGCCGAAGCACGCGTCTCTTCGCAACGTGATGCCGAACTTGCACGCGCGGACGCAGCGGCTGCGCGCGCCGAGCTCTTTGCGGCCGAACAAAAAGTGAAAGCGTTGGGCGGTTTGGTTGGCGGCGAGGTGGGGATCCTTGCGCTGAAGTCCCCGATCGCCGGCAAGGTCGTCGAGCTAAAGGTGTCGCGCGGGCAATCCGTGGAGCCGAGCTTCACCGCCTTCCGTGTCGCGGATCTCACCGAGGTGTGGATCGAGCTCGCGGTGTTCGAACGCGAGCTCGGCCACATCCAGCCGGGTGACAAGGTCGAGATCTCACCGCAGACGAATGCTGCCATGGTGCTGAACGGTACGGTTGCGCACGTGGGCGAGATCATCGATCTCGAAACGCGGAGCGCGCCGGTCCGTGTCGTCACCAAAAACGTCGACGAATCGCTCCGTCCCGGTCAGTCCGTGCTTGCCAAGATCCATACGGCATCGGCCCCGTCGCACTCGCTCCTTTTACCGCAAGAGGCGGTCACGAGCGTCGATGGTAAGCCGACGGTCTTCGTCGCGCACGACGAGACTTCGGTCGAGCCGCGCGCGGTCGGTCTCGGCGCCAAAGATGGGCAATTCGTCGAGATTCTGAGCGGACTTCAATCCGGTGAAAGGGTCGTCGTCAAAGGCGTCTTCGCCCTGAAATCAGAAGTCTTCCGCTGATGCTTACGACCGTCGTTGCGGCCTCGATCCGCTTTCGTGTGATGGTAACCGTCCTGCTCGGCGTTCTCCTCGCCGGGGGAGTGTTCGCCGCGCGAACGCTTCCGATTGATGCCGTGCCGGACGTTTCAACGGTCCAAGTCTCGGTCCTCACGGACGCTCCGGGGCTTTCGCCCGTCGAGGTCGAGCGCACGGTCACGTTTCCCATGGAAGCGGCCCTTAACGGCACGCCGAACTTGGTGGAGCTTCGCAGCGTGTCGCGCTCGGGGCTGTCCGCCGTGACCGTGATCTTCAAGGACACGACGGACATCTGGTTCGCACGCCAAATCGTGCTCGAACGTGTCCGTAGCGTTGAGCCCCTTCTTCCGAAGGTCGCAGGGCGTCCAGAGCTATCGCCTGCCTCGGGCGGCCTCGGTGAGGTCTTTCAGTTCGTCGTCCGATCGGATCATCACTCGCCTACGCAGCTTCGCACCATCCTCGACTGGGAGATCGTACCAAAGCTCCGAAGCGTTCCCGGCATCATCGAGGTCAACACGATGGGAGGGGAGCTGAAGGAGTATCAGGTCGTCATCGATCGCGGCCGCCTTCATTCGCATGAAATGACGTTGCAGTCCGTCGCCGATGCCCTGAAACGCGCGAACGTCAGCGTGGGCGGCGGCTACATCGACCGTGCTGCGGAGTCGTTCACGCTCGTAGGCGTCGGGCTCTTGCGCAATGAAGACGAGATCGCGAACGTCGTATTGCGCGTTGCGGCCGACGGAACTCCATTGCTCGTTCGCCACGTCGGGACTGTCCGTGTCGGCGCCGCCCTCCGTCACGGTGTTATCACGCGCGATGGGGAGGGGGAGGCCGTGACCGGCGTCACGATGATGCTCATCGGATCGAACAGCCGCGACGTTCTTCATGCGATAGATACGAAAATTCGCGAAATCAAGGCTGAACTTCCGGTCGGCGTGCTCATCGAACCAATCTACGACCGCTCGGATTTCGTGGGCCGCACGCTTAGCACTGTGCTCCACAATCTCCTTGAGGGAGCCATCGTCGTGACGGTCGTGCTCGCACTCTTGCTTGGCACGATCCGCGGCGCGCTCGTGGTCGTACTCGGGATCCCCGCATCGATGGCGATCGCTCTGTTCGGGATGCACCTGTTCGGCGTCACCGGTGATCTCATGAGCCTCGGTGCAATCGACTTCGGCTTCCTGGTCGATGGCCCGATCGTGATCTTGGAGTCGGTCATTGCCGCGATGGCGGGCCGTGAGCTCACCGCCCGTGCGCGCGCCCGGGCCTACACCGAGGTGGCGTCCGGGGTGGCACGACCGGTGGCGTTCGCAGTCGCGATCATCATGCTTGTCTACCTCCCACTCCTCACGCTCGAGGGGATCGAAGGCAAGATGTTCCGCCCGATGGCGGTGACGATGGCGTGCGCCCTTTTTGGCGCGCTCGTTTACTCCGTTCTTTTCTTTCCAGCGCTGCTCGTCATGTTCGTTCCGCCGGGAAAGACCGTTGGACCGAAGTGGGTGCTCCGCCTCGAGCACGCGTACGGACGCTGGCTCGCGCCGGCGCTTCGCTTCAAGTGGCTCCTGCTTGGAGCCGCCGGCGTCGGTCTGGTCTTCAGCTTCGTGCTTCTGGCTCGGGCTGGCGCCGACTTCGTGCCGCGCATCGAGGAGGGAGATGCGGTCGTTACCATCCGGCGCGCGCCGTCGATCAGTCTCGCCGAGGCAAAGGAGCTCGATCTGGCGGCCGAGCGCGTACTCAAACGCTTTCCCGAGGTCGTGACAACGCTCGGCATGACGGGTCGTGCCGAAGTGGCGATCGATCCGGTTGGAAACGACAACACGGATCTCTTCGTTCACCTCCGCCCGAAGAAGGAATGGACGACGACGAAGGACTTCGACGAGCTGTCGATCAAATTCAAAGACGCGATCGAAAGCGAGGTGTCGGGTACGTTCGTTAGCGTTTCGCAGCCGATCGAAGACAAGACCAACGAACTCATCAGCGGCTCGCGCGCCGACGTTCAAATCGCGATCTTTGGCGACGACTTAAACGAGTTGAAGCGCTTGAGCGAAGAAGTCGGCGCGGTTGCCAAGGGAGTGCAAGGCTCGGGCGATGTTCGCATCGAGCGTGTTCTCGGCTCGCCCATGATCTCCGTGCGTCCGGACCGCGTGCGCCTCGCTCGGTATGGCGTGACGACGGAGGACGCCCTCGCGGTGCTCGAGGCTGCGCGGGTTGGCATTCCCGTCGGGTCGATCTACGAAGGCCACCGGCGCTTTGATCTTCGCGTGCTCGTTCCACCGCGGCGGCCCACGCCAGACGCGTTGGGCGAACTGTTCGTCGAGGCCGCCGGGGATACCACCGTGCCCCTTTCCGAGGTCGCGACGATCGAGGAGTCGGAGGGGCCCACGCAGGTGCGGCGGGAGGCTTTGACACGAACCGTGCGCGTTGAAGTGAACCTTCGCGGCCGCGATCTCGTGTCGTGGGTGGGCGACGCGCGCGCTCAGGTCAAGTCGAAGGTGTCCTTGCCGACGGGATACGAAATCACATGGGGTGGCCAGTTCGAAAACTTCGAGCGCGCCCAGCGTCGGCTCAAGATGGTCGTTCCCATGAGCCTCGCGATCATTTTCGGCATGCTTTTCTGGATGTTCAGCAACTCGCGCTATGCCGTCGCCGTTTTTGCAGTCGTCCCTTTCGCGTTGATCGGCGGCATCCTCGGCCTCGTCGGCCGAGGCCTGTCGTTCAGCATTCCCGCCGCCGTCGGCTTCATTGCACTCGCCGGTGTGTCCGTGCTCAACGGCGTCGTCATGGCCAGCGACGTGAAACGGCGCATCGAGCAAGGCGCCGAACTTCGCACCGCGATCCGCGAAGGTGCAACACACACGATGCGTGCCGTGTTGACGACGGGCTCGGTCGCGGCGTTTGGGTTTTTGCCGATGGCCATCGCCACAGGCGCCGGCGCGGAGGTTCAGCGCCCACTCGCAACCGTAGTCATCAGTGGCATCCTCTTCTCGACGTTCCTCACGATGTTCGTGCTCCCTGGCGTCCTCGAACTGACGTTGGCGGGCTGGCGCCCGGACGAGCCGGAACCCCCGCTTTCGATCCCGCCGCCGCAGCGCGCAAGCAACGCCTGACGCAGGCCACGATCCGCCGCTTCGAAAAAAGGGTAAGATACCACTTGCTAGATGCAGGTCGGCGCCGTCCTAGGTGACAAGTACCAGCTCTTGGCCTCCATTGGACGTGGGGGAATGGGCGAGGTGTTTCACGCGGTTCACCTCGCGTCCGGCGCCAACGTTGCCGTGAAGGTCGTGAGCCGCGCCATCATTGGCGATCTGCTCATGGCGCGGTTGGAGCGCGAAGCTGCGGCGGTAAGCCGAATTCGGAGCCAATACATCCCTCGGCTCCTCGACGTCGACGGCACCGACGAGGGAGAGCTGTTCATCGTGATGGAGCTCCTTCACGGCGAATCGCTCTCCGAGCGGATGAAGCGCGCGGGCGCGCCGCTCCCCTGGGCGGAAGTTCACGCAATGGGCGACAACGTGCTGCGTGCGCTCATCGACGCACATGCAGCCGGCGTCATTCATCGCGACCTGAAGCCGGGCAACATTTTCATCGAGTACCTGGGCGATGGTAGCCAACGCGCCAAGGTTCTCGACTTCGGGGTTTGCAAGGTCGACTTGCAGGACGCCGAGAAGCTCACCATCACAGGCGAATCCGTCGGCACCATTGCCTACATGGCCCCGGAGCAGATTCGCGGTGCATCGCGCGTGGACGAGCGCGCGGACCTGTATTCGTTCGCCATGGTCGTCTTCGAGGCGCTCGCCGGCCGGCTCGCCTACGACGCCACGGGACAAATGGCGCTTCTCGCGAGCAAGCTCGAACGCTCCGCGCAAAGCCTGAAGACGGTGGCCCAAGTCGCAGTCCCCGTGGCGCTCGACCCCCTCATCGCGCGCTGCCTTTCGCGCCGGCCGGGGGATCGTTTCGCCAACGCTGTCGAACTTTTGCACGCGTGGCACGCGCTCGGGCCCCCGACCCAGGCGCCGGCACCGCACCTTGCCGCCTCGAATGGATCGCCGCCAGAGCCCACGGCGAACACGATCGAGGCGCCGCCCGTAGCGCAAAAGAACTCTCGCACGGCAATCGCCATCGCACTTGCGACCGTCGTTCTCGGCACCGCCGCGGTCGCCGCCGTCGTGACGCGGCATGCTCGCGTGAGCGCGGAAGCAAGTGGCGATCGCGTGGAGGGAACGCGCCGCGTCGAGCCCAAACGCCGACCCTCGGCCACGGCGTCGGCCCCCGCCTCGAACGAAAAGCCGAAGTATTGACGTGAAAAAAAGAGTAGCAAGAAGTGCACGGCTCGGTATGTCGCGGGGACATACGGCCGTCGTCGGACCTCTTCGAGCATGACGGATATCGGTCGCACCACAGCTTCAGCAGATGGCGCGGGTTCGGCGGACCGCACGGGTTCGGCGGATCGCATGACCACCGCATCGCGAAAGGCGAGTCTTTCGCTGCAGTCGCCAAGTGCCTTGCGCCAACGCGCCGATCACGTCAACGAGCGATCGGGGCGGACTGGGCGATCGCGTCGCCGCTACTTCGCCGAGCAACGGTCGAAACTCGCCGGGCGCCTCATCCCGACGGCGGCGTCCATTGGCGCATTCACGGGAAGCCTCACAGTGCTCGATCTCTACCTGAGCAGCCCGCCCGCCACCGCCACCATCGCGGGAGCGACCGTGGCCATCTTCTTGGGTCTCTGTGCGCTGCTCGTTCCGAGGCTCGTACACCGCAGGGTCGAAGTCCTTCTCGGCGTATCGATCGGCGTCTCGTGCGTGACCATGCTCGGCTGGGGGCTCATTGCGCGTGCAACGGGGGGACCGGACAGCCCGTACCTCATGGTCATCGCACTCGCCGGTTTCGCGATGGCGGCGACCGTTCCGCTTCCACCGCGAATCGTGCTGCTCAACGCTTGTGCGTCGTATGCGGGTATTTGGATCGCAGGGGAGCCTCCGCTCTACGCGCACGTCACGCTCTTCATGAGTGGCGTGGCGGGTGTCGTGCTTGCGCAATCGCGGCATCGCGTGAGCATCGCGACCTTTCGGCGCATCGAGCGGCTCAGCGCCGCCGTGTCTCGAATGCGCCGTGTGCAAGAGCAGCTCGTCGTGGTGGAAAAGCTGGAAGCCCTGCGCGTTCTCGTCGGCGGCATGGCGCATGAACTCAACAACGCACTTGCCGTCAGTGTGGCCTCGAATCAACAAGCGACCAAGACCCTTTCGGCCGACCCTCCGTCGGTCGAACCGTCCCTCGCCGCCATTCAACGAAGCGATGGAGGCCTCAAGCGCATCCGGCGTACGGTCGATCGCCTGCGCCGTTTTGCAATGGCGGCCGAAGGCATACTCGAGCCCGCGGATGTCGGCGCCATGTTGGACTTTGCATTGGAGAGTGCGATCGGACGCGCCCGCTCCGGGGTCATCGTGCTCCGAAACTACGATCCAGCCGTCGGGGCCATCGAGTGCCATGTTGCGGCGCTCGCGGAAGCCCTCTTTCAAATCGCCCGCAACGCCGTCGAGGCGATGCCCGGCGGCGGAACGATTCAAGCCACCGTGCGCAGCGAAGGCGATCGCGTGGTCCTCTCCGTTGGCGACGAAGGACACGGCATTCCCGCCGACCAACTGGCCCGGGTCTTCGACCCTTTTTTCTCGCGCGGGCCGCGGCAGACTTCGAAGAGCGGCCTCGGATTGAGCGCCGTCTACGGTCTGGTGAGCGCGCTCGGCGGAAAAGTCGAGATCCAAAGCGCCGTCGGCAAGGGGACCGAGGTGGCTATCGTCATGCCGCGCAGGAAGAAGGGATAGCTCGCGGCGCCCCGCGGTGTCCCGTCAGCCGTCCGGGGCTCGCGCCAATATGTGCAGATCGCACAGATTGACGCCGGTGGGGCCGGTGAAGATGGCCGTGCCTGCGACTTCATGGAGCGCGGCCGTGTCGAAACGGGCGATGTGGTCGGCGTGGCTCGACATCGAAATGCGGGTGAGAAAGGACGGGTCGACGATGGCGCCCGCCGCACCGCTCGTTCCGTCTGCGCCGTCGGATGCGCCGGCAAGAAAGACGGTGCCCGGCGCAAGTCTCGGCGCCAAAACGGCGGCAAGATGTCCCGAGCGACCGCCGCGTCCCGCGGGCGAAGCGTCGACCCGAAGCGATGGCTCGGCGACGCGCAGACGAGCCTCGCCGGGCCCCAGCGAACGCGCGAGGCGCGCGTACTCGCCCGCGAGGTCCGAAACCGACGACTTCGAGGGCGAAAGCCTTGACGGCGACAGTCCGCATCGCGCGAGAGAGCGCGCGGCGTGATCGACGAGGACGTCCGGCCCGATGACGATCGAATGCCGTTCGCGCGATGCGGCTTCGTCCGTCGGCTTGAGCGACTCGACGAGCGCCATCGACGAAAACTGCGGCGCGTAGCGGGCGAGCACGGCGCGCGCATCGGCGATGGTGGTCGGATCGGGGGTCGTCGGGCCCGAGCCGATGTCGTGCGGCGCGCCACCAATGACGTCACTCGCGAGAAACGCGGTGACGTGCCCGCGTGTCGCGCGCGTCAGCCCGCCACCTTTGATGCGCGAAAGGTGACGTCGCACCGTGTTGAATTCCTCGATGGATGCGCCCGCGTCGAGAAGTGCGTGGGTCGCGTCGAGCTTCGTGTCGAAGCCGAGTCCAGCATGCGGTGCGCACGCGAGCGCCGACGCCCCTCCCGAGACCAAGACGAGCAGGAGATCCTCGCGGCTCGCCCCATGCGCCAGCGCGAGGAGGCGCGCCGCGGCGTCCACGCTGCGCGCGTCGGGCAGCGGGTGCCCTGCGCGCAGGACCTCGAGCCGCGCATCTTCGTCGAGCGGGCAGGGGGTCTGGTCGGGGCAGACGACGATGGCGCGCTCGATGCGCGCGCCCCACGACGCGAGCGCCCCTTGCATCATGGCGGGTGCCGCTTTCCCGATGGCGATCGCGAACACGCGCTCTCTCGCGAGCTCCGCGGGCACATCCGCGATCGCGTCGCGCACGGCTCCGGCGAAGTCGAGCGACTGCAGCGCCTCCAAGAAGGCCGCGCGGAGCGTTTCGCGCAGCGTCACCGCTCGGGCCTTCGGTCGAAGAGGTCGACAACGTGCGCACCGAAGAAAACGTGCCACGACACCGTCATCGCGAGGTACATGGCGCGATCGGCGGGGCCCAAGACGGGAGAGCCAGCGAGGGCGGCGTCGCTCCAGCGCACGCCGCCATGAAGTCCGATCCAAAGGCCCTTCGCGCGCGCCAAAATGGGAAGCTCGACGCCGAGGCCCGCTTGAAGTCCGCGCCGCGATCCGAACGTGTCCCCATGGGGCTCCGCGAAGAACGCGCCGAGCTCCAGGCCAAAGGAATCGACCGCGAGATCCAAATGCGGCGTTCCGAACTCGAGCCCCTGCAGCCACCGTGCGATGAACAGCGGCCGCACCTCGACCCCGAGTGCGACGACCCGGCGTGGCTCGGGATCCGAGCCGACGAGCGGCCCGTCCTCGTAGGTGGCGAATGCGCCCACGGTATCGAGGTAGCGAAATCGAACATCGGCCGTCGCCCGCGGCGACGTCGGCCCGAGTGTCGCGCCGAGGCCCAGCGCCAGCGACAGATCGCCGTCGATGCGCCCGTACGAGGTGTCGGGCCCGCGCGCCCCCTCTGCACGCACCGCCCCCTCTGCGCGCGCGGCCCGCGACGCGAACAGAGCCAGGCTCGCGAGCATCCAGATGCCCAGGCCAGTGATGGCGCGCGGAGTGCGTCGGTGCCGGGTGCCGGAAGGGTCGAGCGGCATTCCCGGCGTCATCCTGCCAGAGCACGCGTGATGTCGTCACGCAACTCCGGGGCGAAGATGAGACGTACGCGTGAAAGCACTTGACCGGCGAGCCGCGCGAGCAAGAACGATACGTCGCTCAAGTGGCGTGGGGGGCCCTTCGCGAAGACGACCAAGAGCGGGTCAGGCTCTGCGCCGAACGGCGTATCGGTCGCGACGTCGAGCCCTACGTAACCGTCGGGGTCGAGACCACGAGCCTCCGCGATGGCGCGGGCTTCTTCGTAGGCGCGCTCGCGACCCGAGAGGCTCGCCTGCTCACCGAACAGCTCGAGCGTCTTGAACAGCGCGCGATGGCGAACCCGCCGCGAGAGGTCCGAAAGTACCGGATCTTTGGCATTTTCCCACGTGTGCATGGCGTACGTGAGCACGGCGTCGTCCAGCTCGAGGTAGTCGCCAAGCCCGATCGGTTCTCCGTGCGCCGCCAACTCGATCGCCCGCGGTGTGAGGGGAAGCCTGTCGCCATCCATGATGCGAGACGCTGCGCGCGCGAGGACGGCCCGGATCATCCACTCGGCCGATCGCGTTGCCTTGTGCAAGTAGACCTGCTGGAACATGAAGAGGCGCGCCAGCAAGAACGCTTCGATGGCGGGGAGACCTTTGGCGCCGTCGATGGCGAGCGAAGGCGCAGTTTCACTTTGTGTGGCCGGCGCAAAACGGAGGCTGCGAAGGAGCCAATCGAGATCGTAGACGCCGTAGCGGACGCCGGTCGCGTGGGCGTCGCGCAGGAGGTAGTCGCAGCGGTCGACGTCGAAGGTCCCGCTTACGGCTTTGGCCAAATAGGGCAGCGGGTGCTCGCCGCGCACGAGGGCGGCGACCCTTTCGGGCATTGCGGGATCGAGCGACGCGAGGCACCGATGAACCTCGGTCGACGGATCGAGCACGACGCGCTCGGTCCACACTTCATGGTGCGGCGTGCCAGGAATTGCGTCTTCGAACAAATGCGAAAGCGGCCCGTGCCCTACGTCGTGGAGCAATGCGGCCGCGAGCGCATCGCGCGCCCGGTCGGTGGTGACCTGTTGCCAAAATGGGATCCCCTCCTGAATCGCGCGAAGGCGCGCGAGCAAGAGCTTCATGACGAAGGCGGAGCCGACGGCGTGCGCGAAGCGCGTGTGTTCCGCGCCTGGAAACGCGAGCGATGTCACGCCCAATTGCCGCACGCGCCGCAGCCGCTGCACTTCCGGCGTATCCATCAACAGCTCGACGACACGCTCTTCGTCGGTTTCGAACGACACCAGCCCGTGAACGGGATCGCGCAAGATCATGATGAAGGTGTTCCGCGCCGCGCGGGGGGTGAAGGGGTCAACCTGACCAATCGGGCCTAACCGTGCCTAACCGGGTCCCAATGCCCAATCGTGCGCAGCCTTGCCCGATCCTGAATGATGTCGAAGTGGTCCAATGTGGCGCTTGTGTGCCTGCTCCGAGGCTCATGCTACTCTTTCGAGTTCACTTTCGGGTTACCATCTCGCCTTAGCTCGACCCGTTGCGCATGAAATGCGCGTACCCCTCGAACCCGCCAAGATACCCACCCGGGCCGTATTCGTTTGACGTCCTCCCCCAGCAGCCAATCCCCGCCCCCCGCTTCATCCCCGCCGACGCACCGGCTCGTGGAGATCCTCCGCGCATTTCCGCCGACCGAGCTCGAATCGCTCATCACGCGACTCACCATCCGGATCGACCCCGCCAAGCGACTCGACGTCCCTTCGCAAGTTGCGCGGGTCCTAGTTTCCCAACCGGACCTTCGCGACCCGAGCCGGCTCCCCAACGCGTGCGTCGAGCTTTTGCATCGCGTGGCCGAGGCGAGGGGCTCGCTCATCGTGCCAACGGTGCCGCCCGCGTTGGAACCGCTGAGCGCGCGCGGCTTGATGTTTGCGCGTGGGGGCAAGGGAGCCGTCGAGCTGATCTTGCCGCCAGCCTACCTCGTCCAACTTCGAACGTGGGAAGGCGAAGATCCGCACGGCTTGCGCGCGCTTCTGGCGCAAGCGTCGCCGGAGACGATGAGCGCCGTCGCGAGCCACTATCTCGGTCGCCCGGCGACGCAGCCGTTTGCACTTTCGCTCGAGGCAGCCTGGGACGCGCTGACCGATCCCCAGCGTCTCGAGCACGAAATCGAGCGCCTTGCTCCGACCGAGCGTCGCCTCCTCGACGGGGTTGACCGCGAAGGGGGCGAGGTGTCGACCGAGGAGCTCTTGGAGCTCGAACGCGAACCACTCCGTTTGCGAAGCGCCTCGGGGCCGACACCGTCGCGACGCGGCGTCGGCGTCGCGTTGGAGCGGCGCGGGTTTTTGATTCCGGTGTATCCGAACCGGCACATCATCCCCACCGAAGTGGCTGCCATCGTTGGGGCCACGCGCCTCGCCGAACGCGCGGAGCGGCGCGAACAAGTCAAATCGTTCGTCCTATCGGGCGACCACGCTCCGCGGCGCGCGCGCTTCGCCGCCGATCCATCCATTTTGGCGATCGCCCTCGCCATCGTCGCGCGCGAAGGGGGCAACGAGGTTCGCGCCGGCATCGGCACACCGAAATCGCTCGTGCAGAGGCTCGCTACCCGTTTCGGACGGGATGCCTCGCAGGTCGCGCTCCTCGTTTCGCTCTCGCGCGCGGCGGGGCTTTGGGACGCGTCGGCCATGAGCGCGTCGGCACCCCCGGGATCGCTCACCTTGGGAGAGCTCACGCCGGCCCTCTTCAAGA
>Ga0193753_10003182_pt1 | contig 12338 bp, 12 predicted proteins | sample H1c2metaG_FD_144925 | JGI IMG/M metagenome (GOLD analysis project Ga0193753, IMG submission 144925) | Soil microbial communities from a riparian zone of the East river system, Colorado, United States - H1c2 | ecosystem: Environmental > Terrestrial > Soil > Riparian zone | place: USA: East... | reverse complement strand
AATGAGGAGCGGACGGATTTGCCTTCATTCATCGTTGTCGCCTCCTCATTGGGACCAAACCCAACGTCGTCGGCTCCGCCTCGACTGAAGGCAAATCCGTCACGCTCGCGGCCACGTTGAATATTCAGACAGGCTCCTAGAACGGAATATCGTCGTCGAATTCCTCTTTTCCGCCGGCCGGCGCCGGTGACTGATCATAGTCATCCCGCGGCGGTGCACTTGCGCTCGGGGCCCTTTCGCCGCCGCCCGCGCCGCCTCCGCCCGTGCCGCCGCCGCCCGCACGGCCACCCAGCATCTGCATGTTATCGGCGATGATTTCCGTGGTAAATCGGTCGTTGCCCTGCTTGTCCTGCCACTTGCGGGTTCGCAACTTACCCTCGATGAACACCTGGGAGCCTTTACGCAGGTACTCGGCGGCGATTTCACCCAAGCGGCCGAATAGGGCGATGCTGTGCCATTCGGTGCGCTCTTGCTGGGCGCCGGAAGCCTTGTCCTTCCAGGATTCGCTGGTGGCGATCCGAATATTGGTCACCGTCATTCCGCTCGGCATGGACCGGGTTTCCGGGTCGGCGCCTAGGTTCCCGACCAGTATTACCTTGTTTACACCACGTGCCATGTCCCTTCCTCCGCCTCAATTTACTGCCGCACATTGTACACGGCGAGCCCAGCCCCAATATTGCCCTTCAGGCGCGCGATAACACAGATATAGGCGCCTCGCCGGGACCCTCTGGGTTCGTTTACCCGCGCTTGACGCGGCGCGTATAGTGATTGGTTAGATGCAAAATATACGAATCCGGGGCGCCCGGACCCACAACTTGAAGAATATCGATCTCGACCTGCCGCGGGACCGGTTGATCGTGTTCACGGGACTCTCGGGTTCGGGCAAGTCCTCCCTGGCGTTTGACACGATCTATGCCGAGGGGCAGCGGCGTTATGTGGAATCCTTGTCCACCTACGCACGGCAATTTCTGTCGATGATGGAAAAGCCTGACGTCGACACCATCGAAGGACTGTCGCCGGCCATTTCCATCGAGCAAAAATCCACCTCGCATAATCCGCGCTCCACCGTCGGTACGGTCACGGAAATCCATGATTATTTGCGCCTGCTATTCGCACGCGCGGGTACGCCCCGCTGTCCGGACCACCACATCGACCTGGCCGCACAGACGGTCAGCCAGATGGTGGACACCGTGTTGGGACATCCGGAGGGCACCGCCATCATGCTCCTGGCGCCGGCGATCGCGGAGCGCAAAGGCGAACACGCCGAACTCCTCGAAGAGTTGCAGGCGGGCGGCTTCGTGCGCGCGCGTATCGACGGAAAAGTGGTCGAACTCGATCAGGCGCCGAAGCTCGACGTGCGCCGCAAACACACCGTTGAAGCCATTGTCGATCGATTCAAGGTGCGGCCGGACTTGGGTCAGCGCTTGGCCGAATCATTCGAAACCGCCTTGCGTGTGGGTCAGGGCGTCGCGCGAATCGCCTACATGGACGATCCGGAGCGCGCGGAACTGGTCTTCTCCGATAAATTCGCCTGTCCGATCTGCAACTATTCCCTGAGCGAGCTCGAGCCGCGGCTGTTCTCGTTCAACAGTCCCATCGGCGCCTGCCCCACCTGCGACGGACTCGGCACGCAGGAATTCTTTGATCCTGCCAAAATCGTCGCGAATCCGCATTTGTCACTGGCGGGCGGCGCGGTGCGCGGCTGGGATCGGCGCAACGCCTATTATTTTCAGTTGATCCAGTCGCTGGCACGCTATTCGAAATTTGATATCGAGGCGCCGTTCGAAAGCTTGCCGCAAAAGATCAAGGATCTGGTGCTGTTCGGCAGCGCCGATGAACAGATCGAGTTCAAGTACCTGGATGGCAAGGGCGGCACGATGTCGCGCCGACATACCTTCGAGGGTATCGTCAGGAATCTGGAACGGCGCTACAACGAAACGGAATCGGTGGCCGTACGCGAAGAACTATCCAAGTACCGCTCCTCGAGGCCCTGTCCAGATTGCCTGGGAACACGGCTGAACCGCGCGGCGAGAAATGTTTTCGTCGACGGCAAGAGCGTCCCGGATATTTCAGCCTTCTCGGTGCTGCGCGCGCTGGAGTTTTTCGGCAAGCTCACGCTGCCGGGTTGGCGCGGCGAAATCGCCGTCAAGATCGTCAAAGAGATCAACGACCGCTTGGGGTTCCTGGGCAACGTGGGCTTGGGATATCTGACGCTCAATCGCAGTGCCGATACGCTGTCCGGCGGCGAAGCGCAGCGCATTCGTCTCGCCAGCCAAATCGGTTCCGGATTGGTCGGCGTGATGTACATTCTCGATGAGCCGTCGATTGGTCTGCATCAGCGCGACAACCAGCGCCTGCTCGACACGCTGGTGAACCTGCGCGACCTGGGCAATACGGTGATCGTGGTCGAGCACGATGAGGACGCGATACGCCAGGCCGACTACGTGGTCGATTTGGGGCCCGGCGCGGGCGTGCATGGCGGCAACATCGTGGCGCAGGGCACGGCGGCCGAAGTGGCTGCGCACCCCGATTCCATCACCGGTCAGTACTTGAGCGGCCGCCGCCGCATTGAGATTCCGGGCCTCCGGCACGTTCCGGACCCGAAACGCATGCTGCGCGTGATCGGCGCGACCGCCAACAACTTGAAAAAGGTCACGGCGGAATTTCCGTTGGGGTTGATGACCTGCGTCACCGGCGTATCGGGCTCCGGCAAGTCAACCCTGATCAACGACACGCTGTTTCGCGCCGTCGCAACACAATTGAATCATGCGTCGGCCGGTACGGCGCACTTCGACCGGATCGAGGGTCTCGAGCACATCGATCGGGTCATCGAAATCGACCAGAGTCCGATCGGCCGCACCCCGCGCTCCAACCCGGCCACGTACACCGGTTTGTTCGCGCCGATTCGCGAGATTTTTGCGGCCGTGCCTGAATCCCGCGCGCGCGGCTATGAAGCCGGCCGGTTCAGTTTTAACGTGAAGGGCGGACGTTGCGAGGCATGCCAGGGCGACGGGGTCATCAAGGTCGAAATGCATTTTCTGGCGGACGTGTACGTACCCTGCGATGTCTGCAAGGGCAAGCGCTACAACCGCGAGACCTTGGAAATCCGTTTCAAGGGCAAGAACATTCAAGAGGTCCTGGACATGACCGTCGAGGATGCACTGCCGTTTTTCTCGGCAGTGCCGACCGTGCAGCCCAAGCTGAAGACACTGCTGGATGTCGGATTGTCCTATGTGCGCTTGGGGCAAAGCGCGACCACGCTGTCCGGCGGCGAGGCGCAGCGCGTCAAGCTGTCGAAGGAACTCTCGAAGCGCGCCACCGGACGCACGCTGTATATTCTCGATGAACCGACCACGGGCCTGCATTTCGCGGATATCGCGCAGCTGCTGGTGGTGCTGCAGCGCCTGCGCGATGAGGGCAACACGGTCATCGTGATCGAGCACAACTTGGATGTCATCAAGACCGCGGATTGGGTCGTGGACTTGGGACCTGAAGGCGGTGATAACGGCGGCCGCATCATTGCCGTGGGCACGCCGGAACAAGTCGCAGCCAACAAATCCTCGTATACCGGACACTACCTGCGTGCAACGCTGGCCGCGCCGAGCAGCTTCGAGCGCAAACGAGCATGAACGCCGGGGCCTGTCCCAGGAGCCTGACTGGGTGCGCGTGACCGGTCAGCTCGCGCCGCTTCCCGGCATCCTGATCGGGGCATTGGGCGGCGCGATCTATTGGCTGACGGTGCAAATTTGGCCCTCGAGCGTGGCAGTGATGTTGTCGATGGCAGCCACGGCGGTGCTGACCACCGAATTTCGCGCGCTGGCGGCGACGCGGCTCGACGTAATCAGCCGCCTGCTGTGCCTTCTCGTCAAATACAACGCGCTCATGGCCCTGTCCGCCGCCAAGCTGCCGTTTGTGGTCCCCGCCAATGTGCCGCTGGCACTGATCATGGTCTGCGGATACGGCGCCAGCTTCGCCTTGCTGGTGTTCACCATGGCCACGTGGCCTGGGAAGTCCACGCGGAAAATCGGCCATGGAGCGCTGGCACTTGCCCTGCTGATTGGGTTCGCACCCGCCGCGCTGCTCGGCATTCCGGGTCTCGTCGGGTTGGCCGCCGCCATCGTCGCCGCGATGACCCTCATCGCCTTCCTCCGCTACAGGAAAACCGGCGGATCAGATGACACGCTCGATCTGACGCAGCTGATCACGGAGGCCTGTTTCTATTTGGGTGCGCTTGCCAGCTGGAGGTACGTATGAGCCGTGCAGTCGCCGGCCTGGCGCGGGCTGCACTGCCGATACTGACGCGTCTTGATCCCGAACTCGCCCATGACCTGGGTCTGGCAGCTTTGAAAACCGTCAGGCCGCTGTGGCCGCCGACGCAATTTCCGGCAGCTCTCGCTGTGAGCTGCTTTGGCCTTCAGTTTTCCCATCCCGCAGGATTGGCCGCGGGATTCGACAAGAACGGCGACTACTTGGACGCACTGGGCGCGCTGGGTTTCAGCCACATTGAATTGGGCACGGTGACGCCGCGTGCGCAGCCGGGCAATCCAAAGCCGCGCATGTTCAGAATTCCGGGCAGCTGCGCATTGATCAACCGCATGGGATTCAACAACAAGGGCGTCGATCATCTGGTGGCCCGGCTTGCCGGCAGCCGCTACCGCGGAATTCGCGGCATCAGTATCGGCAAAAATTTCGACACGCCCATCGAAAAGGCGCAGGACGACTACGTCGCATGCCTGCGCAAGGTCTATAGCCACGCCGATTACATCGCCGTAAATGTCTCCTCGCCCAATACCGAGCGCTTGCGCGAACTGCAGGCCCGCGATGGGCTGCAGCGCATCCTCGGCACACTGCTCGAGGAACGTCTCACTCTGCAGCAACGCTTTGCCAAACGCGTGCCGCTCCTGATCAAAGTGGCGCCGGACCTAAGTTCAGAGCAGGTCTCGGCGCTCGCGCAAGAAGTGCGTGCGGTGCAGCTCGACGGCGTCATCGCCACCAACACCTCGACGGATTTGAGCCTGCTCGGTTCGCCGCCCCCCTCGCAGCAGCGCGGCGGATTGAGCGGTGCACCGTTGCATCGCCTGTCCGTGAAGCTCATATCGCAATTGCGCGCCGAGCTCGGCGCGAGCTTTCCCATCATCGGCGTCGGCGGTATCGTCACGGGAGAACATGCCCGAGAAACCTTGCGAGCGGGGGCGAACCTGTTGCAGGTTTATACGGGCTTCGCGTATCGAGGTCCGGCATTGCTCCAGGAGATATTGCGTGCGCTGCCAGCATGATTGACGCAGCAACCGTCGAGCTGTATCAGCGCGACGGCGCGGTGTGCATTCGCCAGCTGTTCCGGCCCGCGGAAATCGATACGCTCCGGATGGGCATCGATCAAAACCTTGCCGCCTTGAGTCCGCGCGCCATCGTGGCCAGCTCGGCGGGCGATCCGGGGCGCTTCGTTGAGGACTTCTGCAACTGGCAGGACAATGCGCACTATCGCCGCTTTATCTTCGACTCGCCGCTCGCCGAAACCGCCGCGAACCTCATGCGCAGCACCAGCGCGCGCCTATACCACGACCATATGCTCACCAAGGAAGCCAGGACCCGGCAGGTGACCCCTTGGCACCAAGATCAGCCTTACTACAATATCGACGGCCGGCAAAACGTGAGTTTTTGGATTCCTGTCGATCCTGTGAATCGGGAATCCACGCTGCAACTCGTGGCGGGAACGCACTTGGGACCGTGGCTGATGCCGCGCACTTTCATGGACGCCGAAGCGAAGTGGTTTCCGGAAGGCTCGCTGGCCGAGCTACCCGACATCGATGCGGCGCGCGAGAAATTTCGCATTCTCGGCTGGGAATTGCAGCCGGGCGATGCCGTCTGCTTTCACATGCTCACGCTGCACGGCGCGCGCGGCGTCACCGGCGCGCAGCGCCGCAGGGTGTTTTCCGTGCGGTTTCTGGGCGATGATATCCAGCATGCGCCGCGCCGCTGGAAAACGTCCCCGGATTTTCCGGGCCTCGCCGGGGAGCTGGCTCCGGGCGCGCCCATGAATCACCCTCTGTTCCCCATCCTATGGAACACGCAATCATGAGTAAGATCCCCTGGATTGCATTCGCGTTGATACTGCTGATCGCGGTGGTCTTTCTTTCGACCACGGTGTCGAGTTTGCCGCCGCTGGTCGCCTCGCACTTCGACGGGGCGGGATTCCCCACCGCGCACATGAGCCACGACGGCTACATCAAATTCGTGTTCGCCATGGGTGTGGGATTCCCCATTGCCATGGTGGCGCTGTTGACGCTGATCTACTCCAGAGCCAGCGACATGAAACTACCGAACCGCGACTACTGGCTGGCGCCGGAGCGCATCGCGCAGACGCGAACGTTGCTCGTGTCGCAGGGCGTGTGGTTCGGCTGCCTCATGGTCGCGATGGTTTGCTACATCCATTGGCTGGAATTGACGGCACATCGCGAAATACCGCCGCATTTATCCAACCGGTGGGTCAGCGTCGGACTGCTGGTTTTTTTTGCGATCACCGGCGTCTGGATCATCAAGCTGCTGCGCGCCTTCCGCACGCCGCCGATCATCAGCTAAGTCTTTAATATTGCCGTCAGCGTGATCTCGGGAACGCTGCCCAGGGCCTTGGAAAGGGGACAATCCTGTTTTGCCTTGGCGGCGATCTTTTGGAAAGTCGCATCATCCATTCCCGGCACGCTGGCCTCGAGCCGCAGGCCGATATGCTCGATCGAGTAGCCGCCGCCCTTCAGCATCAAGCGCACCGCGGCCTGCGTGTCGACTGCGGCCGTGGAGAAACCCGCCGCGTCGCACGCGAAAGAGAAGGCCATGGTGAAACAGGCCGCATGCGCCGCCGCAAGCAGTTCCTCGGGATTGGTGCCGCGCTTGTCGTCCTCGAAACGGCTGGCAAAGCCGTACGGGTAGGATTTTAACGCCTCGGTTTGAGTGCTGATCCTGCCGACACCCTGCTTACCCCGCCCTTCCCAATGCACCGTCGCGCTTTTGTCGCTCATTAATTTCTCCGATCAGTTAGGAACGCTATCGAGACGGACCGATCCGCATGGATCATTGATGCGGCAGCGGAATGAATTCCGATTCGCCGGGTACCGGCGCAAATTGACGATTGGCCCAACGCTCTTTGGCGCGCTCGATGCGGTCGTGCGAGGACGCCACGAAATTCCACCAAATGAAGCGCGGTGTCGGGAAACTCTTGCCTCCCAGCAGCATGGCGCGCGTTTCGCTGTGGGCGCGAAGACTGATTTTTGCGCCCGGCGTGAGTACGGCGAGTTGCCCCTCGGTAAATTTTTCCGAGCCGATGGCGAGTTCGCCATGCACCACATACACGGCACGCTCGTCGTGCTCGCCGGGCACTACCAACACCGCGTCCGGCGCGAATATCGCGTGCACATAGAGGGTAGGCCACAGGGTGGTAACGGGAGAACGCAGCCCTAACGTTTCGCCCGCCACCACCGACAGCGTAACCCCGTCGAGTTCCCGCTGCGGAATCGTACTGGCCGGATAGTGGCTGAAACTCGGCTCGACGTCTTCCTGGCCGTCCGGCAACGCCACCCAGCTCTGGATGCCGTGAATCTTCTCGCCCGCCGCGCGCGCCAGTCGAGGCGTGCGCTCCGAATGGGCGATCCCCTGCCCGGCCGTCATCCAATTCACGTCGCCCGGACGGATTTCGCGCACATTTCCGAGGCTGTCGCGATGCTCGAGCGAGCCCGAAAACAGATACGTCACCGTGGCCAGGGCAATGTGCGGATGCGGCCGCACGTCGATGCCCTGTCCCGGGTCGAATTGAGTCGGTCCCATATGGTCAAAAAAGATGAAAGGGCCCACCATGGCGCGGCCTTCAGCGGGCAGGACCCGGCGGACGACGAAGCCCCCGAGATCGCGCTGCCGCGCATTGACCAAGTGTAAAATTGTCATAGGCCGTAAGCTAAGAGTTGTGTTCCACCATTATGGCATTTGAGACCGCCCGGGCTTCCGAGTTCATTGTCGTTAAACACGGACATGGACCGTTGATTCTAGACCAGGTGATATGTTCGTATGATGGCAGTAGAAGCAAGTCCTGAGGTCTGGAGGCAGAGGATGACCGAGACCGAAATCTGGACGAAGTGGGAAAGCCAGATTGTCAACGGAGTCTTTCCCCTGCGCCGCTTTTTGGGCAGGTCGAACCACAGTGTCGTGTTTCTCACGGAATGCCGCGCGCAGAACCTGCCCAATGCCGCCATCAAGATCATCCCTGCCGATCCCGCGTTGGCGGAAGGCCAGCTTTCGAGATGGCGAAGCGCCGCGACCCTCTCGCATCCGCACCTGATCCGGTTGCTCGACTCCGGCCGCTGCAAGCTTGGCGGCCACCCGTTCCTGTATGTCGTCACGGAATATGCGGAGCAGAATCTCGCGCAGATTATCCCCCATCGCGCGCTGACGGCCGACGAGGTACGGGAATTGCTGGGCCCCACCCTTGATGTCTTGGGGTACCTGCACGGCAGGAATTTGGTGCAGGGGCAGCTAAAACCCCCCAATTTCCTGGTCGTCAATGATCAACTGAAATTGTCGAGCGATGGCATTAGGGCGTTCCGCGAGCCTGCGGCATCGGTCGCCAGGCCATCGCTGTACGAAGCCCCGGAAGCGAAGAGCGGCGGCATTGATGCCGCTGGAGACGTCTGGAGTCTCGGCGTCACCTTGATCGAGGCCATGACCCAGCACCCGCCTTCGAACGACAAGCAGTTGGACATTGCACTGTTGCCGGTGACCTTTCCGGCGGCCCTGGCGGACAAGGTGTGGCGCTGCCTGAGCCGCGACCCGGGCGACCGCCCCACCCTGGCCGACTTGCGCAACCAAGTCGGCCCCACCCCGGATGCGCCGGCAGTCCCGGCAGCGCCGCCCGCGACAGCGACGGCGACCGAGGCAACGCCCATGGCGCCGGCGACAGCGGCAACGGCAGTACCCGCGGCAGCGACGGTACCCGCGGCAGCGACCGCTGCGCCAGCCCCTAAACCACGGACCGTCGCGCCCGCGCCTGCGAAGGCTCGTGAGCCGAATGCACCCGCTGCGTCGCGCTGGACTGCGTCAGTTCCTGCGTGGCTCACGCCGCCCGTGCTCGCGCGGGCAGTGGCGGCTGGGCTCCTCGGTGTGATTCTGCTATGGATCGGCATCCGGGCATTTCGCAGTCACCCCGCTTCACCGCCGCCTGCCGCCATATTGCCGGTTCCGCAGAGCCCGGCGCCCGTGGCACAGAGTCCAACCACGCCGCCGAGCACGCCTTCCGCGGTGCTGCACGAAGAGTTGCCTGCGGTTTCGCGTAGTGCACGGGCATCGGTACGTGGACAAATCAAGGTCGTGGTTCGGGTGACCGTTGACCGTGCAGGAAGCGTCATCGCCGAGAATCTCGAGGCCCGCGGTTCAAGCCGGTATTTTGCGCGAGCGGCAACGGAGGCGGCGAAGCGGTGGAAATTTGCGCCCGCAGACAATCAGTCTCCACGTGAGTGGTTGCTGCAGTTCGAATTCAGCCGCGACGGCACCACGGCTCACGCGGCTCCGCGCAGCAAGCCGTGAGGCGATAGCGCTAGCCCGCCGGGGTGGTGAGCGCTTTTAGGAACTGATAGTAAAATTCCACGCCGGTATAGTAGGCGTCCGCTTTCACGCGCTCGTCCCTGCCATGCGCTCTGTCGTCGGCACGTTCGATCGCCACGCCATTGATACCGTAGCTCGGTATTCCCGCGTTCATGGTGTAAATGCTGTCTGATGCGCCGGCTTCCATGACCGGCAACACGACGAAGCCAGGCCACAACTTCGCGGCGACACCGCGCAGCGAATTCATGACATCGTCGCGCAGCGGCGGCGGTTCCATGGCTTTGCGGTCCGAGCCATGATCCGTCAATTCGCCGGTGTCGCTGCGGTACCGAACCGTGAGTTTCGGGTCGTCGAAGAGCTTGACCAGCTGCCCGCGAATGTCCTCCTGCGGGTGGCCGGGGAAAATGCGGCAGTTCACGTTGGCATCGGCCCGCCCCGGCAGGGCATTGGGTGCATGACCGCCGCTCAACATGGTCGCAACGCAGGTGGTGCGCATGACCGAGTTCACGTGCGTGTCCTGCGACAGACGCTCGACGGCCTTCGCATCGGGGGGCGTCGCCAGAATCGCGCGCAGGTCATCGGCTTTCTGGCCCGTCTCGATCTTGGCCATTTGCGCGAAGTATTCGCGCGTCACGGGATTGAGTTCGAAAGGAAACGAGAACTTCTGCAGTTTCGCCAGTGCAACGGCCACATGGTAGATCGCATTGTCCGGCGTCGGCAGCGAACTGTGGCCGCCGGGATTGGTGGCGAGCACCTGGAAGTCGCCGTAGAGTTTTTCGGTGGCCTCGAAGCCGACAATTTGCGGCTTGTCCGGCCTCACGCCGCCGGAGTCGGGGTTCAACGCGAATTCCGCATCGATCAGCTCGCGATGATTCTTGAGAAGCCAGTCCACGCCGTTCGATTTGCCGTTCTCTTCGTCCGCCGTCAGCGCCAGAATGATGTCGCGGTCGGGAACAAATCCCTCCTTTCTCAAGCGAATGAAGTCGGTCACCGCAATGGCAACGCTGTCCTTCATGTCCTGTGTGCCGCGGCCGTAGAAGTAGCCATCCTTTTCAACGAACTGGAATGGGTCCGTGGTCCAATCCTCGCGTTTCGCCTCGACGACGTCCGTGTGCGCGATGATCAGGACCGGCTTCAACTTTGATCCGGGCTTGCCGCGGTAGCGGGCAACCATATTGCCCTTGCGATCGTTGGGTCCCAGCACGACGACATCGGCTTTGGGGAATCCAGCGTCGAGCAGACGCTGCGCCATCGCTTGCGCGACCACGGTCGTGCTGCCTACGGAGTCCGTGCTATTGATCTCGATGAGTTGCTTGAAAATGTCATGCGCATTCTTGCGCGTGACGGCATCGTCTGCCGATGAGGCAGGTGCGGCGGCTTGCGCGCACAAACCAAAAATAATTGCGGCCAGGCCGCCGGCGGCACTGCGATGTTTCAAGAGCTGTTCTCCCCGATGGACCTAGGAATTGGACCTTAGGCCGCCATGCTATCTTATGCGGCGTTTGGGCGCGTGGCGATGGAGACGGCGAATGGCTAGGAAGACGACTCGCAAGGTGAGCCGAACGACGGCGGAATCAGCCGTGCGAACACTGCTGCGCTTCGCAGGAGACGACCCGGACCGCGAGGGGCTGCGCGACACGCCTAAGCGCATCGTGAACGCCTATAGCGACTGGTTTTCAGGCTATTCCATCGACCCTGGGGCGTACCTGCGCCGCACCTTCGAAGAGGTCGAAGGCTACGATGAAATGGTGGTCTTGCGCGATATCTCGTTCGAATCGTTCTGCGAGCATCACATGGCGCCCATCATCGGCCGGGCACACGTCGGCTACCTGCCCAGCGACCGAGTGGTCGGGATAAGCAAGCTGGCACGCGTCGTCGACGGCTATGCCCGCCGTTTCCAGGTTCAGGAGAAGCTGACTGCGCAAATTGCCGGATGCATCAATGAAGTGCTGAAGCCCCGGGGCGTGGGCGTCGTCATCGACGCCGTTCACCAGTGCATGACCACGCGCGGTGTCCATAAACGCGGCGTGTCCATGGTCACCAGCAAGATGCTCGGCACCTTTCGTGCGGATGCGAGCACGCGTGCTGAGTTCCTGCGATTTATCGCCATTGAAGGCAGTAATCAGCGCTAATACCCCGGCCCAGTGATATTGACCGGTTGATGTAGCGCTGACGAGTACTTGGGCCGATCAACATCACCGCACCGCCTGCAGGTGTTGGGCGACACCGAACCTCGTTCCCCGGTATTGTGAGTTTGAGCGTCCCGTCTTAAAGCTCTAGGGAACCTGCCACGCCGCTCAAATTCACAGTGCCGCGGTACTAGTTTCTCTGCGGCACCTTGGGCAACGGCCGCACCGGCACCAGCTCGACCGAGAAGCTGTACTTGTGCCGCTCCCCGGGTTGAAGCGCGCCCACGCCGACGACCTGCCGCGTGATTTTTTCACCCTTTTCGTTGGTGATGGCGATCACCACGCAATACTCACACTGTTCGCCGCGCGTCGGGTGATGAATCGTCCCCTCGATACGCATGGCGGAAACCGCCTGAGTCTGCGGCTCCGCGTTGACCGTATTGAAGCGCAGATGGTGATGGCAGCCCGGGCAGATGTTCGCACTTTGTAAAACCGTGGCCTTACAGTGCGGACATACCCGGGTCGCGCCAAGGGTGCTGCTCTGACGAGCGACGGCCATCCTAGCTGCCGTTGCTGACCAAGCCCTTGATCTTGCCTTTCTCGTCGTCCCAACCAAACTCCACATGT
>Ga0193753_10003180_pt1 | contig 12344 bp, 10 predicted proteins | sample H1c2metaG_FD_144925 | JGI IMG/M metagenome (GOLD analysis project Ga0193753, IMG submission 144925) | Soil microbial communities from a riparian zone of the East river system, Colorado, United States - H1c2 | ecosystem: Environmental > Terrestrial > Soil > Riparian zone | place: USA: East... | reverse complement strand
GACCTTCAACCTGCGCATGAGGTCCCGCCCCACGAGCAGGTTGAAGGTCTGGTCCGTGCCGCCGATCTCGATGTCCGCGCGGACCTCCACGGAGTCCTGCGCCTGCATGAGCGGGTAGAGCAGCTCGTGGATGCCGACGGGCACCCCGGCCTTCATGCGCTCCGCGAAGGTGTCGCGCTCCAGCATGCGCGCCACCGTCATCCACGACCCGAGCTTGATCGCGTCCATGAAGCTCATGCGGGCGAACCACGCGTTGTTGTAGACGACCTCCACCCCGGTCATGTCCAGCAGGAGCGAGGCCTGCTCGAAGTAGGTGCGCGCGTTGGCCGCGACCTGCTCGCCCGTGAGCTGCGGGCGCGTGACGTTCTTGCCCGTGGGATCGCCCACGCGGGCCGTCGCGTCGCCGATGATGAGCACCGGCAGGTGGCCCAGCCGCTGGAGCCGCCGCAGGTAGAGGAGCTGCACGGCGTGGCCGATGTGCAGGTCGGGCGACGACGGGTCCACGCCGAGCTTCACGCGCAGCGGCCGCCCGCGCGCGAGCCTGGCGCGCAGATCCTCGACGGTCTGGCAGGCCGTCGTGCCGCGCAGGAGCTCCGCGAGCGCGGCCTCGATCCCGTCGGGCGCGCGGTGCGCGTCCGGCGGAGCGCCGGGCGGGGAGCTCAGGGAGCCGGGCTCCGCGTCGCGTCGATCGCCGCCTGCCGTGCCTTCCACCAGGAACTCCAGCGGTAGATGTCCCGGCCGTGCGTCTCGCCGGTCAGGTAGAGGAGCGCCGCGAAGATCGCGCCCCGCGCCGGCTCCGGCGTCGCGGGCAGCGCGGCGACGAGCATCGCGAGGGCCTGCTCGCGGCGCTCGCCCCGTGCGCTGGCGGCGCTCAGGAAGATACCCGGCACGGATCCCGATTGCAGGTGCTGCGCGAGCGTGCCCGGCGGAACGACCTCGAAGGATTCCAGCTCCGCTTCGGGGAGCACGAGCAGCGTGCCTCCGGTGTGGCCGTGCTCGAGCTGGAGGTCGATGCCGATGAGCCGTGCGCGCGCCGCGACGCGGCGCGCGAGGACGCCGGCGGCCGCCGGGAGCTCCACCGTGCGCTCCACGATCAGCGGCGCGCCGGGCGCCGCGTCGCCCTCCGCGACGAAGGGCAGCACGAAGCGCTCGCTCCGCCCGAGGCTGCGCGGCCCGTCACCGCGGAAGTCCGTCCAGGCGAGATCGAGATCGAGCAGGCTGCGCTCCTCGGCGGTCGCGGCGTCGGAGCGGACGCCGGCGACGCGGACGGGCAGCTCGCCGCCCGGCGAAAGCGTCACGCGGATCGCGAGCCGCTCCACGACACCGCCCTCGGGAGCCGCGAGCTGCAGGCCGGCCTGCACCGGCACCTTCACGAGGGGCAGCGGCAGAGTCGCGCTGCAGCCGGCCGCCAGGCCCGCGAGCACGAGCAGCAGGCCGGCGACCGCGGATCGCGCCGCGGTCGCCGGCCTCGCCGGGTGCTCAGCCGTTGGTCGCACCGTCGGCGGCGCCCGCCGGCGTGCCGGCATCGCCGCCCTCGCCGCCCTCGACGGGCGCGGGCTCGTCCTTGGGCGGGTTGGGATCGGTGAGGTAGCTGTGCTGCGGCACGCCGAGCATCGAGAGCCCGATCTTGCGCTCCTCGGTGTCGACCTTGAGCACGCGCACGTCGACGAGCTGGCCGATCTTCACGATCTCCTCGGGCGACTCGACCTTGCGGTCCGTGAGCTCCGAGATGTGCAGCAGGCCTTCGAGGCCGTCCTCCAGCGAGACGAACACGCCGAAGTTGGTCACCTTGGTCACGCGGCCGGCCACGATGTCGCCCGGGCCGTAGCGCCGCGGGATCTCGTCCTGCCACGGGTCCTGTTCCAGCTGCTTCATGCCCAGCGCGACGCGGCGCTTCTCGGTGTCGACCGAGAGCACGACCGCGCGCACGAGGTCGCCCTTCTTCAGGATCTCCGACGGGTGCGTGACCTTCTTGGTCCAGCTCATGTCGGAGACGTGCAGCAGGCCGTCGATGCCCTCCTCGATCTCGACGAAGGCGCCGTAGCTCGTGAGGTTGCGGACCACGCCCTCGATGATCGTGCCGACCGGGTAGCGGTCCTCGACCTCGGTCCAGGGGTTGGTCTCGGTCTGCTTCATGCCGAGCGAGATCTCCTGCTTCTCCTGGTTGATGTCGAGCACGACGACATCCACGCCATCGCCGATCTGCACGAGATCCGACGGATGGCTGATGCGCCGCGTCCAGCTCATCTCGGAGATGTGCACGAGGCCCTCGATGCCGTCCTCCAGCTTCACGAAGGCGCCGTAGGGCATGATGTTGACCACCTCGCCCTTGACCTTGCTGCCGATCGGGTACTTCTTCTCGACCTCGGCCCACGGCGACTGCTCGAGCTGCTTGAGGCCCAGCGCGATGCGGTTGCGCTCGCGGTCGTAGCGCAGGACCTTGACCTCGAGCTCCTGCTCCAGGTGCACGACCTCGCTCGGGTGGTTGACGCGGCCCCAGCTCATGTCGGTGATGTGCAGCAGGCCGTCCACGCCGCCGATGTCGAGGAACGCGCCGAAGTCGGCGATGTTCTTGACCACGCCCTTGCGGATCTGGCCTTCCTGCAGCGTGGCGAGCAGCTCGTCGCGCAGCGCGTTGCGGCGCTCCTCGAGCAGCTTGCGGCGGCTGACCACGATGTTCATGCGCTCGCGGTCGATCTTGATGATCTTGCACTCGAGATCGCGCTCGATGTAGATGCCCACGTCGGGCACGCGGCGGATGTCGATCTGGCTGGCGGGCAGGAACACGGACACGCCGCCGACGTCGAGCAGCAGGCCGCCCTTGATCTTGCGCGTGGCGCGGCCCTTGATGATGTCGCCCTCGCCGTGGCTCTGGACGATCTTCTCCCAGCCGCGCATGCGCTCGGCGCGGCGCTTGGAGAGGAGCAGCAGGCCCGTGGCCTCGTCGATGCCCTCCATGAGGACCTCGATGGTCGTGCCGGGCACCGGCGCGGCGCCCTCGTCGAACTCGAAGAGCGGGACGACGCCCTCGCTCTTGTAGCCGATGTCCACCATGACGTCGTCGTTGACGACGCGGAGGATCTTGCCTGCGATGAGGGCGTTGGGCGCGAAGTCGCGCACCGAGCCGTCGTACAGCTCCGCGACCTGCGCGGTGCCGAGATCGCCCATCGCCTGCGCCACCGCGAGATCGAGCTCGCTCTCGGGGACCGCGAAGCGCTTGAGAAGTTCCTTGTTGCTCATGCCGTTGACTGATGTCCGTGATCGGCCCCGGTGTGCGAGCGTCGCGCGGGCGTCTCCCGCGTCGCGCTGCCCGGGGGTCTGAAGGGAGTGCGGGCTCCGGCCCGCGAGCGGACACGGGACACCCGCTTCCGGGAGCCCGTGCAAAGGGGGCGGATCATAGCGGGCGGCGAGGTGCCGGCGAAAGCCCCTCGTGCACGCGGGTCGGCTCCGGCCCGCAGCGCGATCAGCGCCGGCCTTCCCCCGGCGCGCCGGCCGTCGGGCGCACGCATCAGTCGCGCACGATGCGTTCGATGCGGTCGACCACCTCGGAGAGCGTGAGGTGCGAGGTGTCGAGCAGGCGCGCTCCGTCGGCGCGCCGGAGCGGGGCGTGCGCGCGGCTGCTGTCGCGCCGGTCGCGGTCCGCGAGGGCGGCGGCCACGGCGGCCGCGTCGGCGCCCTCCGCGGGGGACTGCGCGAGGCGCCGCGCGGTCCGCACCGACGGGGCCGCGTCCAGGTAGATGCGCACCTCCGCCTCCGGGAACACGACGCTGGCCATGTCCCGCCCCTCCGCGACGACGCCCAGCGCCCCCTCCGCGAAACGGCGCTGCACGGGCAGCAGCGCGGCGCGCACGGCCGCGTCGTCGGACATCGGGCTCACCTGGGCCGAGACCGCCGGGCTGCGCAGCACCGATTCCGGGACGCGCACGCCGTCCACGCGCACGCCGCCGTCCGGGTCCAGCCGCAGGTCCAGTCCGGCTGCCAGCTCCGCGACGCGCGGGTCGCGCGGCGCCAGCCCCGCCGCCAGCGCGCGCGCCGTGACCGCGCGGTACAGCGCGCCGGAATCCAGGTGCCGGTAGCCGAGCCGCTGCGCGAGCGCGCGGCTCACGGAGGACTTGCCGCTCCCCGCGGGCCCGTCGATGGCGACGACCGGCCCGCGCGCCGGGAAGCCCGGCAGGGCGAAGCGCGCGTCGTGGCGCACGAGCGCGAGCCGGCCGTCGGCGAAGCGCGCGTGGCTCCCGCTGCGCTCGAAGTCCGCCATCACGACGAGCCGCGCCGTGCGTCCCTCCTGCGTGAAGCGGGCGTCGCGCGCCGTGTGGACGTGCCCGCACAGCAGGACGTCGAGCCCGGTCTCCAGCTCGCGCTCGATCGCCTCGTCCACGAGGCCCATCTCCAGCGAGGTCTTGGCCGAGGTCGCGTGGCGCGAGGCGGAGAGCAGCGCGTCGGCCAGCCCGCGCTGCGCAGCCGCCGGCAGCGCAGCCAGCGCCGCGCGCACCGGCGCGGCCCGCAGCACGCGGTGCAGCCGGTGGTAGTCGCGGTCGTTGGTGCAGAAGCGGTCGCCGTGCAGCAGGCGCGCGCGCAGGCCGCCGAGCGCGACATCCAGGCCCTCGGCGGCGACCTCGACGCCCAGCGCGCGCTCCACGTCGCGGCCGAGCAGGAAGTCGTGGTTGCCGTGCACGAGCGTGACGCGCACGCCCGCGCCGACGGCCTGCCGGAGCGCGCTCAGGAACGGGGCGAGCCCCGGATCGTCCAGCGAGCGCGCCCCGAGCCACGCACGGAAGATGTCGCCCAGCAGGAACACCGCGTCCGCGCCGTCCTCGCGCGCGGCGGCCAGCAGCCGGCAGGCCCGCTCCACGCCGGGCGGGTCTCCGCCGTGCAGGTGCATGTCCGACGCGAACCACGCGCGGCGCACGGGGCGCGAGCGCCACGCGGAGGATCGTGCGGTGGTGTCCGGTCCGTGCATGGGCGCTCCAGCGGCTCGCGGCGCGCCGGCGGCCGGCCGCGCGCGGACATCTTGATTGGGGCGCGCCGCGCGCATCAAGTAGACTCCCTCCGTGAGCGACGCACGCGCCGCACAACCCGACCTCGCCGCGCTCGTCGCCGCCGCCTTCGCCGAACACCGGCGCGTGTTCGAGGCCTCGGGCGCCGGGCTGCCGGCCCTCGTGGAGGCCGCGGGGCGCCTGCTCATCGACAGCTATCGCGCGGGCGGCAAGGCCATCCTCTTCGGCAACGGCGGCAGCATGACCGACGCGCTGCACGTGGAGGGCGAACTCGTCGGGCGCTTCGGCTACGACCGGCCGGGCCTGCCCGCCGTGGCGCTGTGCGGCAGCTCGAGCCTGACCGCGATCGCCAACGACTACAGCTACCAGGACGTGTTCGCGCGCATGCTCACCGCGCAGGCCCGCCCGGGTGACGTCGCCGTCGGCTTCTCGACGAGCGGCAATTCCGAGAACGTCGTGCGCGCGCTGCAGGCGGCGCGCGGCCTGCGGCTGGCGACCATCTCCTTCACCGGCGAGGGCGGCGGGCGCTGCGCCGAGCTGTCCGACGTCTGCATCGCCGTGCCGAGCCGGCACACGCCGCGCGTGCAGGAGCTGCACATCCTCGCCGCGCACACGCTGTGCGAGCTCGTCGAGGTGGCCCTGTTCCCGCGCCCGTGACAGCCCCCATGACCGCGTCCCGCCCGCGGACGCCGTTCCCGGCCGCGACGCGATGACCCCGCGCCCCGCCGTGTTCCTGGACCGCGACGGCACGCTCATCGAGGAGCGTCACTACCCCGTCCGCGCCGCCGACATCGTGCCGGTGCCCGGCGCGGGCGCGGCGCTCGCGCGGCTCGCGCAGGCCGGCTACCTGCGCGTCGTGCTCACCAACCAGTCCGCCGTGGCGCGCGCGATGATCACGGAGGAGGAGCTGGGCGAGCTGCACGAGGACATGCTGCGCAAGCTCGCGCGCGAGGGCGGCGGCATCGACGCGCTGTACTACTGCCCCCACCACCCGGAGGGACGCGCGGCGGGCTACGCCTTCGCGTGCGCCTGCCGCAAGCCGGAGCGCGGCCTGCTGGACCTCGCCGTCGCCGAGCACGACATCGATCTCGCGCGCAGCGCGTTCATCGGCGACAGCGCGCGCGACCTGTTCGCCGCGGCGGGACCGGCGGGGCCGCGCATCCTCGTCGCGAACGCGCCGCCGCCCGATGCCGCCGCGTGCGCGGACCACGTCGCGCCGAGCTTCCCCGCCGCGGTGAACTGGCTGCTGGAGCGCGCTTCGCGCTGAGGTCCGCGCGCGGCCGCCGCGGGTCCGCCGGGTCCGCCGGTCGGTCGGTCCGCAGGCCCGCGACGCTCGTCGCGACCGCCGCGGGTCAGGGCACGTGCCGCATGACGTGCGGCCCGACCACCTGCGCGAGCCAGCCCGGGATGGACGACAGCAGCCGCTGCGGCAGCGCCATGCTCGGGTTGCTGGGCGAGATCTGCGGCGGCTTGCCGCCGCGCGGGAAGAAGAACTGGTAGTCCAGCGGTGCGGCCACGAAGCCCATGTGGCGCTTGAAGTCGGCCGCGCCGCTGCCCACGCGGCTGCGCCCGAAGTCGAACACGCGGCAGCCGCGGCGCACGGCGTCCTCCATGAGCAGCGCGTACATCGCATTGTTCGCGCCCATGCGATCCGCGCCGTCCTCGGCGCCCGAGTAGTACGGGTACAGCGTCTCCCGCCCCTGCACCGACAGCACCGCCGCGAGCACGCGCTCGCCCTCGCACAGCCCGTGGAGCGTCGCGCGCGGGCCGAACAGGTCCATGAGCCGGCGGAAGTAGCCCTGGCGGAAGACCGGCGACCCCAGGCTGCGCTTGTTGCGCACGTACAGCCGGTAGAAGTCGGGGAACAGGTCGGCGCCCTCGCGCAGGCGGAAGCCGTGGCGCTCGCAGCCCTTGCGGACCTCGGCGCGGGCCTTGCGCGGGATCATCGCCAGCACCTCCGCGGGGTCGGCGGGGAGCTCGCGGCGGTAGGTCTCGTAGCGCGGCAGCGACTGGTGGTGCGTCGGCGCGGCCCCGAGGTAGCGGCACTCGAGGAAGCGCGCGCCGAGCCGGCGCGTGAGCTCGCAGGCGTCGTGGTCCAGCGCCGCGACGGCGTCGGGATCGCTGGCGAGGATGCCGCCGTACACGCCGAAGGGCACCGAGACGAGACGCCGCCCGGTGATCGGCGCGGTCACGAGCGCGAGCGGGAGCAGGCCCGCGATCTCCTTGCCGCGCCATGCGACGAGCGTCTGCGTCTCGAAGCGGAAGGTGGAGCGCACCAGTTCCAGCCAGCGCGTCTCGTGGAAGGGGGAGCCGTCGGGGTGGCGCTGCACGAAGCGGTCCGCGCTGCGCGCGTGGCGCAGGTCCAGGAGTTCCACGCGCAGGGTCATCGCGGCGCCTCCGCCGTGCCCGGGCCCTGCAGGTGCATCTTCCGCGGCGGCGACGGCCGTGTTCCGTTCTCCGGCGGCGTCAGGACCGGCGTCTTCGCCCGCGCGCGGCGCTGCAGGATCACCAGCCGGTTGTCGTGGCGCACCAGCGGCGGCGGATCGTTCCCGATCCTCGTCCGCTCGATGAAGAATCGGTCCACCCACGACAGCAAGTCCTCGCCATAGGCGCCCTGCATCCGGCTGCACTTGAGGACCACCCAGCAGTCGCTCTCGCTCTGGAGCAGCTTCTTGCGCTGCTCGTTCCGCAGGGTCTCCTCGGTCAGGCGCCTATCGGCAGAAGCCCCCGCCCGGCTGAGGTACAGATCGAGCAGCCAGTGCTCGTCCGCGACGATGTTGTCCGCGGGGCCCGCATGCCCGGCGATCCAGGCCGCCGCCGCCCGCATGTCGCTGCGGTCCCCCGAGCGGTGGTAGTCGGCCAGCGCCGGCAGCGAGGGAGCCAGAGCCAGCAGGAGCAGCCCCGACCGCCAGGCCGGCAGCCGCGTGCCCCGCGCGAGGCACCCGGCCGACGCGACGAGCCCCTTGCCCGCGAGCAGCAGGAGCGCCGGCACGGCGGCCATCGCGTAGCGCTGGTGCGTGGAGACGCCGCACAGCGCCGCGACCAGCAGCAGGAGCGGCGGCGCCCAGCCGGCCAGCAGGAGCTGGCGTTCGCCCTCCGTGCGCGCGCGCCAGGCCGAGACGGCGCCCAGCAGCGCGAGCGCGCCGAGACCGGGCCCGAGGTTGTAGCCGAAGCCCTGCACGAGGTGCAGCGCGTCATAGTGCGACAGCGCGCGCCGCGTGATCGCCGCCTGCACGACGTCCACCACCGCGTCGCCGACGAGCAGCGCCATGAGCGCCACCGCGACGCCGGCGGCGCCGACCAGCGTCCAGCGCGCGCGCCGCGTCGCGGACGCGAGGGTGGGCAGCAGCAGGCACGGCGCCAGCAGCAGCGCGCTCGGGTGGCAGAGCAGCGCGGCGAGCGCGGCGAGCGTCGCGGCGACCGGCCGGCGCCCGGGACCGGGCAGCGCCCACAGCGTCGCGAGCGTCGCGCACAGCAGCAGCGGCGCGTAGAAGCGCGCCTCCTGCGCGTGGAAGATCAGCCAGGGCGACAGCGCGGCGGCGAGCCCCGCGGACAGCGCCACGGAGCGCGGCAGCGCGTCGCGCCGCAGGAAGAGCAGCGCGGCCACCGCGCCGGTGCCGGTCGCCGCGGCGAAGGCGCGCATGACGCCTTCGCCCTCGCCGAAGAGCGCGGCGCACAGCGCCATGCCCAGGTAGCCGAGCGGGTGGCTGCGCACGCCCTCCGACCACACCTCGCCCGCGAGGATGCGGTGCACGTCGTGCACGGAGTAGAGCTCGTCCCCGTCGAAGGACCACGCCCGGAGGCTGACGAGCCGCAGCGCGCACGCGAGCGCCAGCACCGCGAGCGCGGCCCAGGCCGGCTGCCGCCTCACGGCGTGCCGCGCTTGCCGCGCGGCGAGCCGTCTCCCGTGCCGGCAGTCGCATCCGGTGCGCGAGACTCCTCGCCCTTCCGCGCGTCGTGGGGCTTGCTGCCCGGCGCGGACCCGGCCTCCGAGGGCTCCGCGTGGCCCTCCGGAGCGAGCCCGGCGGAGGTGCGTCCCTCGGTCCTGCGGCCGGCCGGCGGGACCGGCGCGGGGGGCAGGCCGGGCGGCGCGGGCGGCAGGCCCGGCGGGAGCTCGCGCTCGAGCGTGTAGTCCCGCACGTTGCGCGCGTTGGTGAAGATGATGATCTCGGCCACGAGCCCGTTGCTGAAGATGATCACGCCCAGCACGACGAGCGCCACGCCGATCACGAGCGAGCTGCGGTTGCGCGGATCGCCGAGCTGGGACAGGCCATACACGTAGTCCAGGTACAGGTAGCCGCAGATCCCCAGGCCGGCGAGCACGCACAGGCCGCCCGCCATCCCGAAGAAGCGCAGCGGCTTGCGCGTGAAGCGCGTGAGGAACAGCAGCGCGACGACATCGAGCAGGCGGCGCACGTACACGCCCATGCCGAAGAAGCCCTGACGCCCGCGCTCGCGCAGGTGCCGCACGCGCACCTCGCCGACGCGGAAGCCCTGGCGGTGCGCGAGCACCGGGAGGAAGCGCGACACGTTCCCCTCCACCAGCACCTCGTCGATGATGCAGCGCCGCATGCCGGTGAGGCCGCAGTTGAGGTCGTGCAGGTGCACGCCGGTGAACGCGCCCATCGCGCGGTTGTACAGCCAGCTCTGCAGGCGGTTGGCGATCGGGTCCACACGCGGCACGCGCCAGCCGGCGACGAGGTCGAGCCGGCTCTCGAGCGCGTCGAGCACGAGGTGGATGTCGCCGGGATCGAGCTGCAGGTAGCCGGGCAGCGACACGACGAGCCGGCCGCGCGACTCGCGGTAGCCGCAGGCCAGCGCGCGCTCCTCGCCGAAGGGCTGGTTGAAGTGCAGCAGCCGCACCGGCGCGCCCGGCGGGATGCGCTGCTTGAGCCGCGCCGTGCGCTGGTCCCCGAGCCCGTCGAGCACCAGCACGAACTCGTGCACCAGCCCGCGGTCCGCGAACTCCGCGCCGTACTGCCGGATGATCTCCTCCAGCTCCGGGCAGTCGTCCCCCAGGGCGAGCACGGCACTCACGTCGACCGCGTCGTTCAAGACCAGACCTCGAGCCGCGCCATCGGCGCATGGGCGCCCTCGCGGGCCGGATTGCTGCGCAGGGCGAGCTCGCAGACGAGCCCCATCATCAGGAAATAGAAGGAGAGACAGAAGGCCAGCACCGCCACGGCCGGCATGACCACGGTGGAATAGTTCACCAGCCGCAGGGAGGTGGTGTCCACGAAGGCGAGGAAGGTCAGGCCCAGCGCCAGGCCGAAGGTGGTGATGGCCAGCAGCCCGAAGTAGTGCAGCGGCTGCCCGGCGAAGCGCACCAGCATGCGCAGCACGACCATGTCCGTGAGCAGCTTGTAGGTGCGCCCGAGGCCGTACTTGCTCTTGCCCTGCCGGCGCGGGTGGTGGTTCACCTCGCGCTCCGCGACGCGGGCGCCCACGGCGGCCGCCAGCCCGGGAATGAAACGGTGCATGTCGGAATAGAGGTTCACGCGCCGGATGAAGGAGGCGCGGTAGGCCTTCAGCGTGCAGCCGAAGTCGTGCAGGCGGACGCCCGTGATCTCGGAGAGCAGGCGGTTGGCGGCCTGGCTCGGGAGGCGCCGCTTCACGAAGCTGTCCGCGCGCTGCCGGCGCCAGCCCGAGACGACGTCGTAGCCGCGCTCGAGGTCGGCGAGCAGGCCGGGGATGTCGCCCGGGTCATTCTGGCCGTCACCGTCCATGGTGATGAAGACGTCCCCGCGCGCGGCGTGGAAACCCGCGGCCATGGCGGCCGTCTGCCCGAAGTTGCGGCGCAGGCGCAGCACGCGCAGCCGCCGGCTCCCCAGCCGGTGCTGCTCGAGCACCTCCTGGGTCCCGTCGTCGCTGCCGTCGTCCACGACGACGACCTCCGCGCCGACCGGCACCGTGTCGAGCGTGGCCTCCAGATCGGCGAGCAGCGAGCCGATGGAGCCGCGCTCGTTGAACACCGGGATGATCACCGACAGGCTGACCAACCGCTTCGCTCCTGCCTGCTGGGGACCGTGATCCTTGTGGACGCTCGTGACGACGGGCAGCAGCATCCTAACTTCCCGGTCGTTAACATGAACCCGATGACCGCCGTGGTGTTCAGTCCCGTGTCGTGCCCGGCGGCTGCGGCCCTGTTCGCGGCGCTCACGGCCGGACTCGGGGCCGTGCGCCGCGTGGCCTCGTGCGAGGAGGCGGCGCGCGCCTGCGCCGCCGAGGCGCGCGCGATCCTCGTGCTGGACCTGCGCGAGGCGGACGAGGCGGGACAGCGCGAGGCGCACGCGCTGCGCCGGGCGCTCCCCGCCACGCGCATGCTCGCGCTGCTGTCGCCCGGCCAGGCCGCGCCCGCGGAGTGCGACGGCGTCCTCATGGAGCCCTTCTACCTCGTGGAGGTCGTGCGCTGGTGCGCGCGCGCGAGCGTGGCGCCCGTGGCCGAGGGCGTGCTCGCGGACCTCGCCGCCGGCCTCTCGCACGAGATCGGCAACCCGCTCACCGCGCTGCTGCTGCAGCTCGAGATGCTGAAGACCGACGAGCGCATCCCGGGCATCCGCAAGCACCTGGAGCTCATCGAGGAGTCCTCGCGCCGCATCCAGGAGGTCGTGCACGACGTGACCTTCGGCTCGGAGCGCCGCCCCATCGCGACGACGACGGGCAGCCTGCGCACGCTGCTCGAGAGCGCCCGCACGCTGCTCGGCGAGCGCGGCGCGGGCCTCGCGGGCCTCGTCGCGCTGGACTGCACGGACCAGCCGCTGGCCGTGGAGCGCGACCTCATCGCCTCCGCGCTGGCGGACCTGTGGCAGTACCTGCTGCTCGCGGGCGATGGCCGCCGGCCGCTGCACGTGGAGGCCGGCCCGCTCGACGTGAGCTCGCTCGGGATCCGCGCGCGGGCGCACGTGCCGCGCCTGCCCGGCGACGCCGCGGGCCGCCTGTTCACGCCGCTCTGGGCGCGCCAGGCGCTCGGGCTGCCGGTCGGGCTCTCGCTCACGTCCGCGCGCGCCGCCTTCCGGCGCCACGGCGGCGACCTGCGGGCGCGCGAGCAGCGCGGCGAGCTGCTCACCGTCGAGGCGCTGCTCCCGCGCGCCGGCGCCGAGCCGCAGTGGATCGCGGAATGACCGCGATCCCTCCCCGCCCGCGGAGCGCCGGCCGATGCTGAGGCCGCGCCGTCGCAAGCTCTGGCAGTGGCTGCCGTGGATCGGCGCCGCGCTGCTCGTGATCGTCATCGGCGTGACCTTCGCGCGCACGGTCGGGCACACGGACTACGTGGCCGTCGCGACCTCGCTGCGGAACGGCGACCCGGCCAACGACCGGCCGCGCGACCCGATGGCCGCGCTGCAGGTG
>Ga0193753_10003179_pt1 | contig 12348 bp, 10 predicted proteins | sample H1c2metaG_FD_144925 | JGI IMG/M metagenome (GOLD analysis project Ga0193753, IMG submission 144925) | Soil microbial communities from a riparian zone of the East river system, Colorado, United States - H1c2 | ecosystem: Environmental > Terrestrial > Soil > Riparian zone | place: USA: East... | reverse complement strand
AGATGGACGGCGCCGGAACACAGGTCAATATCGGAACCAGGGGTACCGATACACATCGGTCCATCGAAATGAATATGCGGCAGAACGGTTACAATACAAATTCCGACATGTTCGGTTACCCGGAAGATCATTATACGCCGCCTATGCAGGCGATCGGGGAGGTACAGTATGTGCGGGGATCTGCCGCACTACAGTTTGGGAGCCAGTTCGGTGGCATGATGAATTATGTAATCAAACAAAATTTTAATAAACCCATTGGTGTGGAATCCATTCAGACATTCGGTTCAAATGGGTTTTTCAATTCTTTCAATTCCGTAGGAGGAACATCGGGGAAATGGACGTACTATGCTTATTACGATCACCGTCAGGGTGACGGATGGAGGCCGAATGCAGCTTTCAATTACAATGCATTTTTTGGCAGCCTGAAATATCAGTTCAATAAAAAAGCCAGTTTAAGTTTTGAATTTTCCCGGATGGAATACGTTCAGCAGATCGCGGGCGGCCTGGACGATGCACAGTTTAACGCCAACGCCCGGCAATCGTTCCGCGCACGGAATTATTTTAATCCCGAGATCAATTTACCAGCGGCTATATTTCATTATGATTTTACTGACAACAGCCACCTGGAGATCACGTCTAATTTTATTATCGGTCAGCGAAATAGTGTTCAATTCATCAATACGCCGAACATTATGGATACCCTTAACAGCACACTGGGAACGTTGAATCCGCGACAGGTGGACAGGGATTATTATAGCGGATTTACCACCGAAGCACGATTCCTCCATACCTATTCCATAGGCAGGATGAAATCCGTTTTGGCCGCCGGCCTCAGGTATTCGAGCGAATCCACACACCGTCAGCAGAAAGGAGTTGGCACCATAGGAAGCGATTTTGATCTTTCACTCACCAAACCCTATGGAATCGATCTTCAGCTGCATACAAATAATTATGCGGCATTTGCTGAAAACACTTTTAATATTACTGATAAATTCTCCGTTACGCCTGGCTTCAGATACGAAGTGATACGTTCTACACTTGATGGCGTCATCAACAATGCCAGTCTTCCTGTAGACTATACGGGTAACCGGAATTTCCCCTTGTTCGGGACCGGATTGCAATATCAGGTTACAAAAACAACACAGATTTACGGCAATATATCGCAGGCCTACCGGCCATACCTGTATGCCAGTATCACGCCGGCCAACCAGCTGAATATAATTGATTCAAATTTGAAGGACAGCAAAGGGTACAGCGCAGACCTGGGATACCGCGGCAAGGTTGATAACTTTTTACGTTTTGATGTCAGCGCGTTTTATGTTTTCTATGGAAATCGCGCCGGGCAGCTTACTCTTACGAATCCGGATAACTCGACATATTTGTATACGACGAATATCGGCGACTGTGTGGCGAAGGGGGTCGAGACTTACTTCAATGTATCCCTGTGGAAGTTATTCAGAGGGAAAAATGATTTAACGGATATCAGCGTTTTTAATTCACTTTCCTATACACATGCGCGTTATATCAATGGACAAATAACCAACAGCGTTGGCAAGAATGTCCCGCTCACCGGAAACTGGGCCGAAGGAACACCGGAGTGGATCGAGAGGGCCGGTATACAATTTTATTACCATGCCGTGAGTGCCAGCCTGCAATACAGCTATGTCGGTAAGTCTTTCAGCGATGCAAACAATACGCAATTCAATCCAACCGGGGCTACAGGAATCGTTCCTTCTTACCATGTTTGGGATTGCTCACTAAGCTGGCATTTCCTGAAGTGGTTCTCCCTTTCAGCGGGTGTAAATAACTTGTCTGATGCCAGGTATTTTACACGCAGGATCAATATGTATCCTGGCCCGGGAATCCTGCCAGCCGATGGTCGTTCATTCTACGCATCGGTCGGAATAAAATGGTAAGGAGAAATTTATTTCACCGAAGCTTTTCTGAACCCCGGACCTTTAATAAACCGGCCGGGTGTCGCACCGGTATGTTCGCCGTTTTTGATAACCTGTACGCCGTTTGCTAATACGTCGGATATACCGGTTGCATATTGCAGTGGTTTATCGTACGTCGCGTGATCCTGAACAAGCTTTGGATCGAAGAGGACAATGTCAGCATAATTGCCTGGTTTCAATTCTCCTCTTCGTTCCAGCTTCAGGTTCGTCGCAGGCAGCTTGGATAATTGATAAATGGCCTGTTGTAAACTGAAAATTTTATCATCACGCACAAATTTTGCGAGCACCCGTGCAAAAGTTCCATAGGCTCTGGGATGTGCACTGGATAACAGGAACACACCTTCAGGTGCTGACGATGCTTCGTCGGATCCAAAACTTACCCAGGGTATAGCAACTTCCTTACGGACATTATTTTCATCCATGGATGAATACACGACTTCTATTCTCGTGCTGTCTTCCACAATTAGGTCCATAGCGGTTTCTTCTGCGGAACGGCCGCGGATGGCTGCCACTTCTGCCAGTGTTTTTCCAATATATTTTCTGAGCGAATCTTTTTTAAACCCGATTAATAATACACCTTGCGCGCCACCTGCCTGGTAATAAGTATTTTCCCAATCCGTTGCATTGGTGTTCATCGCTTTTCTCATTTGTTCCCGGATCTTTTTGTCCTGCAGCTTTTTCCACAATTTATCAAAACCACCATCCTGCAGCGTCGGGGGAAAAGAGGCCGTCAGACCGGTCGCACTTCGGTTGTATGTATACATGTTGGCCGTAACTGGCACATTTTCTTTTCTGGCCTTTTCCACTAGTTTAATAAGACTGTCCAGTTTCCACCAGTTGTCCTTGCCCGCTTCCTTTAAGTGATATATTTCCACCCGAATGCCGGTTTGTTTGGAAATACTGATCAGCTCCTGAACGGCTTCAAACAGTTTACTTCCTTCGCTTCGAATATGACTCGTGTACAGGCCGCCGTATTTAGCGGCCTCCCTGGCAAGCGGAACCAGTTCTTCCGTTTTTGCGAAGAAATCCGGCGGATAAATGAGGGCATTGGTAATTCCCATGGCACCTTCTTCCATGGCCTGGTCAATCAATAATTTCATGTGGTCCAGCTGATTGGCTGTCGGAGCTATATCATCTTCACCAATTACATATTGACGTACTGTTCCAGTACCTACGAAGGATGCGATATTACAGCTGATCCCCTTTTTTTCAAGCCAGCTCATATATTCTCCCAATGTATTCCACGCCACAGGATATTTGATATCACGCTGGCCATCGGATAATTGTTTTTTCATCTTCTCATTCAGCGGCCCCATACTGCCTTCACCAAATACTTCCAGCGTAACACCCTGACGTAAATCACTCTGCGAACGTCCATCCTGGATCAATGACTCTTCTGAATGACTAAGCATATTGATAAAGCCGGGCGATACCACCTTGCCTTCTGCATTGATTTCGTTGTTGGACCGGCTGTTTTTCAGATCGCCGAGAAACGCAATCGTATCCGCATCAATGGCAATATCTGCCTGGTAGGGTTCGCCTCCATTTCCATCATAGATCAATCCATCGCGTATGATCGTATCATAAGTGCGTGTGCGTTTACAGGATATCAGGGATATCAATAAAATAAACAGAAGAAGAAAGAATTTCATGTCGGATGGTTTTCAGAATCGGTTGAAGATACCGAAATCATTGCTTTAAGAAACAACCCGGACCGGTTGTGTAATTATTTGCACATATATGCGTTTTGCACAGGTCAGAATGTGAGCGGTTTTGAGATGTTGAATTTGTTTTTTCAGATTCGGTGTAGAAATACCCGGCTTTAAGAATATGAAACTGAAAGTTTTGCATGGGTTTGCTGAAAATATCAGTACTGTTGTAGCCCGCATCAGGTGGTTGCAGATGATGCGGCCCGGATATTTATATAATGCTGGAAGGACATGAAAACACTGATTTTATTCATATCATTATTGTTCGTCTTTTCAGGTGGACAGGCCCAGAAGGAGGCGACTGGTGCTGATAAGGTATTAACAGCTGAGGATGGAAATTTATCGGTTTCCATTCAGAAAGACGGGAAATGCTATTTCATATACCAGAATGGGATGTCCACAAAAAAAGATGAACGCAATATTGTATTTAGAAACAAACAGGATATCCGGTCTTTTGAAAAAAAAATAAGCAGGGCGCTGTCTGCAAAAGATGGCACATCTGATTTAGTTATATACAAATCATATAAAATTCGCCTGTTGACCGAAATGGGAGACGTATTTATGATTGTAAATGAAACAGGACAGTCTCAATCAACTCTTCGCATTTCGAAGGAAATGTATGGCCAGGTAAATATGCTGTGAGCCTGGTATCGTTTTTAACGAAAAATGAAAAACCACTATATAAATATTATCGTACCTGGCGCGGGCTCTATGAACGGCCTTTCAGGAACCATTCATCCGACCATGGCAGCCCTTCAAAAACGAAGGGCTTTTTTCTTTCGGCACCGGAACGTTCAGATTTGTAATAAATTCGCAGGATGACATTTGCAAAAAAGGCCATCCGGTTTAACAAAGAACTCCGTTATGCCGGTAACCCACTGCCACCGGGAATCCGGATGATGAATCCATTCACAGAATCTGACCAGCCACTGCTCATTGCTGAAAAATTTTATCGCAAATATTATAGCGACAATAAACCGCGCCACCTCATACTCGGAATCAATCCGGGCCGTTTTGGGGCAGGGCTGACCGGCATTCCTTTCACGGATCCGAAAAGACTTCAAAGTGAATGTCAGATCGGGTATACCGGAAAACAGACACACGAACCTTCCTCCGTGTTTATCTACGAAATGATCCGTGCCTATGGCGGGGCGGAAGCCTTCTACAGCGATTTCTATATCAATTCCATTTGTCCGTTGGGATTCACGTCCGTAAATGCAAAGGGTAAAGAGAAAAACTACAATTATTACGACAGCAGGGCGCTCCGCGATGCCGTCCGCACATTTATTATAGAAAATATCCGGATGCTGGTCGCGATGGGCGTCCGCCGGGAAATATGTTTTTGCTTTGGTACCGGTGAAAACGAGAAGTTTTTGACAAAGCTGAATCAGGAATTTAATTTCTTTGGCAAAATCATTTCATTGGAACATCCCAGGTACATTATGCAATACAAACACGTTGAGAAAAATGATTACATTCATAAATACCTGAATGCTTTCGATCATATCAGGAGGGTATCCCATGATTAAAATAAAAAGGATTTACGAACCCCATGCAGCCAATGACGGATATCGCGTCCTGGTGGACCGGTTGTGGCCACGCGGAATAAAAAAAGAAACCGCCAATATAAATGTATGGATGAAAGAGATCGCACCATCTACTGAACTTAGGAAATGGTTCAACCATGAACCGGAAAAATGGAAGTCCTTCCTGGTAAAATATAAAACTGAACTGGAAAATTCATCTTTATTGGCAGAATTAAAAGCTTTAGCCGGAAAGCATAAGATCATTACATTACTGTATGGCTCGAAGGATGAGCAGCATAACCAGGCGATTGCATTAAAAAGTTTCTTACAATAATAAATCTCTGACATGAAAAAAATCGTGACCTTATTTTCTTCTGTTTTTATCCTGTTGATTGGTTTTGCGCAGGTAAATATTTCCATTATTCCTGAGCCCGTTAAGGTAAATAAAGATCAGGGCCATTTTATTTTACCCTCCGTAATTACGGTTAGAGCCGATGATAATCAGAGATTAAAAACAGCCCTCGCAGATTTAACTGAACGTCTTACTGTACCCACAGGATATCGCACGAAAATGACAAATGCAGGATCAGCCGTCATCCATATTATATTGAACGGAACAGCTAATCCGGAACTCGGAAATGAGGGTTACCAATTATCGGTAACATCAAAGAATGTGACCATCACAGCCAATCAGCCCGCAGGTATTTTCTATGGAGTACAAAGCTTTTTACAATTGCTGCCTCCCGAAATCGGAAGCAGCACACAGGTGAACGGTATTACCTGGAGTGCACCCTGTGTAACCATCACAGACTATCCGCGATTCGGATGGCGTGGATTAATGCTCGACGTGAGCCGCCATTTTTTTACAAAGGAAGAGGTAAAGAAATATATGGTTCAGATGGCCCGGTACAAATACAATGTGCTGCACCTGCATCTGAGTGATGACCAGGGCTGGCGGATCGAGATTAAATCATTGCCACAGCTAACCAGCGTAGGAGCCTGGCGCGTAAAACGTACAGGACTTTGGAATGAATTCCTGCCCGCCCTCGCTTATGAGAAAGCGTCAGACGGTGGATTTTACACACAGGATGATATGCGTGAAATGATCAGTTTTGCGAAAGACCGGAATATCACCATCCTTCCGGAAATTGATGTGCCCGCACATAGTCTCGCCCTGATTGCTTCATTTCAAAATCTTTCCTGCACCCAGCTTCCTTATAGTGTGAATGCCGGTTTCCGGAGCCCGGTCAGGGATGATAATGCATTGTGCATTGGAAACGATTCCGTATTTATGATGCTGGATAAGATATTTACAGAAATGGCGGCACTCTTCCCCTGCGAATATATTCATGTGGGTGGTGACGAAGCATATAAAGGGTTTTGGGCCGATTGTCCGAAGTGCCAGAAACGCATGGCGGATGAACACCTGAAGAATGTAGATGAGCTCCAAAGTTATTTTGTAAAAAGAATGGAGGCCATATTAAAAAGTAAAGGGAAAAAACTGATTGGCTGGGACGAAATACTGGAAGGTGGCCTCGCACCGGAAGCAACCGTTATGAGTTGGAGGGGAATGAAGGGAGGAATTGATGCAGCCAAAATGAATCACCACGTCGTAATGGCCCCATGGGATTATTGTTACCTGGATCTTTACCAGGGCGAAGCTAGTGTAGAACCGCCGGCCTACGGCATATGCCGTCTCACGGATTCCTATACATATGACCCGGTGCCGGACAGCGTGGATGAAAAATTAATACTGGGGGGACAAGGAAATTTGTGGACGGAAAGGATTTCTAATTTTCGTCATGTGGAATACATGACCTGGCCCCGGGGTCTGGCGCTGTCTGAAGTGTACTGGAGCCCGAAGGCCAGCCGTAACTGGGATGATTTTATAGTCAGGATGGAAGCACAGTTTCCGCGGCTGGATGCTGAGGGAATAAAATATGCACTCAGTGCATATAATGTGATCTATACACCCGTACGGGGCAGGGACAACCGGTCGTTCTCTGTCAAATTATCTACTGAAATAAAAGGTCTGGATATTTACTACACATTCGACGGAACCAATCCGGATCCGTACTATCCGAAATATACCGGTGAGCTGATCAGCTTCCCGGTGGGTGCCACACAAATGACCGCCAGCACTTTTCGCAATGGGAAGCAGGTTGGGAAACAGGTCACCATAAAAAAAGATGAGCTGGCTCTGCGGTTAACCCAGGGCAGACATCAGTATTAATAATATCATCGGGCATAAAGGGCGTCTTATCGTGCAATAGTGATCATTCATCGAAGAATTTTCATGAAGGCCGTCCTTTTTTGCAATTTCAGATATTATTAAACCGAACCATGAAAACAATTCCTCATTGTATTGAATGTGGCAAGCCCATATCCTGGGGCGTGCATGTTTTTTCCCAGAGAATCTACGGCCATTCTCTTTGCCTGAAGGATCAGTGTGCGATTGCCGAATCCGGAGCAACAGGCAGGGCAGTGGATTTGTATCTTGCTTTGAAATCCCGGAAATTCCCCGTCGTCCTTGAATATTTTGACGGTCAGAAATATATCGATATGGCGCTGCCGGGTAAATTATATATTGAAGTGAATGAACCTCACCATCAAAATAACTGTCAGGCAATGAACGACCTGACAAGCTCTGTTTATTCCCTCGAAAAGAAAATTCCAACTATTATTATTTCAGATTCAATACTGGAAGATCCCGAAACCTTTGAACATGTCGTCAACGAGCTTTCAAAGGCCTGTAAGGTTATGCTGAAACCAATGCATACTTATTCTATTAGTCTGGCACCTCCGCTCACATTAGCGCAGTTGCAGTAACAAGTATAGATCCTTATTGAATGATTTTTATAAACGATGCCATAAGGCCGTCCTGATAACTATTCTCTGGAGGACTTTTTCAAGCAGGATTTACTGAAATTCTGACAGGATAATACTTGCCTCCGACTTCTTTTACACAATTAAAATCTTGATTACCATCAATTTATACGTCGCGGTAATTTTTCGCGTATAAATACTTATGACATTCCAAAACTGCTTATTATCTTTAAAACCAACTTACAGTTTCCGTACCCGTTGAGCAGCCTGAAAGCTCATTCTTAGGGAAAGAATACTGCACGAACCCCTCCAATCTTCCTTTGATCAAGATTCCATCTTTTATCCAAAATCTTACGGCGGCCGCTGTTCTTATAAAAATCTGAGCATTTTTAACCGCGACATTAATAGGATAGTTACTATACAATGCAGGAGACATTACTGCTGAATAAAAAAAGTTAAAAACGAAAAAGAAAGAGTATGGAAAAGATTGTTGGTTTTCTGAACACAACTATGAAAAAAGGGGCATTTACATTATTATGTATATTTCTTCTTGGTATTTCGTGTAAGAAAGAAACGAGTGGTAACAATCCACCACCGCCCCCGCCACCACCGCCGGCTTTAGATTCAGTCAGCGTATTTGGTAATCAGAAACCTGTCGGAATTACTGAAAACGATAGTACAACCGGAGGAATTTTTGGTATTGAACTCGGTGTAAAGTTCCGCTCTTCGGTGAATGGAAAAGTAGAGGCCGTAAGATTTTACAAAACAGCGGGAAATAATGGCGCACATACCGCCCAGCTGTATACCGGAGATGGCACTTTGCTGGCATCACAGGTCTACGGACCCGAAACCGATAGTGGATGGCAGACTTTATTTCTTGCCACTCCTGTTCCGATTAATGCAAATACAACCTATATCGCCGCCTATTTTAGCAGCCTGGGAAATTACGTTTCAACAGCCAACGGATTAAAAACGGCTGCAACAAATGGCGTACTAACTGCTTTGGCAGATAGCACAGACGGATTAAATGGTTTGTATAAATATACCAATACAGCTTCCATTCCAGACAGCTCTCATGCGTCTAACAATTATTGGGTGGACGTTATTGTATCACATTAAATTAGAGCCGGCTTTCAGTTGGATTCGTCATTCAGCTTGAGTTGCTTCATGACTTTATATTGCGAATCCAAAACGGATTGGTTAAATCCGTGCGCGGCATGCGGCAAAAGAATAAATTCTTTTTTTGGTGTACGAATTTTTTCAAAATAAGGTTTTGTAATTTCTTTTGAAGTTAAAATATCTTCTTCACCCTGCAGAAAGAATACCGGCAGTTTGAATTCCAGTTCTGATTTTGAGAAATGGATCCCGGTCATCATCGGCTCGATTCCCATTTTTTTATCACCGACATAGTTGACAAAAGAATAATCGTCTCCATCAGCCCGGTCTTTTTCATCTTTCGCATTATTATAAGATGCGCTCACTTTCCAATAAAAGTCCGGTGCAGGAATTGAATGTTTTTTTTCAAATTTTTTAATGATCCTCAAAAGCTGACCATATTTTTTTGCCGCTTCATAAGGCGGCGGCCCCAATAGTCTTAAAGCTTCCGTCGATTTTTCATCTTTTTCATCATCAGCCATTTTGGAAACTTTGTCGTATGCAAATACGAAATTTTCAGCCGGATCGACGACCTGTGAATGGCCGATGTATGCATAATAGAGATCGGGTCTTTGCGAAGCCATTGAGACGCCTAATACAGAGCCCCAGCTACTGCCGAACAGTATAACCTTCTTTTTACCGAGATGTTTGATCAGGTACTCCGTAACCGCAATGCCATCTGCGGTCATTTGCCCTACGCTGAGCGGGTTGGCTTTCAGATAGGGCAGGTCCAGTTCTGCAGGCGCATGCAATCCGAACGTCTTTCCCGTTCCCCGCTGGTCCCATTGAACGATGATAAATTCTTTTTCCCAGGCATGATAAACAATATCAGAATATGGGCTCATGGGACTTCCGGGTCCGCCATGGAGAAACAGAATAACCGGTTTTGATTTGTCTCCGTGTATGGTTATCCATTGTGAAATCCCGTTGATTGGAATAAAACCATCTTCAGAAATAGGGATCTGGGCGGATACTGCCCAAATATTTGCAAATAAAAAAAACGTGAGTACCAGGAAATTTTTCATAATTTATTTTATATAAACATCGCGCCAAACCCCGATCCGGGCCGGCTGTTTGGGGCGAAGCTAATCATATTGAAATGACATATTTTTGTTAATAAGCTCCTCCAGTGAACACACATTTGAGAGAAGAAAAAAAATGCCTGAATTGCGGTAACGAAATTTCAGACAGATATTGCTCCCATTGCGGACAGGAAAATGTAAACCCGAAGGAATCGACGGGTCACCTGGTAGGGCACTTCGTTTCCGATATTACCCACTATGATTCAAAATTTCTTACTACCATTCGCGATCTGCTTTTCAGGCCCGGATTTTTAACCACTGAATACCTGACAGGCAGAAGGGTCCGTTATTTGAACCCGGTCAGAATGTATATTTTCATTTCATTTATTTTTTTCATCACTTTATTCGCACAGAAAAAAAATGAAATGCATGCGAGCGAAAATCAATCTCCCCTTCAGCATCTGAACACCGAAAAACAATATTTGGCAGACAGTTTAAAGAAAAGCCTCCGGCACATCAGGGATTCGTCGGTATACGGAAAATTAAAAGATTCTGTTGTCAGGAATATTGCGGCCTCTCTGGATACCATCGTTCCGGCGACCGATACATCTGAATCCATAGGCATTTCTGTCAGTACCCGGGGCTTTCTTTTTACGCGGACAGAAAATCGCTACAACAGCCTGCAGGAATACGATTCGGTACAAAAAAGCTTACCGGATAAGGAAAAAGACGGTTTCTTCGGAAGACTTTTTACCAGGAAAAATATCAGTATAAAAAAGCGTTTGGGAAGTGCCAGCGAGATCGCCGTAGAAGAGGAATTTCAGCATAATGTGCCGAAATTAATGTTTGTTTTGCTTCCTCTTTTTGCGCTGCTGTTACTTATTTTTTACAGAAAACGAAAAGTAACATATGCGGGCCATATCATATTTTCGGTGCATTATCACTCATTTGCATTTCTGGTTTTATTCTTAATGAATCTGGTGAATATGATCGCCCCGTCTTTTTCATTTAGTATAACGGTTCTTATCATTTCACTACTGCTGTTATATCTTTACCTGGTAGTCGCATTGAAAAATGTTTACAGGCAATCTTTCTTCATTTCGACGCTGAAAGGTCTGGTGATCAGTATCATCTATATTCTTTTACTGGTCATTAGCCTGGGGATCTGGGCCCTGGCACTTTTTTTCCTGGCTTAAAGAAAATATATCTCCACTGTTGGCCAGCTCATTATCTCTTTTGATGCATATTGTTTGATTTTGCATCAAACGGTTTTTCACTGACGGCGCCTTCGTCATTACTGCCTTTTACCTTTTTTGGTTTTTTCTCCTGTATTTCCCGATTCAGTTTAGCCTGTGATTTTTCAAGGCTGTCCGGTCTGCTGGTCTTGGCTTCCCGGGTCTGCCGGTCGTTCGGATTTTCTTTCACGGTTCCCATAAAATTCGTTTTAATTATTTAAGGAAATACCGTAATTATCATGCCAACACGCCTGCTCGTTGAATTCTACAAATCATATTCTTTTTTTAAGAATGAAAGCAGTGAGTCTGCCTTCTTGTTTAATTCCTCGATTTTATCCCGATAACTACCGATTATTCCCTTTGTTATTTCTATGGTCGATTTAAATTTATTCAGATCACCGGCATTCGTGTTTGCTATATGAAATTTACCATAACCTAATACAGGAAGAATCACATTTCCTTTCGAATCGATCCGGCTGTGAAAAGCGTCAAAATCATAAATTTCCTGGTATATGGCCAGGCATTTTTGAAAATAGTCTTTATAATATGCCTTCTGGGCGTCTCCATTTTTAACAGCGGAGTAATAGTCGGTGATCGAGTCAGAGATGGATTGTTTTTTAAACAAACGCATATTTCCGGAACTGAACAACTGAGTAATTGTCCGGTCGGAGAAGTTCATCGTATTCTCATTATGGAGAGCGCCAGCCTGCTGATAGCAGATATTTACCAGGCTGTCATTTTTATTTACATCCGGAGTCAGCAACATTTCCAAAGTGTCCAGTCCATACATTTGGGATTTGACATCATTTATGGTGTTTCTTGTTTTCCTGATATCCGTTTTCAAGTCCTGCATCAGGGATTCGATATACTCCTTTTCCTTTCTTCGGTCACTAATGCTTTCGCGCACATTTTCTGCTATA
>Ga0193753_10003178_pt1 | contig 12349 bp, 11 predicted proteins | sample H1c2metaG_FD_144925 | JGI IMG/M metagenome (GOLD analysis project Ga0193753, IMG submission 144925) | Soil microbial communities from a riparian zone of the East river system, Colorado, United States - H1c2 | ecosystem: Environmental > Terrestrial > Soil > Riparian zone | place: USA: East... | reverse complement strand
GATATTTATTTCAACATTCATAACCTGAAATTGAAAGAGATATACGGATACCAGCCTTCGGTGGAATGGGCTGCCAGTATTTGGAACACCGTGAGGCTGGCCGGCGAAAAATAAATACCGCCGCCAACTCCCTGGTGCCATTTGTCAGAATGCTCGTCATCGGCCCATACCCGGCCTGCATCGTAAAAAGCGGTGATGCCCAATTGACCCGGCAGAATATAACTTGCAACATCAGCAATTTTGTACCTTGCCTGCAGGTTGTTAAAGACCATATGCTGACCTGCAAAACGGTTTTGCAAAAAGCCCAACAGGTTTCCCTGGCCCCCCAAAAACATAGACTGGTAAAATGCAGCATTTCCAACGCCGGTCCCGCCTCCGATCCGATCGGATAAGACCAGGCGTGCTTTCGCATCCAGCTTCTGGTACCAGGTGAATGCAGCTTTTATCTGGCCATAAGATTTTGATGCGCTGTTTAAACCTGTAAAACCACGGACAGCTATTTCTGCATAATGTCCGCCTGATGGAAGTATATTATTGTCCCTTGTATTACTCACATAATTGATGGATACACCGAGGTGTGATTTGTTTTTGTCTATACTTGCACTGTCATAGGACCCAATTTTCCCTCGGTCCGAAATAAACCTGCCGGTATTATCGTCCGGGTCTAAATGATAATATTGGAAAGTGGGGCCCACACTCAGGGTTCTTTCCCGGTTAAAGCGCCAGCGCAATGCTGGTGTAAACTCGTAGGTATTAAACCTGCTGCGATAGTACTGCCGGTAACCCTCAAATTTATTCAGTGCAGTTTCATTGCCCAGTCCAAAGAAGTTGATGGTATTTTGCGGCGCTGCTATGTCAGCGTTGAGGACAATATCTGCTTTTCCAATTGCTTCCATCCATTCGCCGCTGTATGCAATACGGAAGGCATTGGTGGTAAAGGAATGGGTTACCATTAATTGCTGACTGGTAGAATAGGGCAGTTTACGGAAGCCGTCGTAGCCGGTGTATTTAAATCCCAGGCCCAGCATAAATCCATCATCCTTGCTGGCTATTCCGGTTGCCAGCGGCATCCATATGTTATAAGGATTGGTCGCAATAAAACGACCTGCCGCTGTGTCTGTTTTTGAATGATTCCTGAGCCGTTTACGGTTGCCTGTTACCGATATACTGTCCGCAAATCCGTATCGCCTTATTTTTGAAGATGTCTGCTGCAGATCATATGTCTTTTGGCCAGTGCTGTCTACAAACCTGATTTTAATTGGCGAGGAAGCGTTGTTGACAGTAACATGATCATTTCCTGCGCCCGTATATAGCCGCAATTCTTTTGTGATACCCGGCATATATGTTATATCCATCAGTGTTCCTTTTGTCCCACCATCCTTGTCAGCTTTTTCAATCAAAACCCGCATCGCTTTCCCCGGAGCATCAGTAATTGTAATTCGCTCATTCTTATCGGTTGCCCGGATATCCGCAATGCGGTTTACAAACTGATAGTATTTTGTCATCGCTGCAGGAATATTGTCCCTGCGTTGTTTCAGTTGCCTCAGTAATTGATCATGCCGGAGGCGATAATTTTCAGGAGGCAGCCGCTGCAGTCCTGCTTCCAGTACTGAATCCGTTTCCGCCTGTACGAAATCGTTTACAATTTTCATCCAATCCTCATAATTGAACTGGGCATCCGGAAAACATTTAATGTAACGCGTTTTATACAGGGAATACCTGATCCTGGGAATCCTTCCATTGAAATTGTCCAGCATGGGATCAATCCAGGAGCGTGCTGCAATGGTGGGGAAGATGCCCTGATTTACATGAAACACCTGGTCGCGGTCCCTTGGCACGGCGGTATACATTTTATTTTTTCCGGATTTAACAGGCGCCCATCGCCATTGGTCTTCGTGGCGATCCCAGTCGCCCATTAAAAGATCCAGCAACCTGGCACGCAGGAATGCATCTTTATCAAACCGGTTGTCGTGACTTTCGGTGAGTGCTGACTCCATTTTCAGTGTGTTGTCAGAGGGACCTATTGGCTCTCTTTCTTCCAGCAAACAAATCGTTCCGGCGAAAATGCTGCTATACTGCGCCAATGCGGAATCGGGAGCAATAAGACCGATGATTGGATTAGCGTGCGGCACATTTGCAGCCGCCGCGAGTGGTGGCACAATGAGGGCGGAGTATGGATGCTGACCACTGAATTCATCTGCTACCCAATCCACCGCAAAAGTGCCCTTGAAATTTTCCGGCAACAGATTATCCGGAGATTTTTCCACAGACCGCAACACCCATTCAACGCCGTTTTTGTCAGTTAAACGCAGTGATTTTGATTGCATACCACCTCCTTGTCTGACAGGAGTAAGCCCTCCGTGTATGGTTGATAAATGAATCATAGGCAGTATAACAGGTTGTGCCCATTCCTTCCGGTAATTCTCACCCAAAAACCATCTGTGTATCTTGCTCACCTTGTCGTAAGAAGCGTGGATGGTTGTAACGGCACTATCGTTATCCGGTGTACGCGACTGTCCCATAGAGATGGAAGCAGCCTGCACTAAAAACCAAAGAAAATATAATTGTTTCATGATTGCCTGGTATTTTATTTTGAACATGCGTGGTGCAAACTTTTTGTTCCTGTAAATATTGCGGTGATTTGCTTACCTGATTTTAATCCTTTCACTCACCGGCCAGCCGTTTACCGGGTCAGTTCCTCTTAGTTCAGCGTATTCAATATCGGGTGACCAGAAACTGCCACCATTAATTTTTAAATAGATACTTGTAAGGATAATCTGTTTGTCTATGCTGCCGGCAAAAACAACCAGTTTGTTTTCAGTACTTTTCTTTAAGTAAAGGGGCTGCCTGCCAAAGGCATTGAAACGGATTTCATAATTCTCCGGTGCTATCAGCTTAGTTTTTATTCCGTAAGCAAATTTTCTTTGAATTGCAGATAGCTCTGCATGTTGTCCCTGGTCGCCATACCTTATCCAGAAGACATGAATGGGCTCATTCTTATTAAGTGTTCCATTTGTATAATTCAATTCATACACTACTGTGTTGGCATTAGGGGTACGCTGCAGGTAAAACAACTGGTTGCTATTTCCCTGTGGTACCGGAAAAATTGGCTCCTGTGCATTTGCGCAAAGTACCGGAAAGGCTGCTATTAATGCCCATATACAATTCCTGTATTTTTTTTTGGTCAGCATACATTTTGTTAAAGAGAACAGGGAGATGCTATTTTATCTTGTGTAACAAATTTCCGGCTAAATAACCCGCGGGTCAATAATCAGATTATTCTTTTTGATGTACTATTCAACTTTACCCGTAATAGTCCGGCAGCATTTATACAACAACAGAATTAATTTATCTATTGACCAGGCTTGTTTTCAACAGCAATTTTGTATGTGAAATAAATACAGGAGCGACGCCCGGCACGCAAGTAAAAATTCTTTTTCAGTCATACAGGTGGTTTGGTTAAACAGCGCGGTTGTTTTTACAACTGCGCTTTTTTTTGCGCAGGACCTGTTCATACATGTATTCACATCGTTTGAACATTGACACACGGGCATTGCCTGATTTAATTTTATATGACAAACTGAATGGAAAGATGAAGTGGAAAAATGTAACGGTTTCTTTTACCCTGTTTTTTTTGTTTCAAGTCAATAATCTTTATTCACAGGGAGGCGAAAAATACAGAAGCGTACTAAGTATAGATCATGAAAATGACTTTATAAATTATCGCGGTTCCGGTACTGACCGGTATTTTACCTGCGGTATCCAGATAAGGTATTCATATCACACCAATAAACTGAATGATTTTTTTCATCACTTGTTAATCACTGCGGGGGATAAGGATTTGAGTTTTTCTTACTGGGAACTCTCACAGTTAATGTTTACGCCCATCGATATATCAAAACCTATACCCCAGCCGGGCGACAGGCCCTATGCCGGCGCCTTGTACCTGGGTAAGGGGCTTACAACTTTTAATAAAGCATCAGGACTCATTATACAGTCCGAGATGAACCTGGGCATGATAGGTCCTTACAGTTATACGAAAGAGGTGCAAACATTTGTTCACAAACAAATCAACGATGAAAAGCCCATGGGCTGGAATACCCAGATAAAGAACGACCTCATAATTAATTACAATATTACTATTAAGAAAATACTGGTATTAATGAACCAGCTCCAGGCAAATGTGAAAATTATTTCGCGGGTGGGGACGCTCTACAATGATCTGGGTGCAGGATTTGAAATCAATGCCGGCAAAATCAATTCCATCCTGCCTGTACATTCATACGATTTCCTGGCGTCCCAACAAGCTTCAGGGAATAAGCACCAGCTGTATTTTTTTGCGAATGGACAGGTAAAATTTGTTCTCGGAAATTCTTTGCTGCAGGGCGGAGTTGTTCATGCTTTTAAAAACGATTGCGCCGATTTCTTTCACATTTCCGAAGACAACCTGACAAGATGTGTAACAAATGCGGAGATGGGAGTTGCATACAGTGGCCGCCGGTGGAAATTCACTTTTTCACAGAACTATTGTTCTTCTGAATTTAAAAACGCCTGTTCACAGTTATTTGGTAAAATAAGAATTTCCTATGCTTTGTGAACCCGGGTTCGTTTTACCGGATCTCTTAATAAACTAATAATACAATTCAATAGCATGAAAAAGTGTTACCGTAATCAGGAATAACTGGGTAAGAATGAGAGACGGAAAAAATCCCGGTTATTTATTATCAGGCACCGGGATTAACTTTTTTTGACTTTTGTCTACGGTCATACTCTTTTCAGGACTGCTTTTGTATATTTATTCCCGTATTTTATTTATCCCGTTTTTATTATCCTGTCTTTGCAATTCACCGATTACGGGTATCTGGCTTTGGAGATTCGATTGCAAAGCCGTTTGGATAAATGTTTCCAGTTGGATAAAAGTTGCCGCTTTCAGTGCGCCGGTTATTTTGGACATTTTTTTATAATAAGTTTTATGAAGGGTGTTATATTCGTCGCTTGTCTTCATGAAATCCGTAATTAACTTGCCTGCCTTACCTGCATCAAGATGTATATAGTTGTCAGCATAGTCTTTTAATATCATGAAGCGTTGTCTTTCTATTGATTTGCGTTTCTCTTCATACTGATCATATAATTTCCAGAACGATTGCGCTTCGTCGCCGGCAAGCGGCAAATACTCACTGATTATCATCCTTTTGTTTTTGCCAAAAATTGCCTGTACAATATCAATATCGCTGTTATCAGTTTGACCATAAACAATCGCGGCCACAAAAATGGTAAATACACTGGTAATGATTCTTTTCATTTTTTTTATTTTAAGGATTATGAAACAGACGGCACCGGTTGGGTGCTGGCATTTTTCTTTTTGATTCTTATATGTAATAATAAATAAGCAAGCAGAAAATAAAGAGTAAGTTGAATGAACTGAAGGCTGAGATAGTTCCTGATATCATACAGGGTCCCATGTTCCATCAGTAGGATCCGGAATCCGTTTATAAAAGGCATATAGGGGAAAAGGATACCGTAGATCTGGGCTGGCAGCGTATCCTGGTCAAACGGCCAGAAATACCCGGAAGCGGCCCAGGCCGGTGCATTCAGGATCATCAGGAACTGTATTGCCTTAAGTTGCGATTTAAGTAATAACCCGGCGATCATGCCCTGGAAACTTACGGCAACTATAAACAAACCAGATATCAGGACAGCGTCAACCAGGTGCTGGGGCAGGGCCTGCCGGAATAAATAAAAATAAAGCCTGTATACGCATAGCACAACCATGGAAAGCATCCAGTACAGTGATGCTTTTCCAATCATAATGGAAATGACAGGCAGCCGCAGTTCTTTTAGCTCCCTGAACGATCCGTTTTCGTTTTCGGAACCGAAGCTCAGGGCAAGAACCACCATCAAAACAGATTGCAGGAAAATGGCAAAAAAAGACGGCAATATAAACACGGAGTAATTGGCAGAAGTATTATAAAGACGAAACGCATTCAGGTGTATGGCTTCCGGCTTTCCTGCTTTTGCCGATGCCATTGCATTGAATGCGCCTGCTACTCCACTAATGGCACTGCTCACAGCGCCTGAGCCTGACAAATTGGTGTTATTAATATACGTACTGATCTCGGTATACCGTCTTTGCAGGAGATCCTTTTCAAAGTTGGGCGGAATGAGCACTACTCCATACAATCCTTCCGTAATAAAACGATCCTGTATATTGATATTTTCCTGTTTTACGTATTTTACTGTTAGGGTATTGTTGTCGTCCAGCATGTCTATCAATTGCGCACTGGCAGGAGAGTGATCTTTATCCACAACAGCGATTGGCATATCGGTCAGTTGCCCTTCTTTATAAACAGAAGCGTAAGCCATGCCCAATAACACCGGTGCCCCAATGAAAAAGGTCATCATAACTTTATTGTTACTGAAGAGCCTGAATTCCCGTTTTATTAGTAAAAAAAATTGTTTCATTCCTGTTATGATTGTATTCGGTTTACACTGCGGCCAGGACGGGCTGAATTTCTTCAGGCCAGTCTGCCTTTTTTATTTTTTTCCTGAGAAGGAGGATACTTAGTAAGGAATAGATGACAATCTGGATAAACTGGTGACCGATGAGCGGCAACACCTGGTCCAATGAAGCACCGTCAATCCATATTAATCGCATGGCTTTTAAAAATGGCTTTAATGGAATAATATCGGCAATGGTTCTTAGCACAACAGGTATATGTTCCGATGGCCAGGTAAAGCCGCAGAGGGTAAGTGCCGGCGAAGCAATAGACATCAATGTCTGCGTAGCTTTTAGCGGAAGCGGGCTGCGGATGCTTAAAAGGGTGCCCAGCATGCAGCAACTCAAAACAAAGAGGATTGCAACCAGCAACAACGTCCATGGATGGGCAGGCGGCATTATCTTAAAATAACGGGAAAGCATGTAATCGATCCCGAGTATACATAAGGACATCAACAGGTAGGGAAAAATTTTTACAAGAATCAATTTGTATGGTGACCGCGTAAATCCCAGCAGGCCGTTGCGGTTGAAATGATTACCGGCAAACTCCTGTGAAAAACCAACCGCTGTGCCGATCAGTAATAATTGCTCCAGAACCGACATAATAAGGCCGGGCCATAAAAAAAGCAGGTAGTTGCCCGTCCTGTCAAACTGTTTAAAAACATTGTGGTGAACTGCTTCATATTGCTGTATGGCTACAGGATAGGGTATCCCTTTTCTCTCCAGGTAATTGGTTTGTGTTGCCACATTCATGCTATTGGTACATAGTTGAATGGCTGCCCTTACCTGGTTGCCCTTCAGGTTATTGGACTGGTTGAAATAACAATTGATCTCCGGCTTTGCGCCCAAAAGAATATTTTCTTCAAACCGGTAGGGGATCACTACAACCGCCACCGCTTTTTTGTCAAGCCGCAATTGGGCCAGTTCCACGGATTCGAACGCAGTCTCTTTCACCAGCAAGGTTTGATTTTCCGAGAGGATATCAATAAACCGGGCGCTGGCAGGAGAGTGGTCTTTGTCAACAACGATGATGGGTTGCCGGGTTAATTTTCCTTTTTTATAAACAAATCCTACTACGGCAGCCAATACGACTGACATGAAAAGAAAATCCATAACAAGGACTTTGTTTTTCCAGAACAGACCAAACTCCCGTTTAATCAGCTGTTGCAGCACTTTCATAAGATGCTTATTGTTTTAAAGAGGTGGTTATTGTGGCGTTGTATAATAATCCTTCCATTTGCAGCCTGTTGTCTGGAATGATTTTGATTTCATAAACAGCATCATCCATTTCATAATCAGGGTAAGCGGTAGTAATATCTGCATAGTGGGGCATTTGTTTAATGGTAGCGATGATTCCGGGATAGGATTTTTTTAAATAGGGAATAGCAACTTTTAGCTTATCACCTTTTTTAAATCCTGCAATTTTGCTTTCGGGTATGGTGAAACGGAACCATGTACTATTGGTCATATAGCCGTTAAATAGAGGATAGCCGGCGCCCGCCAACTCGCCGGCACGTAATGAAATCGTTTCTATCGTCATTTCGTTGGTGGCTATGACGTATCTTTCGCTGTAAGCCACCTGTACCTCACCTAAGACCGCAGTTGCCTGCTCCTGTTGTCCTGCCGTGGTCATTTTTGTTTCATAACGGGTTCCCACTACCGCAGCTTCATTCAATTCTGCAGTAGCCGCGTCCAGCTGCGCTTTGGCATTCTGGTATTTCGCATATGCCTCATCGAAAGCCTGCGGAGAAAGTAAACTGTCAGTAAACATGGCACTGGCCCGCTCATATGATTTGGAAGAAAAGATATACTGGTCTTCAGCAGCCGCGTATTTTGCACGAAGCTGTTTCAACTGGTTACCTGTTGCTCCGTTGTTAGCCAGTAACCGTTGCGCCGAACTTGCTTTTACTGCGCCGGATGCCTGCCTTAGTTTTGCATTTACCTCCGGCACATCTAATATGGCAAGTGTATCTCCCGGTTTTACGGACTGTCCTTCCTCTACAAAAACTTTTAGAATACGCCCCGTTACTTTACTGGAAAAAGCGATGGTTTCCCTTTTAATTTTACCCTGCAGCAGGTTTTTATTGTTCCTGGTGCAGGAGGTTCCTGTCATTGTAAAAAAGACAAAAATGAATAGCGTCCGATAAAGCGTCATTGTATATTATTTTATTTGCCTTACTTAATAGAATCCGGCTTAAGATGGCCGGTAGCCTTCAATAACTCCACAGCAGCTCTTCTTTGGTTATACAAAGCTTGTATAATCCCCAGCGAAGCATTTTCAAAATCCTCTTCGGCATCTATCAAATCTGATGTTTTAATAAGGCCGCTGCGGTATTCTTTATTAGCCTGGTCCAGTGCATTGGATGCCGTTTCCTGCTGTTTTTTCATGGTGTTTACCTGTGCCGTTGATACTGTATAGTCCGAACGGCATTTTGTTAGATTTACTTCCAGTTTTTGAAACAGGTCTTTTTTATTGTTCTGAAATTTGACCAGTTCGATCGATGCCTTTCTTACTTCGTGTTTTCCATCGTGGCCGTCAAGAATGTTCCAGCTGAATCCTACACCGATATTAAACATCGGCATTATGAATAAGGATGGCATGTCCGCAGATAATTTTTCACCGTTCAGTACAGGTTTACTGCTATTCAATCTTCCCCAAAAAGAACCTGACATTTTAGTTGAGGATAATGCCTGGATCTTTGGTATGAACCATGTTTTCTCGGCCCTTATCTTGTACGATTGCGCAGCGATAGCGGCGTCGAGGGCTTTTATGTCCGGCCTGTTGAGCACGTCTTCTTCAGCTGCAATACCTGTTACCGGCTCCAATGTGTTATTGATTGTAGCAATCCGCTCAATGGAGATGTTGGTTAACCAATAAAGTTTTTCCTGGACGATGCTGCGCTTACCTTCATACTCTGTTATGCGTGATGCCAGTTGCGCCTGTGCCACTTCTATTTTCTGCCTTTCATATTTGGTAATTAACCCGTAACTGAACGATTTGTCGGCTATTTTCATGTTCGCTGCCAGTCGCTTCTCACTTTCATTTAACACGACCCGCACTTGTTTTAGTAATGCCAATTGATCATATGCACTGATGACATCGCTGATGATATCCTGTCTTTGTTGCTCAGTCAGTTCAGTTTGCGCTTTTATTTTCTCATCAGCTGCTTTTTTAAGCCATGGAATTTTACCACCGGAATAAAGCAGCATGGCCGCGTCCGTATTGATGCCAACAACATCCGATGTTGAAGTAAACCTGTTCCTGGAGTCTTCGATAGCGATATTTAATTGTGGTATTTTAATCTCTTTTGTTCTCAATGAAATGGAAGAAAGTGTAAAAGCTTCAGACCCGCTGATGGTTACGCGGGGCAAAAAGGCATTTCTTAATTTTTCTTTTTCCAGTTGAGACAGTTCAATGTCTAATTGCTGATTGGCCAGGCTGTAATCCTTTTTTAATGCGCTGTCAGTAAGTTCCTGCAACGATGGCGGTCTTTGCTGTGCAAGGAGCGGGCCTCCCGTTATCTGTTGTATCAGCACAATGGCAATTAAAACAAAGTTTCGCATTCAGAAGCTTTAAAACGTTTGCTAACGATGCGGCAAAAATACCGGTTTGAAGATGCGTTAAAAATGTCTGAACAAGGACAGGTGATGTAAAATTCAACCCGGATAATAATATGAAAATTGATAAAATAATTCAGACATCAATTAGATTGATTAAGCCATTGATAATTTTCTGGTGCCTTATGAATTTTGCTGCAGATAAAACAGGAAGGGGTTGATACGGCTTTGCAAATATTTAAATTCACTATAATGAATCGCAGCAGCATATCAATTTTTATCGACGATGAATCTTCGCCTGTCGCGCAACTTGATGCCCCGGTAAGTTTTGAGCTTGATACGCGGCAAATGACAGACGGCCGGCATGTTTTGAAAATCGTAAGTCATGGACCGCATGGCAATGAAGATGTAAGTCAAATTGATTTTGAGGTTAAGAACGGACCAGCGATTGCGATTGAAGGAATCAGGGAAAACGCCCTGGTGGGTGGTGTGCTGCCCTTAATGATAAACGCTTATAGCAAAGGAGACCAGCCCAGGTTTATCATTACAGGAAGCGAAACAACTCAAATCATTCCGTATTGGTTGTGGTTACTGATCATCGGAGTTGCTGTCTGGGGGGTCTATTATTTCGTTGGTTATATCAATGTGTAACGAAAAATGAACTGCTTTTTTCATTGCTTATTTCAATGTGCAGGGAAAAATTAAAATGAGATCTGCAGTCCTGTTACTTAAAACTGTGTTATGGAACTGGATGGAAGCGTTGCAATAGTTACAAAGGGAACCAGCGGGATCGCTGTCGCGCTTGCAGAACGCTTCGCTGCGCTTGGATCAGTTGTTATTTTATCTGATAAAAACGAAGAAGCGTTGCTCAAAAGGGCATATGAATGCGGTGCAACGGGTATTGCTGCAGATATAACATGCAAGGCCGGTATAAAAGATCTTATTGATAAAACCATTCATCGCTTTGGCCGTATTGATCTTTTTGTTTCCAACGCATCATATGCGGGGCTGGGAAACCTTTTTACCTCTGAAAAAGACTGGAACCAGTGCTGGCAATCAGACACAATGGCCCAAATGTATGCAGCCAGGTATACACTTCCCCAAATGATCCGGCAGCGAAACGGATACCTGCTGAATATGATACCCGCAACAGGATTATTTGCAGAGTTCCAATCTGAATTATACAGCACGCTAACACACCCTTCACTCAGTTTTGCTACAAGAATGGCGGTGAATTACCGCGCCGCAGGAATTAAGGTCAGCGTATTTTGTTCGAATTCTTTGCTTTGCACCGCCCGGGATTCATTTGAAAAGACTCCCGTTGAGGCTCAAACGCTCCGGGATTTTACTGATAACATTGTTGCGGGCGTGCAACAGGAGCAGTTCATGATAGTACCGGGTATCCCAAAAACGCAAACGCACCTGGTCCGGGGATATACTGCCGGTATGATCGGAAACCTGCGGGCTTAGTTTTTATAATGAATAATTAATCTTTAAATAGTATAACCATGAAAAAAAACCTTTTATGTTTACTTCCCTTAGCAGGTTTTGTGATGACTCTTCACGCGCAAAAAAACAGCATCTTATTGTATGGAACCATTAATGCACAGCATAAGAACGAACCGGACAATAGTAAAATCAGGCAGTTTGGATTCAGTCCCGGTATAGGTTATCAATTCAGCGATAAATGGACCGCCGGCATAGCGGGGGGGTATGGCCATGAAAAATTGCAAGACACGAATGGGTCAGAAACCAAGTCGAGTGACTATAAGGCCGGTGGTTTTTTGCGGTATGCGCATGTGTTCAATCCTATATTTAGTATTTATGGTCAAAGTGATATTTATTATCATGGAAAAAAAGAACAATCAGTCAGATCAAATGGCATAGCTGCCGCAATCGTTCCTACGATTGGCATCAATGTATCAAACGGGTTTGCATTAAATGTTTCTTTTGGCGGTATTTCGTACGAACATATTAAAGCTAAAGGGGCTAATGATGCAACCAACGATCTTAACATGAATTTCGCACATGAAATATCGATTGGCATTTCCAAAAATTTTGCACGAAAGAAATAAACGCCTCAGTTTTACTATACTCAAGTGCGATGACATTACTAATAAGAAATACAGCTGTTCAAATGAAATTAAAAGTCTTGTTACTGTTAATTGGTACAACGCAAAGTCCTGTTTGAACATTGACATGGCCTGTTATGGCAATTAGTTTTGCAAATGCCTGGTCAAACCGGATGATTGATTGACTTAAGCGGCCCCCCCAAAATTTAGTAGAATATCTTTT
>Ga0193753_10003176_pt1 | contig 12357 bp, 13 predicted proteins | sample H1c2metaG_FD_144925 | JGI IMG/M metagenome (GOLD analysis project Ga0193753, IMG submission 144925) | Soil microbial communities from a riparian zone of the East river system, Colorado, United States - H1c2 | ecosystem: Environmental > Terrestrial > Soil > Riparian zone | place: USA: East... | reverse complement strand
GGCCATACTTGTTGCGAGACTTGGCCCTGACCCTCTCGGCGATCTTTGCATTACTCTCGGCGTCAAGCAAGACCGTCGCACCGGACATTGGCTCTTGGGCATGTATGGCGGCTATGCGTGCATAGAAGCTATAGGCCGGGAGGTTAGACAACTCGCCCTCCTCCACGTAGGGTGCAAAGAGCGGCTGAACCAAGCGCTCGTCTGCTGGGCTGCCGGAGCGAAACGCTACGACGGTGCCGACATTCGCGAGGATAATATCAACCAGCTTTTGATCTTCCTGCTGCTGTGTACTTTGCTCCGCCATCGTCAGAAACAGTTTGTACTTTCTGGCTTCACTGAGCATTTGGACAAAGCTCATGGTGGCAAAGTTTTGGAACTCGTCAACATAAAGATAGTACGGACTTCGGTCTACCTGTTTCTGTCTAGCTCGCCTAAGTGAAGCCAACTGTAGCTTGGCTAGGATTGTGACGCCGAACAGCATTGACGTGTCCTCACCAAGCAGCCCTTTAGAGAAGTTGCAAATCAAGATTTTCTTGCCATCCAGAATCTCATTGAAGTCTATTGTAGACTTTTCCTGCTCCAACATACCTCTGGCACTAGCCGAGAACAGGAATCGTCCAATCTTTGCGGTAATACCAGCGGCCATCTTGACCTTTTGCATGCCGCCAGCTTTGCCGAGCTCGTTCTTCCAGAATAGTTTTAGATCGTGATCTTCCAGGTTTTTGATGACGCCCTTGCTGAACTTGCCGTCGTTCAATAGCCGAAAGATGGTAAATAGGGTTGGATTTTCTAGGGTCAGGGCGGTTTGTATGGTGTTGCGCAAAACGTATTCGATCCGGTGGCCGCCGCTGTCGTCCTCGGAGAAGATTTTGCGCATGACTGAAATCGTTGACTCGGTCACCAAGTCTTTTTCACGCTTTAAGTCGTTACCCTCTAATCCAGATGGTAGTTCCAGCAAGTTGATGCCTATGGGCTGGTCGAGATCATCAGGGTTGAGGTATACGACATCGTCTATCCGGTCTTCGGGTATGTAGCCGAGTAGTTCTTCGGCTAAATCACCGTGGGGATCAACAACCGCCACACCTTTGCCGTTCTGGATGTCCTGCACAATTTGGTATTTGAGCATAGTTGTTTTGCCGTTACCCGTGCCGCCGATGACATACATGTGGCGTTCGCGTTCGGCGGCGGTCAGGCCAATGTCCGTGTTGGTTCCGAGATGGTGATTGCGCCCGAACAGGACGTCCAGCTTTGTGCCGTTCTTGAGCGAGAGAGGCGCGGGCAGCGTCTTGCTCAATGACTTCACCACGTTTTCGGTTTTGGTTGTTTCGGAGTATGGGAAATGATATAGATCACCAACCTCGGCGGCCGAAAGCAAACAGGCATTACGGCGGAATAGTGATGGTAAGCGGTGTTTGAAAGTGAAAAGCCTGTATTGCGCTAGTTGTCGGGTAAGATTGCGCCGTACTCGCAAGGACTGGTACTTTGGCACCGCGAACGACGCTAACCAATCACGCACTCCTTTGACTCGTTGCTTCTCGCGCTGCTTAGTATCCGCGACAACTAAAGCTCGTATGCTCACACTAAAGAGGGGCTGGCTTAACTTGTCATTGACTGATTCGGCAAGCTGTTGTTCTAAGGTGCTCAGAATACGCGCGGGCTTGATCTTCATGGCTACCTGTTGCTTATGACTGGTCTGTGTCTGGTATGTTTTGGGGCCGTAGCTTGGGCCACTAAAAATATCACCTACACCGTCCAAGATACCGAACAACACTGTATTAATACCGCCAAACAGCTTACCGGCTCGTAATTTGTCTTTGCCCATCCGATACACAAGTTCATCATTGTGCATCATGCGATTGAGAATGACGCTCGCCTCACGAACTTTCGTAGGGACAAGGACAATCTGAAAAGCAAGCAGCTCATCGGGGGAAAGTTTAGTCATTATGCCAGTAAGATATGCCATCGGGTCGTGCTCCCACAATGAGAGCTGCGTGTGTAATGGATAAGCGAAGTGGCCGGTCTGTTTCACTTCCAGCACACGAGTATGTCGAGAATCCGAAGCTTCAGGCAAAAAATCATCAATGCGGCGAAACTTCGCGTCCGGCAAGTACGATGCCATAGTCTGCTCAAACGTGGATACATCCACCTCAGGCACTCTTAATATGTAGCGGATACCTTGCTGCTGGGTAGAAACAAGTTCAAATGAAAACGCGACTTGGCGTCCAAGCAATTTATCAAGTAACGTGCGACTTCCATCAAGACCATGTAATACAGAAAATAACTGTCGCGTGGCTTCCGGTGACTTGCTGGTATTGGCTGGCGGCGTCAATTCCAGAAAAGCGACCTTTTGCCTCAAGAAATGACGAGTATTGAAAAAGTGAAGCGCCAGATCAACGAGCAAAATAAAAAGCACAGCCAGCCCAACATACAGGCCAATCCAGACAAACTCGCTCACCAGCTATAGCTGCACATTCTCCACCTTATCCCCAATTACTTCACTAGCATAACATCTCTGTACCTCTGGCAACAAAGCTAACATCCAGGTGTGATACTATAAGGCCAAATAGCCCCTGAATCCTTGCGAGAGAGGGGCTATTTTGCTTCGACAGCGGCGAGCAAAGCTTCTTCCATGACCTCAAACGGCGGCTTCTGGCCGGTAAATAGCTCAAATTGGAACAATGCCTGGTGAATGAGCATACGGTAGCCATATACCAGCTTGGCACCTTTGGCTTGAGCGTTCTTTAGAAACTGAGTTTCGGTAGGCACGGTGACGACATCCATAGCCACCGTACCGCTTTTGAAAAATGCTTGGTCAACAAGGCTCTCATCACTATCAGATTTGGCTGAGCCAACTGGCGTAGCGTTGATAACAATATCGTAGCCCGATGCTGAGTCGAGTGCGGATAGGTCACCACCAAAGGTAACACCAAAATCGTCAGCCAGACTTCTGGCCTTATCAGCCGTCCGGCCATATATCGTCACTTGAGCTTTATTCTGTGCAAGCCCGTAGACTATGGCTCTCGCGGCACCGCCCGCACCAATTACAATGACTTTCTTGCCTTCGATTTCAGTCACTTCCTTAAGCGCGGCCATCGCTCCAACCCAATCAGAATTGTAGCCAATCAACTTGCCGTCTACGTTATGAACGGTATTTACCGCGCCTATAGTCTTGGCTACTTCGTCAATCTCGTCCAGATGCTCCATGACGGCTTGCTTATGTGGCATGGATACTGTGTTACCGACAAGGTTGAAGCCTCGGACGCCCGTAATGGCTTGGACTATATCATCAGTGGTGATGGGTATGTATACGAAGTTCAGGCCCAGGGCTTGATAGCCAGCATTGTGCATGGCTGCGCCAATGCTGTTTTGTTTTGCTGCGAGTGAGACTATGAGGTTGGTTTCTTTGGTGATTTGCATAATTACAGGATAACAGATAGAACTTCAAGCTATAATCCCATTATGCAGTTTGACCAAAACTATTACAGATCGCAGGCCCAGAAAAGGCTACGACTTGCCTATGAGTACGCGAGGAGTGATCTCGAATCGGGTAATTCTGTTGAGGTTTACCATCTCTGCGCCGGAATAGCTGGTGTTGAGCTACGCTACCTATTCAGCGGTCCCGAATCTAAGATGTGGCAGGATATCAGGACGTGGGGTAGATACCTTCATTTCTATCCTGAATACCCAATCGGTGATGACTATGTTGACTTCGCGGAACCCCATAAAAAGATTGTAATAGAAGTTGACAGCGGCCTGCATGACGCCGCCAAAGATACGGCAAAGGATAAACGCCTGAAGAAGGCTGGATATAGAATTATTCGCATCAACAAAAAGTACACCGAAAAAGACCTGGAACATATCTTGGGTGCCATAGAGGCAACCACGCAAGCCGGTAAACATGAAATCGCCCACCGGCTAAAAAGTGATCTGCCCAAGAATAGTGAAGTAATTATTAAGCGACTAAGGAATGAAAATACTCCTACAGAACGAGTAAGCAAGGAAGACTTGCGAAAGACGGTATACCTGTCTGATGTTATCAAGTCTGACGAGTTCAAAGCATATGATAATAAATACTTCAAAATGCGCCCAAAGGAACTCGATGAGGCGATTGCGAGTATACCCCTTTATAAGTAGGGTCAATGAATGAAGTTATAGTACCCCGCGTCAGCCGCAGTAAACGTGCGGCTGCTCAGTATATCCCATCCCTTGACGTTCATCTCTGAGATCGTCCAGCTTCCATCGGCACCAATCTTTTCAACAAACGCCACATGCCCCAGGCTTCCCGCGTCACTTTCCATTATGGTGTACAGGCTCGGCGTGTGATCTACCGCATAGCCCGCAATCTTGGAACGATCATCCCACGTATGCGCGTCGCCCCAGTTGTTCGGTATCGGCTTGCCGACTTCCTCACGCCGTTTGGCGGCCCAAAAGGTACAGAAGCCATAATCGTAAGTATTCGTAGTTGAAGCCGGGCCGGTGTATAAACTGGTGCCAGCCTCATTAAGCGCGCCGACATTGGTAAGCGAGGTGACGGCAACTACCGGCAATATTAACAAGACGATCAGCACCCCTAAAATAATCCCCGTCTCTTTTCTCATAGAGACTGCTGATTTCGCGACGAACATCGCTATCATGCGCGATATAGTTCGGCAGGGTTAGTGGTTATGAGAGGGTGTTCTTTATCTGAAGCAACTACTTTGACGGCTACATGGTTTTGATCGGCGATAATCAACGCGTCACCTCGGCCGCATGTCAGTAAGTAGTCGGCTTCGTATTCGCTCAAATTAAACTCGGATACCACGTGTTTGATGGTTGTTGTGTCCTGACGCATCAAAATACGCAAAGAGCTTTGCGAGGCAATAGCACGCCCATAATCACTGTGCAAGAAGTCATTGGCCTGCTGCGAGATGATAGACACGCCCAGATAGTATTTACGAGCGCGGCGCACTAATCCGGCCACAAAACGCGCGCTTTCTTCGTGCTGGAGTAATAGCCAACCTTCGTCAATAACCAGCAGGCGTTTTTCGGGCTTGGCTTTCACTTGGTTCTGGACGAAGTTGGAAATAATCATCATCATAATCTGGCGAAGGCTTTCGGGTAGGTCTTTGATGTCAAAAACTACAAGCCGGTTATCCAAGTTGATATTGGTCGGTCTATTCAGGATACCCGCGAGCGAGCCAGTGATGTATTTATCTAACTTCTCGTTCAGCTCAAGTTTGCCGAGCTTGTCTAGCGCGGCGTGTAAGTCTTCAAGCAAAGGCGCCTCGCCCTTTTTCGCTCCCTCATAGACCTTCAGAATGGCCTTATCTACCGCCGCACGCTCGCGCTGAGTCAGCCCGCCAGCCATGAGCGATATTACCTCAATCAAATCTTGGGCGTGCTCTGATAGCTGCTCTGAGTTGTGCGCCGTCGCTGCCAGATCGAACGGGTTAATCTTTTCTTTGGATTTGGCAGACAGCTTGATGTACGTACCCTTGACGGATTCGGTCAGATTTTTATACTCACGCTCTGGGTCAATCACGATAACTTTTGTGCCCTGCATAAGCTGACGCAAAATCTCAACCTTTGTAGCGTAACTTTTACCGCTTCCTGATTGAGCGAACACGATGCTATTGGCATTGTTTAGGCTAAAACGATCAAGTATAACTAGCGAGTTGTTGGAGTTGTTGACACCGTACAGTATGCCGTCCTCTTGCACCAACTCAGACGACATGAACGGAAACGCCAGCGCCGCCGAGGAACTATCCAGGTTGCGTTTTTGGCCTAACGCGTCTTCACCACGCGGCAATATAGACTGTAGGGCCTCAAGCTGCTGGTATCTTGCCGTCTTGATGCTAAATAGCCTGGCAGCCAGAGCGTTTTCAAGCATCTTGGTAATCTTGTCTAGCTCCTCCAAGCTGTCCGCGCGCAGACTCACATATACGGACATCTGAAACAATTTCTCTTGGCCGCGCTGGATTTTATCACGCAGTTCAATCGCCGACTCTAACGGGTCAGTTAAATCCGAACCGATAATCGCACCTTTTTGCATCTTGGCACGTCGGGTAGATTCTAGCTCGGTAATTTTGCGGCGTAATTGGGGCAAGGCTTGGAGCGCGTCAACTTCATGTATGTGGTACGAGATGTCAGCGTTGTGGTTGAAATGAATCAAGCTGTCTAGCCAACCGCTAGAGGCCACAAACGGATAACCCGAAACAAACAGTGTGCGGATAAAATGACCATCAATACAGAGGTAATCCTGCTGTTCTTCTAGCCCTTCGTAAGACAAGGCGTCCAATTGGTCTTGCTCGCCAAAAGTAAGCGCCAGTTCTTTTGGTCGTTCGTCACGGCGCTTTTTCCACTCGGCTACTTTGGTCAATGGTTCGATCATGTCCGTTCCCCCTGCGTGTAAGAGTTGTTAAGTAGGCGCACGACACTTTCAGTAATAGGTTGGCGCTTGGCTTGGGCTAGGTTGTAGAAACTATGGAACAGATCTAGTATCTCAAGACTGCCGAGCTGTCGTGTTTGCATACCCATACGCATCAATCCTTTAGCCACAAGGTCAGCATTGAGCGCCAGCCGTTCTTTGGCGGCCGCAAAGTCGTCATCTTTCGAGCCGTAGGGCAATACCACGTAGAAATGACGCGATAGAATCTTGTTATCGTCAACTAGGCCCTGGACGAACTCACCATAGTTTTGAAGTTGCGCCTTGTATATCTTTTCCTTCTCATCGGTCTGCCGCACCTGAAGATCGGCTAAGTATTTGCTCATGTCCAGCTCGCGGACACGCACGACTATTTGCAGCGGACACGGCAGAGAGTTAAGAAAACTCTCGTATGTATCAATGAGTGCGTCCTGTTCGTCTTCGCTTTTTAGCTCGAAATTGACCGACGAAACTTCTAGTGCCACCCGATACTGATTGCTTGGCAACAGCAATACACCATCCTTGACGCCTTTGATATTGATCTGGCGGCGTGATGAGGTTTTCTTATTGGCCTTCCGTAATGTGAACACTCAGCTCTCCCTTCCTATTAGTTCTGAAATGCAGATTAGCTTGTGGGTTAGCAATTAGCTGCTCAATCTGTACCAAATCGGACGTACTCAGACGAGGTGATGGTTTACGGGTTAGTTTCTTGGGCCTGGCTTCTTCGACGGGCTTTTCTACCGCCTCGGACTTGGGCATATCACGTAAATGGACGTCGTTCTTGTTGAATAGGTAATAGCGCGGGCGGGCATTGTAACGCGCAAGAATCATCAGCCATACCAACAAAATCTTGCCTTTTATACGTATAGCAAGCGTACCGAACAATACGGCCAGGCATACAATCACCACAATCTTATAGGGAGCGGAGGCGAAAAATGGCGGCAATAAGGCAAATATGGCGGCACCACCGAAAAGCGGTACTACCAGTAGTAGAAGCTGCGGTAGACTAAGCTCGCCAGCAATTTTGTCCTCAACGGTCGTGATTTGGGCGGGTACTGTGGTCGTTCTCATTTCTTATCTACCTTCTCGGCCTTACGTGTTTCGCCGGTCTTTAGGGGCTTGGCGTTGGCTTGCGGTTTGGCCGCGTTCTGCTTGCCACCGGAAGCCTTTGCGCCCGAACCTTGCGAGCCGGAAGCACCTCGTTTAGTCTTCACGTAGGTGCGAGCTTTAGCGCTTTGTTTGTAACCGCCCTGAATGATTTTCTTGGTAGTCCTGGTGCTTCGGTTCATGTAGCTTACGCCCCGCATAAACGAACCGGACAGCTCACGGGCGGCTTTCGGGCCGCTTGCGGCGGAAGTAAGCTGGCTCATCACTCCCTGGGCTTTCAGCAGCGCTATGAGCGTCGCCAATCCAACGATCAGCGCCATCAACGCGTTTGGCTGCTCGCTATTGTTACCGTCCAACATACCAGCAAAGATAGAGCCGGTCAGCAACCAGATCACAACATGGACAAACAATACAAAGATAGCGACCAAATACGTTTTCAAGGCCATAATCGCGAAGTCCTTAAACGCGGGCAGCAGCCACAGCAACAACACAAGCGGCGAAAGTATGGCACCCAGGTATAACGCCACCAATCTGAGCACGTAGTACACTAGCAGCATCACAGACAGAATCAGAAAAGCAATCATAACCAACAGACCCGCAATCCCCATATCTGATGATTGTTTAGTGATAGACGCCAGCACGTTCCACGCCGATGTACTAGGGAAACCGCTTTGGAGTGCGTGAATCATGGCGTTGGATAGCCCAATGATAGCGTCAAGCGCAAAAATGGAAGTGTTGATGAGCAGGAAGATAAACGCCATCTGCGGCAGTAAGTGTTTTAATTCAATCTCATCGAAGCCGAGCGACGAAGCACTCATTACATGGAAACCAAGCAGCGCCACCATCAAAATAAACAGCACGTCAGTTATACCCACGACCGCCAGCCATAAGTTGAACACGCTGGGATTACCGCCCATAAGTGGCGTACTGTTGATGAAATAGCCGAGAGCCTGCACGAAGGGTTCGCCTACCGACTGCACCACACTCCTCAATACTGCGACAACAGCGTTCACAACTACGTCGTAAAGATCAAAACCGTTGTCCTTCGGTTCAATCGCCTGAAGTGTCGGGAATTTTTCAGTTCCGATAGCACCACCGTTAGAGTAGGCATGACTCAAGATGGAGGTTAATGTTACGGCCGCAATAACCAATATCAAGCCGACAAGCGCGTTTTTAGTAACCTTCTTGGCATGCGCCAGCTTTTCAGGGTTACCCGAACTCGTCATGTACTGGATACCGCCATTCACCAGAAAGAAAACGCAGGCCAGCGAAGCCAACACGCAAAGTGTCGTGACGGCGGGCATCACGTAGGCACGCATAGTGTTAGATGCGCTTGTAGCATCCGCCAGCAGCGTCAGCGGTAGGGCCACTGAGATACCCATAGGTTACTTTCCGAAGGCGCTTGTTGCTAGGTCGGTTACAATGTTGCTAATTACGAAAGCGCCGATAACAATTGCCAGTCCGACACTCGCCCATATAAGCGTATGCTTGGCCTTATCTAGCTTTTCTGGGTTGCCAGAGCTTGTAATGTAGCTGAAGCCTCCGACGACAAAAAAGCCAGTCGCGACCAGACCAGCAAAGCCCGCAGCCACCTTGATGATACTTCTTATGAAGTCTTGAGTGCGGGTCACGTCGCCATCGGCCGCTAATGCCGGCGCGGCGAGAACGAAGGGCAACCCTAGCGCTACGAATAGTGCTACAATTTTCAGTGTTTTGTATTTCCGCACGGGTATCCCTCCTTATACACGGTGATATCTGTAAGCGTTAATAGATATACCATAGTATTTGTCTTGCGTAAATAATATGTTAAAGCATAAGCTCTATCTGTAATGATATAATCGGAAATATGAACAAGAAAATACAAGATAAAGCCAGGTCGTTAAAACCAAAGCAGCGCGCTGTAGCGATGGCTGCCGCGGTGTTGATTGCCGTTCTGATTGCACTCCTGATTGCTCGGCCAATGACCGAACGCTCAGTAGCCGCCTATTGCCAAGTCTACAAAGAAGAAAAGACACGGCTCGCGACCTTTCCAGGCAACACCTGGCCCTCCGGTGTCTTCAATGACGCGTTAAGCGATGCGGGCGAATTTGTCACCTCGTTTGACCGGCTGGAAAAAGTCGCCCCCGACGACATCAAAAATGATGTCGAAACCCTACGTCAGCTCTACCAGAAGATGAAAGACGACCCATCATCAGCCATAGCGGCCAGTCTCAGTGGTGCCGGTGCCGAGTCCAGTGTCAAAGAGTGGACGAAAAGCCACTGCGGAGTCGATCTAAGATGAGCTTCTATTAATAAAGGTTATGAGTCAGCCCAAACCTTATTTCTTAACAGTCCGACAATTCACCGACGGCCATTACACCTTGAGCGGCCGTGCGCGGTATATTAAGCACCCCAGCTATAGCAAACGGCCATCAAACTATATTCGGAGCTATTTGCTTCTGCAAAAAGATTTGCAGGATTTGTTCAACTATATCGAACCATCCGATACTAGTCTCAAAACCTACTCGTTCCGTATACACGAGCTACTGACGCGTACCTGTATTGAGTTGGAGGCCAACTTTAAGGCTATATTTGCGCTCAATAAGTATACGCGAGCTCGACGCCGAGGGGCAAACCTGAACATAGAGGACTACTGCAAGATCAATCAGTCACATTACTTGTCTGAATATCACGTTAAAGCCCCTTACTGGAGCGAGAACGTAATGACAGCAGTCAGACAGCCGTTCAAGGATTGGGGCACCCCTCCTGACCCAACGAAGCCTTGGATATTGTCCTGGTATCAGGACTATAACTCCACAAAACACGACAGGGCAAACTCACTGCACCTTGCCAATTTTGAAAATCTTTTGGATGCCTTTTGCGGCCTAGTAGCCTTAATCGCATCTCAATACCTATTTGAAGACTTCTCGCCTGGCCCTGAACTTCTGGCAGCTAGTTCTGGTTGGAATGATGGGTTTGAGCCTAGCATCGGTGACTACTTTAGAATCGTTATTCCTAGGCATGTGCCAGCAGCCGAACGCTACGACTTTGACTGGGAAACACTGTCACGAGACCCGTCACCGATCCAGCAGTTTGATTATGACGCCATTTGATGGCGGTTATATCAGCTAACTTCTATCTTTCCGCAACAAGCCTACAAATTTTCCTCGTACTTCAAATGTATTGGCGTCGGCAAACATAGGTTCCATACGCGGATTACGAGGTATCAATTTAACTATTCCATCTTGGCTTACACCACCGAACCTTTTGAGTGTGGCTCCGTGATCAGTTACGGCTACGATTGTCTCCCCGATACGATCCACATAATTTTGTGCGCGGATAATGACAATGTCATTATCTTGGATGCCATCGTCTATCATCGAATCTCCCCTCACGCGCAATGCATAATGATTGTCGGCAGACTTCACAAGTTGAGTAGATACAAAAACTGGTTCTGCATTTTCGACAGGTTCAATCGGCAGCCCAGCTGCTATTTCCCCCAGCAAAGGTATCCTTATGAGCTTAGGTGTATCATGGATGCGAACATTTCTTTCACGCGACGAGTTCCTGGAGAGCGCCCCCTTTGCCTCTAGCGCTTTGAGGTGCTGGTGAACGGTTGAGAGAGTGCGCAAGCCCAGATGGTCGGCCATTTGGCGTAGAGTAGGAGGGTATGGGTGGTGAACCGTGTAGTTTCTGATGTAGCGCAAAAGCTCTTGCTGCTTCTCGGTCAGGTCTTCTCTCATCTGTGAAAGTATAACAGAAACGAACTACCGAACTCAACTACGAAGTGACTATTGCATTCTTTTAAGCCTCGTAGTAAGATGCTGAATAACGAACCAAAAAACAGAGAGCATTTAGAGGTTCGGGGATCGGAGGGTGTTTCCGACTCGTTTTTAACAAGACACGCAAGGAAAAGCCGCAGGCGGTAACCTGCGGCTTCGGGACACATCTGCTGGCGCACCGTGTCTCTCCTAGCGTACACAATTATCAATTCAGTGTCATGTACGAAGGAGAAAAATCGTGTCAGACGTTCTAACAATTATTCAAATCATTTGGCCGCTGGTCGGGGGCGCCCTGGGCGCATCTGTCTGGCTCAGCTTCTTTCATAAAAAAGAGCGCCGTCTTTTCAAAAACATAAAGCGGCCTATCTGTATCATCGGTACGACAGACGAATCCCTGACGCACGAGGCAAAGTTGCTCAGGCGAGTTGGCTTCTTCAATGTCGGGGAGCCGTCTTCTGATAGCCGCGAAGCCGACCTGCTCAACGGTAGCCGCTTAGCTGTTATTGGATATACGCCGAAGTCGCAGGCGTTCAGAGACGCTTTTAATGCTGCCAAAGCACGAGAAATACCGGTGGTAGTTTACGCCGGGCCGGCACGTATTGACGATGATGACATAAAGCTTCTCAAGAGCTATTCACACTACTCAATGTGCAATACCCCCTTACGCCTCATCTCTGACGTGTTCGCACTCATGAGCACCTACCCGGAGGACAAATAGATGACCAGCGCAGAAATATCCCAGTTTGTAGACAACTACGTGCGCAAAAACCTGTCTCCCAAGTCAGAGCAGCGGGACTACATAACCAAAAAGTACGCCGAACTGTGCGGCTTCCTCGGCAGTGGTTGTTTTCAAATCGGCTCGTATGCTCGCTTCACCGCGATTGACCCGGTGCATGACCTTGACGTCATCTACGTCCTGCCGGACACGTTCGTCATCAGCCATCCTGAAAAAGCGATGGAACAACTACGACAGAAGCTGATAGATGCCTACAAAAACAGCAAAAACAGCAAGGTCAAAGAGATCATTGCCCAAACCCACTCGGTCACCATAGTTTTTGACGATGATGATATGCCGGAGCCGTTCAG
>Ga0193753_10003175_pt1 | contig 12357 bp, 7 predicted proteins | sample H1c2metaG_FD_144925 | JGI IMG/M metagenome (GOLD analysis project Ga0193753, IMG submission 144925) | Soil microbial communities from a riparian zone of the East river system, Colorado, United States - H1c2 | ecosystem: Environmental > Terrestrial > Soil > Riparian zone | place: USA: East River... | reverse complement strand
TGCCACCAGGTCCGAAACCTGCATGTCTTTTAAGATATGCCGCCATCAGCAATGTGCGCGATTCACGCTGCCATGCCAGGCCAAATACTGATCCGGTATACTGGTTCTTGGCTCTGCGGGAGACGCCGCCATCACTGCTCAAATCATAAGGAAACACATAAAGGCTTGCATTATCACCTGCATTACCCGCACCTGTTGCAAGGGCGTTACCATTGGTTGCTGCCGTAGTAGCTACATATGGGTTGCTGTTATCAGACAATAATTTTTTAGTAGCGATGGCGTAATCTACATTAGTAGCGGTTGCACCTGCGGTTACAAACTGTACGTTACTTCTGCCGCCTGCAGATCTTTTAGAAGGATAGTCACCTGCTGAAGCGGTAAACTGAAGCCTTACGGCCGTACCTGCAGGGGTTTGCCCGGCACTAAAACTATAAAAGCCTGCAGCATCTGTAGTTACAGTTGCAACCAGGCTGTTGGCCGAATTATACGCTTTTATAGTAACACCATGCTCACCTGGCTCTGTAGGGTTACTAAGATCCTGGATGCCGTTTGAATTCATATCACGGAACACTGTTCCTGATACCTGGGCATCCATTGCTTTGTAAGAAAATGCACAAACTATTATTAGTGCAATTCTGATGATGTAAAATTTTTGTTTCATAAGGGTAAGTTTGCTGTTTATTTTGAGACGGTATAAATACTGTCTCTGATGCAAAACTACTATGATATACGAGAGTTACTAAACCCTGGAACCCGTATTAGATGAAGCCCCTGATATTTTCGATAAGTGGATGACTATTGCCTTTAATAGGTGGAATTACTTAGACGACCGAAAAAAAAACCAAAATTTCCTTTTAAGCAACTGAATATCAACCCTTCTACCTAAAACTATTAGTTTAAGCCATTCTTTTTGAAAGGATATAAATGCTAAAAAATAGAAATTTCCCTGGCGGTAACTGCAGTTTTCTGCAGCACATACATATGCGTTTCCAGGCTTTATGTAAGCAATTACATGCCTACCGTATTTTCATCATTTTTTAAAATTATCTACTACAAAATAGTAGGGAATATTAATGGTAAACACTTACTATGAATTTTGTGGTAAAAGCTGGTTATTATAGTTATGCCTGTGCGGCTGGCAAGAAAAGAAATGGAGTAGCCAGTAAATTAATGACTACCGTGTACCCAGATCTTTTTTATTTCGATATAGCACACGCCTGCCTGCCGGTCAGGCGTGTTCCCCATTGAACTTGTGGGTACACGGCAGGAATTACCGGCGGGTCTCGTCTTGTGTGAAAGGATTACTATACAACTTATTATTGCAAACCGAAGTGTCTGACAGGCTAAGCAAAAAGCCAATCAAATCTTTTTTTTCCTGCTCCGTTATTATAAAACCCTGTATCAGCGGGTTTTTATAAGGGTTTTTTCTGCCATCACCCCGGTTAAAAGCCGTAATTATGTTCCGGCCGCCGTTCTCGTATATAGCAATAACATCTTCCAGGCTGGCCGCAGTGCCATCATGAAAGTAAGGAGCCGTGAAAGCAAGGTTGCGCAAGGTAGGCACCAGGTAATTGCCCATATCCGGCGCTTGTTTTGTAAACTCAAATAACCCACGGTCATTTGCAGGGTAAGCACCTTTACCATCCGTATTATATAAACCCGTATTATAATAATAAGCTTTGTTTCCCCTGTTATCAACAAGCGCTGGACTTGTAAAATTGATGCCTCCATGGCAGGAGCCGCAATGGAGCTTGTCCGAAAAAAAAAGTTTCATCCCCCTTATTTGAGATGCGGACAAAGCTGTTGTGTCTTTGTTATAGGTATACTTGTCATAGGGAGCATTAAAAGATATAATTGTTTTTACAAAACTGCTGATGCAGGCCTGTATATTTTTGATGGTAAAAGGATCCCTGTCTTCCGGAAAAAGCAAAGGCAGTTGCCTGCTGTATACACTATCTTTTCTAAGGCGATTTATGATGCTGTGCTCATTGCCTTTCCAACCCAGCTCTGCAGGCTGGTTATGAAACATGGGATTATTGATCTGCTGTTCAGGAAAATGAAGTGTTGAATCTGCAGCGGTAAGGTATTTATTAAAAACAATATTGATTAACGCGGGGGCATTGTGCTGCACGTTATCGCCCAATGCACCAATAGAACGACGGTAGCTGTCAGTAAATGAAAAACCGGGGGAATGGCAACTGGCGCATGATTTTGATTGGTTAACAGACATGCGCCTGTCATAAAAAAAATAACGGCCAAGTCCTGCTTTCCCTGCATCATACGGATTAGCGGGCGATAAATAAATACTGTCTTTTATATATGCAGGTATTAAATCCCTGAAATTATCAGCAGTGCTATTTGTATTTACAGTATTGCATGCATCTGCTGTTGCCAGCAGCAAAAAAAATACCACTAAACCATACATGCCGCTTCTAACTGCCTTTTTCAAAATAGTAAATTTAATTTGGTTTCATTTATCTTTATATACACTGTAATTTTAAATTAAAAGCAACTGGTATATGAAAATTATTTTCCGGCTCATCATTCTCTTACATGTATTTACAGCAGGCGCCCAAAACAATTACCTGCTCATTGGTACCTACACCAGTGGTAAAAGCGAAGGTATTTATGTATATGACTTTAACAGTCTTACAGGCGATGCCTCCTATAAAAGCAAAATTAAATCACCCAATCCTTCTTTTCTAACCGTATCTCCCGGGCAACAATATGTGTATGCCGTGTATGAAGAAGGAAATAATAAAGTGGGTGGCAGCGTAGCAGCATACAGCTTCAATAAAAAATCGGGCGAACTCAGCTTTATCAACCAGCAATTATCCGGGGGCGATCACCCCTGTTATGTGGCAGAAGACAAAACCGGCAAATGGGTAACAGCAGCTAATTACAGCGGGGGCAGCCTCAGCGTCTTACCAGTAAACACAGGCGGCGGATTGGGAGCAGCCAGCCAGGTGATACAGCATACCGGCAGCAGCCTCAATAAACAACGCCAGGAAAAAGCGCATGTACATTGTACCTATTTTTCAAAAGATAACCGGTTTTTATTTGTACCAGACCTGGGCATGGATAAACTGATGGTCTATTCTTTTAATGACAAAACGGGTAAACTAACTGCGGCGCCCCAGCCTTTTGTTCCATCACCCGATAATGGCGGCCCGCGTCACATCGTATTTTCGCCCAATAACCAATATGCTTACCTGATGGAAGAATTAAGTGGTAGCGTAATAGCTTTTAAATATAATAATGGCAAGTTAAGCAATATACAAACCATCAGTGCGGCAGCGCCCGGTTTCAAAGGCTTTATGGGCAGTGCAGACATACATACATCTGCAGATGGAAAATTTTTATACTGCAGCAACCGGGGGGATGCCAATACCATTACTATTTTTAAAATCAATCCAGCCAATGGCAGGTTAACTGTAATTGGTTTCCAGCCCACCATGGGTAAGGGGCCACGCAATTTCAGTCTTGACCCCACTGGTAATTTTCTTTTGGTGGCAAACCAGAACAGCGACAATATTATTATTTTCAAACGCAACAAAACAACCGGCCTGCTTACAGATACCGGTAAAAAAATTGAAGTAGGTAACCCGGTTTGTTTGAAGTGGATTAGTAAATAGTTTTTTGGCCGGGCAATTATACTGCTATGTAACATCCTTGCGTCGCACACTTGTGCTCTACATCATTATTGATCACGTTTGCTACATTCATCGGGCTATGCCCGATGCTGACAAATGACGCCCTTACAGGGCTCGGGCGCTGCAAAAGGTGGCTCACCTTCGATGTCAACAGCAGATTTACTTTTAGGGTGAGCCGCACTTGCAATATCTATTCAGGATGCTTTTATTCGGGGCGACCCACCCTCTTCCCGGACAGCATCATTGTCCCGCCTTTGCTCCTTTGCCTCTTCTATCGTTGGCCGCAACCTGCGCCTTGATTTATTAAACACCATCATGCCTTTATCAATGCCCTTGCGCAATTCTTTTTGTGCTTCAGCCGGCATGTTGTAAACGGACTGGCATTCAACACTGCAACAACCATCATAGGTAGCGGCACAGGCTTCACACTGGATAAATAATAAATGGCACCCATCATTGTTACAATTGGTATGCGTATCTGCAGGCTGCCCGCACTGGTGGCATTTGGCAATAATGTCTGCTGTAATCCGCTCACCCAGCCTGTCATCAAACACAAAATTTTTACCAATGAATTTACTTTCCAGTTCCGCCTCTTTTACCTGCTGTGCATAATTGATGATACCGCCTTCTAAATGAAAAACATTTTTAAACCCATTGTGCAGCATATAGGCGCTTGCTTTCTCGCAGCGTATACCACCGGTGCAATACATAATAATGTTTTTATCTTTCTCATCTTTCAGCATACCCACCGCCACCGGCAACTGTTCACGAAAAGTATCGCTGGGCACTTCAAGCGCCTTTTCAAAATGGCCCACTTCATACTCGTAATGGTTGCGCATGTCTACCACTATGGTATTGCTGTCTTTCAGCAAATCATTCATTTGTTCTGCATTCACATATTTCCCCTTGCGCTCCATGCTGAAGCTGGTATCTGTTATACCATCGGCTACAATTTTATCACGCACTTTTATTTTCAACACCCAAAAAGATTTTCCATCATCGTCCACGGCTATGTTAAGGCGTATGCCATGCAATGGTTCAATTGAATACAGGTATGCCTTTAACTTTTCAAAATTGCTTTGCGGTACGCTTACTTGCGCGTTGATGCCTTCATGGGCCACATAGATACGCCCAAAGACATTGATTACCTCCATAGCCTTGTACATCTCGTCCCTGAAAACTCCGGGATCGGCAATAGGAAAATAATGATAAAAAGAAAGGGTGCTGCGGGGTTCCGCCTCCTGGTATAAACGTTCTTTCAGCTCTTTTTGAGACACACGGTTGTGTAATACTGCCATAGTTTTTTTGAAATTTTAAGGACACTTGCGTTGTGAACAAAATTTCCTGCCGCCGCAAAGATAATTGATATAGAGGACATCGTGAATCCTGCGCCATGAATTGGCCCAATCAATAATTTGAGCGCTGAAAAGACCGTTGATCTACATGTATACTTTCCCAAATAAAGTATACGTCCACTGTTCCGGTTATCAATATTCAATTCCTGCCGGAGTTGTTGTCGCTTGTTTTTAAATACCCCGGGTTTGCACCCGCGGCTACTCATATTTAAGCCCGATGGGCTTTTGCAGCATATTCAAATGTTTCTTTTCAACTTCAGGCATTCATTGAACCAAGAACTATCTTATACTTCCGCCAAGCAAACCACCAAACCCTACCCGCACGCCTACCAGGCCGGTGTTCCCGTTAAGATAAGAAGCCACCACATCTACTCTTAATAGTTTAAAAATATTTTCAAGTCCTGCAAAGACTTCAACATAATTATTATTGGTATTCACATAAAATGCATTGGAGCCGGCTACCAGGTGCCAGTTTAGTTTCCTGAAAAAAGGAATTTTATTGGTAAGCAACCCGTTAAAATGATGCTCTATATTACCCACTGCATAAAATGCGGCCGTAGTACTGTTGGCATAATAAGGCGCCAGCTGAAAACTGTTTAAATAAGTGCTGGCATAAAAAACCTGGTTACCATTGAAGTGCTGGTAATCCTGTATGAATACTTTTTTGCTGTTGAGAAAGCCGCCAATACTGAAATTGTATTTCAGGGTCCCCAATAATTTAAAATTCTTTTCATCCCAAACAGCAAATTTCCATTTGTCGAAATTTACATCGCTGCCCAGCATATTTTCAATTCCTTTATAATAACTCAAAGACAAAGTGGGGTATTTTGAACCGATGGCCATCTTACCCCGCGGAAACTGTACATATTTCTGGCCCGGCTTAAACTGCAATGCGATGCCTGCAATCAATGCCTGGTGGCGCTCAAACTGCGTGGCTATTTTTTCAAAAGGATAATTGGGTGTAAAAGCGCGGTCCTCTTTTTTAAAAATGGTGAAATCAGTGGTATTCTCCAGTGGCAGGCGGTCTTCATATAAAAGATCGGCTGTTATCCGCAGATCATTATCAAAACGTTTGTTCCAGGCAATATTGCCGAAATAGTTTTCATACAATTTCATATAATTACGCTTAAACAGTAAGGTATAAGCGCTGTTAAACAATGGCGTAATGGGGTTTTCTTTATTAAACTGGTTAATGCGTTTGCCACCGGCAAACGTCCAGCTGCTGCGGCTGGAAGTGCCACCCATGCCATCTGCATCGCGGTTAAAAACGCGTTTATTGAACACCAGTGTACCCCATGCGTTCAGGTGTGTGTTACTAAATCCATACCTGATATGCGGGGTAAAACTGATTTGCTGTTTCAATGCGGGGAATGACTTTCGCAACGTTACTTCAACGTTTGCCGCCACACCTTCAATCGTATTGTAAGAAAGATTTTTCAACAGCGGTTGCCAGCTGTAAGAAAACGGGTGGTCGGGGTTGAAATCGGATCTTGTATAACCGTTCCACAATATTTTCATTACGGTTACGCGCCCCTGTTTTTTGCGCATTGAATCAATGGTATGTTTTGACCTTGCAGAATCGTGCTGTGCAAGAAATGCACTATCTTTTATGCGGTAATTTTTTGCTTCTTCCACTTCTAACTGCACAGGCCGCACGGAATCCCAGTACTGCCTGGTTTTCTTATTGGCCGCCGTATCATACGCCATCACCACGTTATTAAAATACTTTTTGGAAAACTGCGGGTTAGCATCATATTTATTGTACACATTCAGGAAATTACCAATGGCATCAAATCCAAAAATATTAAACGTAAAATAAATGTTCTGGTCTTTTGTTTGCCACACATTATTGCCGATGGGCACATGAATCTGTTTAATGACAAGTGTATCCAATAGCTGCAGCTGCGATTCTTTGAGCAGCATCAGGTCAAGGCTATGGATGCGCCAGTCGCCTTCCGTTATATTAATAGTACCTGAAAACAGCGGCTCATATTTACGGCGGGGTATTACTTTTATCTGGTTGATTTCTTTGCCGTCTTCAAAAAAAGAGCCCAGGTATTTATAGCGGTAATAGGTAAGGGCGCCATCTGCTATGGGTGAGATAAAGCCACGCGGGCTAAGCTGCTGCATGGCAAAAACGTTTACGTTGTTATTATAAAAATTAGTAAACGTAGGAAAGTTAAAGCCAAACCCGTTTGAACCACTTTCCCTGCCGGAAAGCACTTCCAGCTTTGCTTTACCCGGCTTTTTTGAAGAGATTTTGGTAAGTGATTCTGATAAATAAATGATGCCCTGGCCCGCAGAATCCACGCCCATGTCCTTCCTGTCCGACTCTTCAATTTTTTTGCCCAGTATTTTTTTAGGCACTTTACGCGCACGTATCAGCGTTTTAATATAGGCTTCGCAGGTAAAAGAATCCAGTGGCTCAACATAATCTTTCTTCTTTTTTATTGCATTGCGGATAATTTCATAAGCGGGATCTTCTGCCCCGGCCCTTACAATCACCTCTTTCATAGTGGTCTGCTGCAGCAACAACTGAAAACTCAGTTCATTGTTTCCATTGCTTATGGTAATGGGTTTTTCCTGCCGGGTATACCCCACGTGCTGGCAGGTAATGGTATAGCTACCCGCTTCAAGATCCAGGAAATATTTGCCCTGGTTATTAGCGGTGGTGCCCCGGGTAGTGCCTTTTACAAAAACAGATGCATAGGGCAACGGATTGCCTTTCTCATCTGTAACGGTACCGCTTATACGCCCTGCAAATACAGCAGCATATAAAAACAGCCCCATGCAAAAAAAGAGTAACCGTTTTCTCATAGTTTGGTCTATATACAGCGAAAATAACAGGCAAAAGTTAAAGTACATGCCGCTAGCCCAAGATTGAGGTATTTTTAACTAAGAGCACAAAGAGAAAAAGGGCTAAAGAGAATATCGCAGCAACCTCTTTTTCTCTGATAGCCCTTGCGACAAAAATGCTCTTTTTCTCTTTTAACCCCTTAGCCCCTAAAGCCCGTAGAAAAAAGGTCGCACAGAGCTAGCAGAGCAAAGGAGAAAAAGCCATAGTTACGGGGTCACTGGTTGTAAGCCAAGAAAGAGGGAGGCGTTTTTGCAGTATGCTATAAATAAGAATATCACATAAATCTCTTTTTCTCTGATAGCACTGTGCGGCAAATAAATCTCTTTTTCTCTGATAGCACTGTGCGGCAAATAATTCTCTTTCTCTCTTTTAACCTCTTAGCCCCTAAAGCCCGCAGAAAAAAGGTCGCACAGAGCTAGCAGAGCAAAGGAGAAGCAAGAAAGAGGAACGTTTTTTTTGCATTGCGCTATAAATACGAAATCATGCCAACCTCTTTTTCTCTGATAACCCTGTGCGACAAAAAATCCTCCTTTTCTCTTTTAACCCCTTAGCCCCCGTGCGCGACAAAAAATTCTCTTTTTCTCTTTCAACCTCTTAGCCCCTTAGCCCTCCCATAAACGGATCGCTAAAACTTTCTTTTCCTGTTTCTACCCTGCCGGCATACCTTTTTTCATAATTATTATACCCGGCAATTGTTATACTGAAATCATACCAGCCATGGCTTTTGCCAGTGGGCAGTAGTATATGTTGTGTGGCTGCTATGCTAATTTCCTTTTTTATATTTTTATTTCCATACGCATTATCCTTTATTTCTACAGTAAATGATTTCGCCGTGTCAGCATTCATTATTTTAACCATGAGATTTCCGGTGGGTTTGTTTTTTGTATCCAGTTCATATTCGCCGGCTATCTGCAGCAGCGGATCATTTGAACTTCCCCTGTATTCACGGTAAAAACCATTGGGCGCATTTACCCGGAGGTGATACTGGTTATTTTCAAAAGCATTTATCTGCCAATTGTATGTAATGGTATCCCCGGCAACCACGGCAAAAGACCAGTTTCTTGAAATAGTTGCTTCTCCATGCTCATCCGTAAATTTACCAGGCGCATATACAGAAAAAGCTGCTCCGGCTGCTTTTTCTCCAAATGCTTTTTTACCGGCTTCCATTTTTAATTCAATATGTTTTCTATCATCACTTATCTTACTCTCTGCAAAAAGCTCATAGGGCAATGCGCAGGATGGCCGGATGCCTTTTTCCTGTGCCGGCATCACCGCTGAAAAATCCTGCTTTGTAAGCATCTCCTGTATTTCACTGTCAGCTATTTTTTTATAGCCGGATGGCTCTTCTTTGAACTTTGCACTGTAAATAGTTTCAACAAATGGATCACGGTGCAGGAAAGGAATTTTTTCTACCGGGTTTCCATCAAACGGACTGAATGCTGCAGTAAGGTCTCCGCAAATAGTACGGCGCCACTGGCTGATATTATCGATCCTGATATTTTTACTGAATTTTTTATTGACAAATGTCTCCAGGAATTGTAAGGTAGATGTATGGTCGAATAATTGTGAACATACTTTACCACCGCGGCTCCAGGGGGAAGCAATTATCATTGGTACCCGGTATCCCAAACCCACTGCCCCTTCACGCGCCTGCTTTGGAGGCACACCCTGTTTAATTTCATTCTCAATACGTACGTGTTCTATTTCTGTTTCAATACCTGCAGAACATTTACCGGTGCCAGGCTTATTATTATCAGGTATAGAAAATGGTGGTATGTGATCAAAATAACCATCGTTCTCATCATACGTAAAAATGACGATTGTTTTTTTCCATACTTCCGGGTTTTTAGTAAGTATGTCAAGCACCTCAGATACATACCATGCGCCATACCAGGGCGCACTGGGATGATCAGAAAAATTTTGCGGACCTGCAAACCAGGAAACAGCAGGTAAGTTTCCTTCAGTTACATCTTTTCTGAACTGGTATAAAATATCTCCTGCAGGAACAGTCAGCTCACGCTCCGTGTTTGCTTCCGTATACCGTAACCGGCTAACCGAACGATACGAAGGATCACCATCATTTATTACAAAAGCATTCTGGTAAAGCTTTTTTTCTTTTGCTGATAACTTTTCAAAGGTTTCTTTGTTCCATTTCTTTAATTCGCTCACAGCATTGTCCAGCACGCCCTGCTTTTTTGCAATTTCTGCCTGGGTTTTTTTAGCGGCTTCATCACTTGAAGGGCTTAGTTCCTGTAATTTATTTATCTCTCCTGGCAATTCATCTGCCAGCTTTTGAAGATTCCGGATGTAGCGCGGCGAAAACTTAACATTGTACACCGCAAAAAATTCCAGCAGGTTACATCCAAAATTAGACAACCATGCACGCTCATCTCCCGTAAAGCCACCACCGCAGTCTAATTCATTCTGGTAAAACTTCCATGGGATATTATTTTCTTCCAGCAATTCAGGAAATGTTTTCCATGGCATCTTTCCATAACTAAAATCGTTATTCCTGATATTGGCTTTCGGCAACCCCTCCTCCATGCCCATAATCTTTCCGGTCATGAAAAAAGAACGGTTGGGGGTAGTGCTGGTCATAGCGGATGAAAAATTCTGATCACAAATGGTAAAGGCATCCGCCATGCCATAATTGAAAGGCAAATCTTTCCGGTTATAATAACCCATCGTCAATGGCATGTCGGCGTATTTTTTATTCCCCGATCGCTTGGCAGTCAGCCATTGATCGTATTTACCGGAATTATACGCATCTACCTGCGATGCCCTTGAATGCGGCAGATCGCCCATCCAGGTACATTTTGAATCTTTAATATCCAAACGGAAAGGTGCATAGGTTTCTCCCTGTGCATTGGTCTGCAGCCAAACCGGTTTTTTATCCGGCTGCAAAATAGCCCGTGGATCATTAAAACCCCTGACCCCCTGCAGGCTGCCAAAGCAGTGGTCAAATGATCTGTTTTCCTGCATTAAAATCACAATGTGCTCAGCATCCAAAAAGGTACTGCCAGCTGCAGGATCAATAGCAAGTGCTCTTTGCACAGAAGCAGGAAGCATGGTTGAAAATCCGGCTGCCCCGGATAATAACATTGATTTTTTAATGAAATCCCTTCTTGTATCCATAACAGTATATTGATTGTATAACAGGTATTTTATATCGTTTTCAAATTTCCGGGTTTCAGGTTAACAAAGGATCAGTGTTAGCAAAAGGATAATACGCACGAATTTTCAACGGGCATGTATACCTTTTCCATTAATTGCTGCAAAACAACAACTCGTAGTAAGGGATTTTGCTTATGGTTTGCTATTTAATTCTTCCGGTTTGTAGCTCCGGCGCTACACCGGCAACCCTGAATTTATGACCCCAAATACATATTTAACACTATTTTTTCATACCTGTAAACGATGTTTCTTTGTGTTATCAATAAAGCGAAAAAATCCAAATCCTTTAAAAACTGAAAAACCTAAAACCCTGGAAATAAAACCCTAAAACCAATATCCTAATCCTAAAAACCGAACCTGAGATCCAAACCGTAATCTTAAAACCCTGACCCTTTTTACCGTTCCTGCTAATCAATAATCGTTACCCTTTGAAAACTGAATCTCTTGGTTAAGCTTTTAAATTAAAGGGCCTCCTGAAGGCCCTTTTTTTATTTTTGCATTTATCCATTTTATTTTCGCTCCCGTGCATAACTGCCCGCCAGTGCAGCAAAACCCGCCACCAGGGCGCCAATAAGTGCAGATACCAGTATCATCAGGAAAACAGAACCACCAAATGGTAGTAGTGCAGCCAGTTTATGGGAAAGTACTTGCTCATTTTTCATATCAATCCACCACGACAAACCGCCCCAGAGCAGAAACAAAGCAATAAAGCCGGTTAAAAAAGATTGCAGTGGTTTTTGATGAATAAAAATTGCTACTGCAAAAGCGGTTATCGCTATAGACCACCAGTCCATGTATAAACAAATAACAAAACTCAGTAATGCCGTCAATAAAATGGACGCTATAAATTTCATTGGTTTAAATTATAATTTTAGGGGCAGAAAATTGTAAGCGATTTATTTATTAAACAGCATTTTAAATTTCACTCTTTTATCGGCCATTTCTTCTTTTTTCATCATCCATAGCGTAAAATATTTCCCATTGGCCCATGTATCAATGAAATTATCGTAATACATGCTGCCCGGGTTTCCGTTTTGTCCACCCGGGTAAACGCCATATGCCTGGGTTTCCGGCGTTAAAGAAACAACCATCCGCCAGCTGGGACCGTGATCTGCTTTAGCGGCATTAATAATATGTGTGCCCCCGCCAATGGGTAAATGCAGGCGGCTAAGTGCAGGTAATTTGGTTAAATGACTGATATGGGTATCCTTAAATTTGGCCCACGATCCCCTGCCCTCTTCCGCCGCTTTTTTTAATACGGGCACTATTTTTTTAAACGCCGCTAAAACATCATCAGACAAGGTTTCTTTTTGCGGTG
>Ga0193753_10003174_pt1 | contig 12359 bp, 9 predicted proteins | sample H1c2metaG_FD_144925 | JGI IMG/M metagenome (GOLD analysis project Ga0193753, IMG submission 144925) | Soil microbial communities from a riparian zone of the East river system, Colorado, United States - H1c2 | ecosystem: Environmental > Terrestrial > Soil > Riparian zone | place: USA: East River... | reverse complement strand
TCTCCCGCGAGCAGCTAGTCGAACAGTCCGTCAAGGAGTACATCCGCGAACAGCTCTTCGACGTGCGCGGCATCTCCGAAGACAAGGTGCAGATCATCGACAGCCCGCCCGAGCGCAAGGCGGGCTCGATCGAAACGCCGCTGAAAAAAAACTACGCTGCGCTGGGCTTCCACTTCGATGAGGGTGGCAAACAGGCCGAGCTTGGCTCCGACCTGAAGACCCGCGTCTACGTGATCGAGTTCATCGTCTTCGGGGTGACCTCCACCTGGGCCTCCAACCTGGCCACTACGATCAGGGACAGCGCCGAGGTGCAGAACGGCCGCATCCCCCTGCTCGACTTCGGTGTCGCCGGTCACCCCCCGATCGACTACCTGACCGACGTGGCTGCCATCGCGCGACGTGAACCAGTGCCCGACCCACACCCGTGGGAGGAGTACGTTTGGATCACGACCATCCAGGTGACCGACGAATACTTCGCCTCCCTGGTCTAGCTCATGCCGCTCTTCGGCGCGCTAGCCCCCCCGCCCTACCGGGAAGCAGCTCCGGACGGAAACACGTACTTCAAGGTCCTCCGGCCATACCTGGGGCTCGCTGAGACCTACGCCCACGCGATCGAGGTCCGGCGTCGCTACCAGGGTATCGCGCACCCCGAGGCGAAAATCAAGGCCCGGATGGTGGGGCGCCTCATCACAGACCTCAACGCTGAAGTCAGAGCAGGAGAGGTCCTGGTAGCCGGGGCAGCGCAGAAGGCCGTGACCGCTCGGATCTCAGCTACGCGGAAGCGCCCGGTGGGACGTAACCTCCTCGTCAACTCGATCGAGTGTCGTCCGATCGGCACCACTCCATTCCATACTGGCTCAGTCGGGATTGGTGACCTCTCGGCCCTGGACAAAGCTGCCGACCAACAGGGCCGCCCCTACTGGGCCGCGCAGGAGTTCGGGTCCGAGCACCTCGTGGGCAAAACGGTTTACGGCTTCTTCCAGCCCGGCGGCTCGGCCCCCAACCAGAGCAGCTTTCGAGCGCACCCATACTTCGAAGTAAACAACGAAGGTTACGGCATGGTCATTCAGCGCCCCATCGTCGCCAAGGGGTTCCTACGCGCCGGTGCCGCTGACGCTGAGAGCTTCCGTTACCGCGCGATGTCACGTGTTGCCCGTACCACCGCAGCCGAGATCGAGCGCATCCTCGTCGCCGGTAGCCCCGTGCCTGTACGTCGCTAGCGCTATCACGGCCTCCGGACGGTTACTGAACCGGAGCAAATCGTAGATTACGTAGAGAGTGAAGGCACGGTGCGTACGGCATGGTCACAGATAAATTCGTACAACAGCGCAAGGGCCGATGTATGGCCCAACTGCTTGAGGAGTTCGAGCGCGAGCTTGAGCCACTTCTTCCGGCAGATGTAGTTGCAGACTTCAAGGCGCTAGTACGACGGAAGCTCAACGTTTTCGCGTCAGACATCAGCGAGAAGCTTCAGGACGTTGAGCGGGGCCTAGTGCAGAACGGCGCTGGCCAGGCGATTCGGGATTCACTGCACGCAGACGGCCCAGAACACGGTTAGAGGAGACAGGTAGACAAGATGAGCGTTCACGCCGGATCAATCATCACCGTTGCAGGCCAGAACGTCATCGACCGTGTTCAGGAAGCCGGACTCGGGGACACGAAACTCCCGATCGAGACGATCCGCGAGGTGGGTAACCCGCAGGTCGTAGACAAGGTGCCGGGCGAGCCCGACTACACCTTCACCATGAACTCCTTCAACGTGGGCGTCGAACTGATGGCGCTCCTCACCGGTGCCATCGGCGGTAGCGCTGGCGCTTCGGCCAACGCGCCGGGCGACGCCGACGCCGAAAAAACCGAATACGACTGGCTCGACTGCGGCTTCATCAACATCCTCTCGCCCTGGACCGACCCGGATTCGGGCAGCTCCGGCGAGGTGGATGCCTCCATGATCGTCCCGGGCTTCTACCCGACCCGCATCACCTACCGCTTCGGTGCTGCCGACAACTCCACCCAGGAGGTCGAGCTGGGCGGAGGTTCCTACTTCTACTGCGAGAACGCTGGCGCCTACGAGGAATTCCTCAAAGGCACCGGCGCCAAAACCGCTTTCCCCACGGCGAAACCGGCCATCCATCAGCGCAAGGGTGGAGAGTCGGGCACCACCTTCCGCTCGGTCTTCGGCGTCCTCGTAGACGGTGAACTCCAGACGGAAGACATCGACTACACGGTGGTCGGTGGCGCGGAACACCCCGGCTCGACCGCGACGGTTACCTTCACGGAAGCACCCGCTCTCAACGCGGACATCCGCTTCTGCTACTTCTCTGGCGAAGGCACTCAGACCTTCCCCCAGAGCGTCCACGCGTCCACCCTGGTTCTCCCCGGCGCAGTACGCGGCCGGAACATCAAGGTGTACGTCGCGGGCAACCGCATCGGTGGCATCCAGACCGCCGAGCTGAACGCCTCCGTTGACGGCGAGGTCCAGCGCGAGCTTGGCTCCGAAGAAGTCATCGGGCGGACGATCAACGGGACGGACGCCAACGGGACCGTCACCATCCGCTCGAAGAACAAGAGCGCGTTCTTCGATGTCCTCCAGAAAGTCACTGGCGTCAGCCGGAAAGAGGCCTACGGCTTCTTCAACCTGAAAACGGTTGACCTCCAGATCAAAATCGAGAACCCGAAGAACCCGGGCCAGATTTTGAAGACGCTGCGAGTGACGGACGCTCAGTTCCAGCCTCCGGGCACCCCGGCTCGGGTCAACAGCCCGACCGACTTCGCCTTCTCGTTCGAGAGTCAGAACGGAACCTTCCGGGAGGTCAAGGGTAGCCCGTAAGCAACTTGGAGTACCCCGCGCGCCCTTGACTGGGCGAGGGGAATCGATGGACACGGCGGCCCGATGAAGGGCCAGGCAAGGCAGCAGGCGACACGAGGCCCCACTTCGGGGCCTCACGCATAGAAAGGCACGGCGCATCATGACTGACGAGATCCACAGCAACGAGGTTCCCGAGGGCGCTGTCCTCCCTCCCGTCCAGACCGGCCCCGACGGCTACGAGGTCCCCGCCGAGGAGGCCCCGGCGCCTGACCTGGCGACCGCACCCATGGATGCACCCGCCGAAGAGGTGCCGATCGCCGTGGCGCCGCAGGAGCCCGACGCTCAGGCCGAGGCTTCTCCGGCTGAAGTGCGCACGCCGAAGAACATGTTCAACTACTCCCACTACGTGCATGTGGGTCCCGGTTCGGACACTTGCCCCGGTGGCGAGGACGGGTCCTGCGCCGACCCGCTCCACTTCCACTCCTGGTGTCGTCTCCCCAACCCCTACCAGAAGGAGACGATCCGCGAGAAGGCCCTGGCAGCCAAGGCCCGGCGCGTGCGGATGCTCCGTGATCTCGACTGCGACGCCTTCGACATCCTGGAGCAGGACATGGACACCCTCCTGCGTGGTGACGAGGAGGAGGTCAAGGTCAACGTGGTGGACGAGCTGGTCGCCCAGAAGTACTGGGAGAACCAGTCCGAGGCCTTGAAAGATGTCCAGGAGAAGGACGAGTTCGAGCACGTCGAGGAGGACCTGGAGCGCTACCGCGCTCTCGGCGTCATGGACGAGGCCGATCGCAACCAGGAGGAGTACGAATCCCTGGAGAAACACATCGAAGCGTTCGAGAACGCCGTCGAGGAGGCTCGCAAGGAGCGCGAGCAGCCCGAACGGGAGACGCTTGGCGCAAGGGATGTGCTCGACCTGGTGGACATGATCCGCGAGCAGCGCATCGAGGTCGAGGCCAACGAATGGTTCATGCGGGAGTACCAGAAGTGGACCCAGTTCATTGGCACGATGCGCCCGCGTCCGGCAGAGAAGGGTCTGCCCAACGCGCGAGTCTTCGGTGACATCAACCACCTGAAGGATCAGGCGGCGCCGGAGGTAGTGGAAGCGCTCAGCGACTGCTACCAGGACCTGGAGAGCGCCAAAAACAAGGGGAGCCTCCTGGGAAACTAGTAACGGACGATGTGTGGCTTGACACGGTCCGCATCGCCCGTGATTTGGGAAGCGTGTCGGATCTTTTACCGGAAGGCATTACCAACCTAGCTGACTGTCCTTACAACATCCACGACGCCATCACCAAGGCCCTGCTGTTCCTCTCATTCGCGGAGGAGCTTGAGGAGGGGGAGCGACCTCCGAAGCGTATCTGGCTCGACCCACCAAGACTCAAAAAGTGGTTCGACGCGGTGAAGTTGAAGCGCGAAGAGAAATACGGGACAGACGGTAAGAAGGGCATCGAGGGACCTGCCGTGGACAATGGAGCAGCCAAGCACCTGATCGTCGGAGACGACTAAGCCCATGGCTGGGTTCTCTCCATATGGTGACCCCTTCGAGAGGGTCAACAAGCTGTTGGGGTCCTTGGACGCCGACGCTGCTGCGTTGCAGGCCGAGAGCGGCAAGCTGGGCTCGACGGTCCAGAACGTAGAGAAAGCCCGCGCCAAACTCTCCAAGCAGGCTGAGTCGGAGATCGGCCGCCCGCGTAGGGGTACGGACTTCTACACCAGCGGCACCGGGCAAAGCACTCGTTACCTGCCCCCAGAGCAAGTGCCACCGAGCAGGCGTCTGCCGCCCGGGCCTCCCCCTCGCCCTCAGCTCCCTCCGGGACCCGGTCCGCGCATTGGTCTGCCCGAAGGCTCATACCCCAAACGATCGTTGCTACAAACGAATCCGACTCATCCTGACGAGTTGGCGGCTTCGCAGCGGAACCTCAAGGCCAGCACCGATGCCTCCGACGCCTACGCGAGGTCTGCCGGTAGGTCGGAGGCCGCCACTCGCAATTGGTCGGCGGCCACCCGGGATTCCCTCACCGCCCAGGGCGCCGCCGCTCGCAACATCCGTTCCACCGGTGCGCTGACCAACGAGTTCTTCGCTTCGGCCGCCAGGGGCACGGTCACGATCCGTGAGCTTGGCATCCAGACGGTCGCCACCATCCAGAAGTTCGGTGGGTGGGTCGGTGCCGGTGCTGCCATCTACGGTGCCCTGGGCGCCATCAGCGCCGTTACCAAAGGCGCGATCGATTCTTCCTCGGGTGTCTCCGAGCTTTCCCGTGTGGTTGACAACGTTGACCCCAGCGAGACCACGAAGAAGTTCCGCGAACTCTCCAAATCCTTCAACCTCCCGATCGGCGAAGTCGCCGACGCTGCGTACCAGATGGGGAAGGTCTTCCACGATCAGAACACCGCGCTGGAATCCTCCAAATCGATTCTGTACGCCGTCAAGGTCGGTGAGCTTGATGTCGCTACTGCCTCCCGTTACCTGACCGCGATCGTCAACGGCTTCAACCTGACTGCGAAAGAGCAGCAGGTCGTCTTCGACCAGGTCAACCAGGCGCAGAACCGCTACAACATCTCGATCTCTGGGCTGCTGGCTGGTACCTCCAAGGCCGCCGGTTCCTTCCGCGCCGCCGGTGGTGACGCGACCCACCTGATCGCCCTCATCACCACCCTGGCCAAAGCCTCCGGTCAGACCGGCGACGTGATCGGGACCGCCATCCAGCGCTCCCCCCACTTCATTGCCACCCCGAAAAACCAGGACCAGCTACAAGCGTTCGGCCTCAACCCCGAGCAGGGCATCGAGGATCTCTACGCCGAAGCGATCAAAACTGCCAAAGGCGCGAGCGGGGCCAAGCAACGAGAGATCGCCGAAGCTCTGTTCGGTCCTCAGTACGGAGCCCGCGTCGGTATCTTCCTGCTCCAGCAGGGCAAACTGTTCAGCAAAGTGCTCGCCGATGTCCAGCCCGACAAGGCGAAAGGCTCGGCCCAGAAGGAGCTTAACTCCGTCCTCGACCAGACGGACGAACGTCTGAAAGCGATCATCACGTCGCTGGGGATCTTGGGTTCCAACCTGGAGAGCGCGGGCGCCTTCGACATCTTCAAGGTCGCGCTGGGCTCCCTCCAGGCGATGCTGGATGTGACCAACGGTTTGGCCAGCGCCTTCAACGCGCTGCCGAAGCCGCTCAAGGAGGTCATCGTCCTGGCGGCACAGGCCGGGGCCGCGCTGAAAGCCCTGCGGTTCTTCAACGCCGGTCAGTCGCTCGGCGGGCAAAACACTGCGGTCGGTTCGTTCTTCACCTCGCCGAGGCAGAAAGCCAACCTCTACCGTGACACCCTCGCACTACAGGGCGGGGCGCTCGGCAAGCGTGGTGCATCGGCCGAGTCGGCGATAACCAACCAGTCGCTGAAAAACGAGGCGCTGGCCGAGCAAGCCGCCGTGGCCAAACGGGCAGAGGCCGCAGCGATCAGCACGTACGGTGCCGAGTCGAAACAGGCAGCAGCCGCGTCCAGGGTGGCAGCGGACAGCGCTGGCCGAGTAGCACTGGGAGAGGCAGCCTACCTCGACGCTGTACTCGACCGCGACATCATCCTCAAGCAACAGGCGATAGTGGCTGAGCAGCAGGCTCTGCTTAGCCGTAAGACCACGAGCGCGCAAGCGCAGTCCATAGCCAGCGCTTACGGTGTTCACATCCCCGGCACCGCCGGTCCCACGACCCCCGGTGACGCTGAGAAAATCCGTAAAGAAGCTCTTCGAGGTGGGACCGGGCCGGTGGTCCTACCCTCCGGGACCACGGTTCCTCGCTCCGCCGTCGCCGGTGCTGATGCTGAGGCCCTGAAGAAAGCGAGCGCCTCCAAGGTCGGCCTCGCTAGCAGCTTACGAAAAGTAAGCGCCGAGGGTGGGAAACTCGGATTGGCCGGTGGTGCACTCGCACTCGCTGGTCGTGGCGCAGCCAGCAAACTGGCGAAAGCACGTTCCTCGATCGGGAAGATCAACCTGAAAGCGATGGGCCAGGGGCTCGTCGGCATGGGGGCATCCATCGGCGCGATGCTCGGCCCGCTCGACGTGCTCATCCTTGCCGCGCTGTTCCTTCCCGACCTGGCGAAGGAGTTCTTCTCCCGCTCCGAAGAGCTGAGTGACAGCCTCAGCAAACTCCAGGGCCAAAAGGCCAAATCTCCTGCGCAGCTTCAGGCTCAAATCGACAGCCTCACCTCGTCGGGCTCCTCCGACTACAACGCCATCGAACAGCTCAGTGGTGTCGGCCCCGAACTCGCGGAAGCATCGATCAGGGAAGCGGAAATCCTGGACAAAAACAGGACCCGCATCCAGATCGCACTGACCCAGGGCAAATTCGTTGTCGGCGACGAAGGCGTTCTCTTCCCCCAGGACATCCAGGGCACCGTGGGTACCTACATCAAACGGTTGCAGTCCGGTGTGTACGGGACGAAACAGTTCAGCAAAGCGATGGCGAACCTGTACAAAACGATCCACGCCTCCTTCAAAAAGGATGACGCGGCGAAAATCGAAGCTGCCGCGCGCACCTCCGTCATCGACGCTGCCGGTGTCAAATCTCGCTACCAGGACTTCGCTGCCATCGCGGGTAAAGACCTGGAGAAACAGATCGACTCCTACTCCGAACTGATCTCCGGTGGGTTCGGGACTAAACACGATACGAACGCTCTGATTCAGCGAGCCCTGCCGCAGATCGCCGAGTCCCTGAAGGCCAACGACCCAGAGAAGCGCGCCTTCGCTGCGAAAGGCCTGGACTCTCTGGTCAAAGCCCTCCAGGGTGCCGCGCAGAAGGAACTGGAGACCAACCTCACCTTCGCTAAGGGGCAGAAGGAGCGCAACAAGGCCTACGGCGACTACCTCAAAACGATCGATCCGAAACAGGTCACCCACATCTTCGATCAACAGCGCGGTGACCTCAAGGCTCAGTTGAGCACGGTCGAAAGGAACGTCCGGAACCTCAAACACTCCGGGCAGGATGCGGGCAGTGAGGAAGAGAAGGCCACGCGGATCAAGGAGTCGCTGAAAGCGCTGAACGAGGCGCAGAGCGCCGCCGTGAAGCAGTTGAACCAGGTCGCCAAGCAGGAAGCTCGTGACAAGCGCTTCGAAGAGAACACGCAGATCTTCGACGCTCGCACTTCCTTGCAGGTCTCCAAACTGCCAGAGGGCATCGAGTCCACTCGCTACCAGCTCCGCCGTGTACGCATCGAGGTCCAGCGCGCGATCGAGCACTACGGTCGCAACTCGCAAGAGGTGCTGGCTCTGCTGGCAACCGAACAGGGGCTCATCGCCGACGTGGCGCAAGCACAGCTCGACCTGGTCCAGGCCCGGGGCGACTACAAAGCCTCCCTGATCGACTCCGACGTGGACCCAGTGGGTGCGTCGCGAGCTGCCTTGGCTACCGCGCAGAGCATCCTCGCTGCTACGCAGAACAACCCACGCTCCTCCGAGGTGGACATCCTCCAGGCGAAAGCCGATGTCAACCAGGCCCGCTTCGATCTAGCCCACGAGATCCGTAGCCAGGCTGAAGCCATCAAGGAGGCCAGCTTCGAACTGGCCAAGGCCAAAGCAGGGGAAAACGAGATCGCTCAGGCTCGCATCAGCATCCGCGAGGCCAAGTTCAAGCTCGACAAAGCTCGCACCCCGGCGGAGCGGCTCAGTGCGCAGGCGGAACTCATCAACGCCCAGAAAGAAAAGCAGAAGGCGATCGCCAGCACGCAGATCGAAGACATCGAATTCCAGGCTGACATCGGGAAACTCACCCTCGACCAGCAAGTCCATGCGTACAGCCACCTGCTCAAGACGCTGGACCTGACCAAGAACGCACGGCGTGACCTGCGTCGGAAGATCCACGATCTCAAACACGAAACCGATGACAGCTTCGACCTCAACGTCGGCGACATCAAGCTGCCGAACATCTACGAAATCAAGCGCGCCATCGCCGGTGGCGTCCAGGGCGGCCCGACTTCGACCAACGTTCAGACCACCAACCACGTGACCGTCCACGCCAACGGCGCGAACGCGGATGAGGTCGTCCACAAACTGAACAAGACCCTACAGGGCAACAACAACTCTACTCTCCGATCGGCGGGGCTTGTCTAATGGCACAGAACATCTTCCGAGACCCGAAAACTGCCGAGAGCTACGCTTGGCGGATCAACCACTCAGAGGAGACGGACGCAACCGGTAAAGACCGGAACGTCTCCTACGGGGGGAACACCGCTGGCACCGGCCTGATCGCGCAACAGGGTTCCTCGACGCCCATGGAGTTCCACTTCACGGGTGCCATCCTGCGTGAAGAACAGCACGTGACCTTCGTCCACTGGTACCACCTCTGTGAGGACCGCACGATCCTCTTCACTGACATGGCCGGGGACGAATATGAGGTCCAGATGACTGTCTACAACCCGACCCGCCAGCGGACGATCAAAAACCCGCAGGGCGGATCGAAAGCACAGCTCTGGTACTGGAAATATGAAATGGTTCTGCGAGTCATCCGGGTGATTAGTGGACCCTGGGCGGGATCAGTGGTCTAGATGTTCATCGCCGATGACGCAACGATTGCGCGGATGCGTCAGCGGTGGGAATCGCTGAAGCACGTCGGTGGTTCCCGCCCCTTCCTCAAGGTCTGGATTCGTGAGGGCAAGCTCCGGCGCCGCATGGTGAACGTGGACCCGAGCGAGGTCTACTCGCACATCCCGAACTGGAACGGCGGCCAGACGATCTGGCTGGGCGACTGGACCCCGCGCACGAACTATAAAGAGCTTCCGAACATCACCGATGTTCAGGGAGAGGGCGGGTTCGACTCCAACGGCGTCCAGTCCGTGACGATCTCCATGGACAACATCGGCGTGGTGGAACATGCGGGCGTCGCTGGCATCTACCACACCTTCGAGCGAGGTTACTTCGCTCCGTTCAGGGGCTACAGGCCTCCGGGCAGGGCTCCGGTCGGTGAAAAGAACGAGTGGTTCGACGTGCTCAACGACCGCTCTACGGAGGTAGTCATCGTCGCGGGCTATGGGGAAGACGCGGCCGTCCCAGTCTTCAAAGGGCTGGTTGACAACATCGGGATGGGCAGTCGCCCCGACACGATCTCCATCACCGCCCGGGACATGGGCGTCTTCCTCACCGACCAGCACGTCTTCCTCAACGCGAAGGTGCGAGGCGTCCGCGACCCCATCACGTTCGCCGATCGCCGTAGGGCCTTCGAACAGGAAGAGGTGACGGGAGCCCTCACGGTCTCGGGTTCCTCAGAGGGTCACCCAGCATCTCTTGCCATAGACGACAACCTGAGTAGCGAATGGTGGTCGGAGGGGCACGACAACGCAGTCCCAGCGGACCTCCCCTACATCGAGATGGCCCTCCCCGCCGGTGTGTACGAGAGCTTCAATATCACGCCCGCCGCAGACGGCATGGAGTGCTTCGTCGCCGTCCTGGCGAAAGACTCGAACGCGCCGGGTGGTGAGGGTGCGAAGCGTAACTACGCCGAAAAACTTCCGAACGACCAGTGGATCGATGAGGGTCGGGGGCACGTCCCCGGGACCACCATTCCGATCATCACCCACATCGACCAGTTGAAGTCCAAGCCGAAGGAAGTCAACTTCCCTGAATACGGCTACATCCTGGGAGACGACTCGAAGCTCCGCGTCTACTTCAGCAACCTGCCGCTGCTGTACGCGAACAAAGCTAAGCGCAACAGGGCTGCCGTCGCTGACTTCTCCGGGATCAAGCAGAAGCTCCCGAGTGAGATCAAGGCGGCGAAGTGGATTCTCGTTGACGACGTGTCCGACATCGTTCGAACGGTCCTCCAGTGGTGCGGGCTCACGGACTGGGAAATCGAGAACACCGGCGTGCGCCTCGCCGACAAGATCGTGTTCAACCGTGGCGACTACCTCATCGACATCGTCAAGCACATCGCCGACCTGACCAACTTCGTCTTCTACATGAAGCCCCCGGAACGGTTCGACCCGAGCAACCTCGCCCCCGGCAACACCAACAACCTCTCCATGGGGATCGCTGTGTTCCGCAACAACCAGGCGATGAGGGCTGCCAACCAGACGCTGGAGCCCATCGAGACGGTGTCGGAGGACACCACCCTCCAGGGTGTCGAACCGAGCTTCAACAACGGGCCTCTCGCCTACAACATCCGCGTGCGCGGGAAGTTTTTGGCCAAGAAGAAGGGCGGGCGGATGCTCGGGGGCGACACCTCCAACGAGGTCATGTACGTCTACAACCCTCCGTGGTCTCGCAACTCCTCCTACCCGGACGGCACCGGGAGGGGCGAGTACATGAACGCCAACCTCAAGCAGTACGTGGTCCACCACTCGCACCTCCTCGACACGCAAGAGAAGTGCAAGATCGCTGCCCTCTTCATCGCCTACCGCGAGGCACTCGAAGCCTACAAGGCGACCACCGAGTTCCCCTTCATGCCCTCGATCAGCCTCGACAACCAGATGGCGGTCAGGGACACGGGCACGGGCCTGTCCACTCGCCTGTGGATCGTGACGCGTTCCTGGAACGTCCACCTGGGCGAGGAGGCGAACTTCAAGATGGCCGTGGGCGGGTCCTGTATCGACGCGCCGGACATCGTGATGGTGCGTGAAGAGCTGGTCCAGGCCCTCCGGGACCACGGCTATGACCCCGGGCTCTCCCGTTGGGAGCTACGCCACTACGGCAGCGTATACGCGAACAGCTAATGGGAATCCAGACCGGACAACTAGAGAATGCCATGCGCGGCCTGACGATCGGGACCGTGCGCGCGCTCGACAACAAGAAGAAGGACAGGTTGATCGAGGGCCTGGCCGAGCGCGAAGAACAGTTCAAGATCGAAGTCAACGGTCGTGCCGAGGAGTTCCCGGTGTGGACCAAGGTCGAGATCAACTTCAGGAACGTGTTCGTAGACGGCACTGGCCAGCGCGACTCTGACTTCGATCGCCCCACGTACACGTTCGGCTACGTGGTGCCGGTGGGTGGACCCGTTGGGATGGATGCCTGCATCACGGCGTGGAATGTAAACGATCGCGGTGAGACTGTCGGCTGCGTAATGTGGCTCGGGGCGAGGGCTACGGATGTGCCGCGCAAGTTCAAGGCCGAGGTCCACGCCGTGTTCCAAGGATACGGGATGCCCCCCGATCCCTACGGCGAAATCCCGGACAGCAACTAGCGGAGTAGACGGCCATGCAGAAGACGCCATTCGCGGGACTTACCGAGCTTGACATCAGCGAGTCGCTGACGGAAGACAACGGTGCGTTCACCGGTCGCGACCGCGAGACCATAGACCGCTTCTTGCAGATCGGCGCGAAGACGCACCGGCACGATGGTAGCGCTGGGTTGACGAACCCCACCAACGCCCCTAGCGCGTCCGTGGTGGCCTCCGGCGGCACCATCGCGCCCGACGTAGCGCTGAACATCGGATACACGGCACAGGACGGCCAGCGTGGGGAGACCACACTCTCCCCCGTAACGGTCGTCACCACTGCTGACCCCCTATCCTCTCCGCCGTTCGCGCCCAGCGCTGAAATTGTCTATGACTCCGGCGAGCTGCTGGAGAGC